>MDSV01016700.1_pt1 | contig 13247 bp, 11 predicted proteins | sample 810851 | NCBI WGS metagenome assembly MDSV01 (sample SAMN05326640, study PRJNA326480) | marine metagenome | isolation source: seawater | place: Atlantic Ocean: North East | collected 2012 | reverse complement strand
TCGTCCGCGCCCACAATGCGCCAAACGTTGTCCCGACCGAGGTTGCCGTTATCGTTTTGCTCTCCCGTTTGCCGTGGGACTGTCAACGCCTCGGTGTCGCCCAACCTTTGAGCAAGGGCTGAACGTGTGCGCGCAGACTCTGCCACCCTCAAAAGCGTGGGCACGAAGAGCCCGTGCCGCGTGAAATTCCCAGTCTCCAGACAGGTGCCGAGCAAGTAAAGATCTCCACCTTCTTTTGAGGGGATGCGGGTCAAATAAGGCAGTCCGTTTGCAGCTGTGGCAAGCACTTCTTCTTGGGCCCTTGGACGCCTGTTGAGGATGCGGTCGTAGGTGGGCCAATCCACACGAGAGGGCACGCTTCGGAAGACGGGCTGGAACAAAGGATGGGACCATTGGACGTCGGTCACACGACCTTCCTCTCGAACCCACGTTGCGTCTTCCGCAACCCAAGAAGTGCCGCGGGCCATGCTGTCTGGCAACACCATCACGGTCCCACCAAGCGACATGAATTCCCTCACAAGAGAAACGGACCCGCGGGACGGCGATTCAATGGCGTGCACGACCAGGAGGTCGTAACCCATCAATGCTGGGGAAGCGGGCAAGGATTGCACCCAATCCACTTCGACCAGGCCGTTGGAGGACTCAAACGCCTGTTGAACCGATTTGGTGGTCCTCTCGGACAAGGGGATGCCGGACCAATGCAGTGCTTTCACCCCGGAAGACACATTGTACCCCACATGGTGAACGTCGTCGAAGGACACCGGGGCATCGTCGATATGGACTTCAACCAGGTGTGGTCCAGGTGCGCCGTGGGTGAAGCGCAACACCGTGTCGGTGGGCATGCCGGGAACCACGTTGAACGACCCCAAGGCTTCAGCCACGCCGTCCACGCGCAGTTGCAAGGGCAGACCGTCCACTCCGTCGAGTGCGTCGTGGCCTATTCGCACGTGCAATTCAGCTTCTCGGTTGGGGAGGGCCAACGGCGTTTCAAACCACACCGAATCCACCCACAAATTGGTCGAAGGGTTGGCTTGAACTGGGAGCAAGTGCCACGACACGGTGGAATCCGGCATCGCCATGGCCTCCACCTCGTGGCTGCTTTCCTGCACGTCGCTGATCCAAAAAGCCTTCTTCGAAGCGGCATCGGCCCGTGCCAATTGGTCCAGGGACCTTTCCATCACGGCTTCAAGTCCTGGGCTGTGGGAGGAAAGTTGGATGGAGGCGATGCGTTCAAGGGCTTCGGGCTGCGTCAAAAACCGTTGGTCTTGACCTTGAAAGCCGCTCGTGAAGACATGGAACAAATCGGTTTCTGCGAATGACTCCACCAACGCGTTGCCTTTGCCTTTGGCTTCTTGAACCAGCGGAGCGGATTCGCCCGCCGCCATCATGGAGGGACTTGTGTCGATGTAGATGGACACGGCATTTCGACCTGGCTCGCCAACGTTGGATTCTGGCGTCAACATGGGGTCTGCGAAGCCCAAGATCAAGCAACCAAATGCCAGAAGCCGCGCCAGAAGAATCAACAAGTTTCGCAGCCTGTGCCTTGAGCGGGTCTCCTTTTGGACGTCTCGAAGGAAGGCTACGTTGGAGAAGGCGACGCGTTTGAACCGCCGAAGTTGAAGCAAATGCAAGGCCACAGGAATGGCGAGCGCAAGCAAACCCCAGAGTATATCAGGACGACCCCACACAGACGCGAATTTAGCCCGATTTTTGTCGCATGACCCAAGGGGAACTCAAGGACTTTTTGTGGGAGAAAGCAGAAGAATATGAGGCGCCGGATTTCATCCCGCACGACCCCCTCTCTGTCCCGCATCGATATACGCGTCGTGAGGACGTCGAAGTGGCGGCATTTCTGGCTGCGACGTTGGCATGGGGAAACCGTGTGTCCATCCTCAAGAGCTTGGACAAGTTGATGATGCGCATGGACCATGCGCCTGGTCAATTCGTGCTGGAGCACGAAGAAGTGGACTTGAAGGTGTTTGACGGGTTCGTGCACAGGACATTTCAAGCGGAAGATGCACGTGGGTTCATGAGGTCCTTGCGAAGTTTGATGGAAAAGCACGGCAGCTTGGAGTGCGCGTTTCAACACCACGCGCCTGAAGGCGATGGCCCAATGGCCATCAAGCCGATGTTGTCCGGATTTCACCGCGCATTCATGGCCCAGCCTGGAGTGTCCTCGCGCACCAAAAAGCATGTGGCCAACCCTGAGGCGGGATCTGCAGCCAAGCGCCTCAACATGTTCCTCCGTTGGATGGTTCGGCCTTCCACAAGGGGGGTGGATTTGGGTTTGTGGACTTCTTTCAAGCCTCAGGATTTGCACATTCCGTTGGATGTGCACACAAGCAATGTGGGGCGGAAGCTGGGACTGCTGCAGCGCAAGGCCAACGACTGGCGGGCGGTGGACGAGTTGACGGCGGCCTTGAGAGAAATTGACCCCGAAGACCCAGTGCGGCTGGATTTTGCGCTCTTTGGGTTGGGGGCGATGGAAGGATTTTGACCTTTGCAGAGTGAAGTTGCGCGAGACCAAAGACGGAAGCTACACCCTCCACAACCCGGAGCTGGATGTGTTTTATCACAGCGTCCACGGCGCGTGGGCGGAAACGCAACACGTGTTTGGGGCGATGGGGTTGGACGAAGCTTTCGCACGTCGCCCTGACGGTTCCATCCACATCTTGGAGGTGGGCCTCGGAACGGGACTCAATGTTTTGGACGCTTGGGTGCGAGCCAAGGCTGCGAATCGACAGGTGATTGTTCATAGCCTCGAACCCAATCCCTTGAGATGGGCAGATGTGGAGCCGCTTGGTCATGCCGAACTTGCCCAGGTTCCTGAGGAGGTGGTCAAGAACATTGTGGCTGGACGCCATGTCGACGGCCACTTGGATTTCACGAGAATCGACGCCGGTGTCATGGCAGCAGCACTCGAAGAGGAGTGGGCCGATGTGGTGTACTTCGACGCTTTTGCCCCCGCTGCACAGCCGGAGATGTGGTCCGTTCCTGTCATGGATCGGATGAGGTGGGCGCTCAAGCCTGGCGGTCAATTGGTGACATACTGCGCCAAGGGAGACGTGCGTCGAACCATGGAAGAGGCGGGCTTTCAGGTGGACCGAATTCCTGGCCCGCCTGGCAAGAGGGAGATGTTGCGTGCCACCAAAGTGGCGCGCCCTCAAGGGCGCTTCAATGTCCGTGTATACATGGTGGTGGTGCAGGATGGAAGGGTCCTGGTCTCCTATGAAAGGCTGCCCATGGGCGGCGTCATGAAATTCCCTGGCGGAGGTGTGGAGTGGGGCGAAGGCCCGGTCGCTGCCATCCGACGGGAAGCCTTGGAGGAATTGGGGCAATCGGTTACGGTGAATGCGTTGTTGCACGTCAGCCGAAAGGCCCACATCAGTTCATTTGATGACAACCAACAAGTTTTGGCCATTCATCACCTCACCCAGTTGGATGGGCCGGTTCGGTTTGAGGACGAAGGCACTCTGGAAGACGTGTTTGGCAAGGGCGTGCCCATGATGGACCAAAAGCTTGGCTGGCGCGAGGTTGACACATTGCAGCCGCAGGACTTTCACTTCGCTTCGGACCGAGAGGCGTGGGGGGCATGGCTGGCACGCCGCGCCGCCAAATGATGATGGCCCTCCCCCCGAAGTTCAACCGAGCAGCCCCCAACGTTGCTCCACGCAATCGTCGATGCGTCTGCACAGTTGCTCTGGGGTGAACGTTCGCCATCCGAGCTCGTTCAATTCCCCACCCAACACAAAGTAGGAATCGAGGTCGATGGCTTGCATATCCGCCAAGACGTGGTCGCGAAAATTGAGCAGGGCGATCCATCCGTCGTCTTCCACGAGTTCGTCGAACCACTCCTCGTAGTACGCGTCGTCGCTGTGGTGGAAATTGAGGACGTTCTCACCAATCAACACAAACTTGGTCACCCCACCTGCCATCAAAGGGTCGATGACTTCTCGCTTCAGCAGCATGATGTCGTTGAACAAACAGTCGTTCCATTCGCCGATGAATTCCAGAATGGCGTACCCTTCGTCGTAATCCGCATAAAGGACCTTCGTGTAGAGCGTTTGGCTTCCGAATTCATCCCATTGGGGGTGGATGAAGTGGTTGTAGACCTTGAGGTGATACGCAAACTCGTTGTACACCCGGTCGTAAAATGGACTTTGGGGGTCTTGGCTGGCCACGTAGTGGTTGCGCCAGGCGTAGTAGGGTTCAAGAGCGTGCATGGATCAGTCCTTGTGGGCCGTCACGGCGGCGCGCACGCTGCCGTGAGACAACAAAAGCGACCGGGCTTTGTCCATGTTCAATCCAGTGGCATCGGCGACCATTCTGGAGCCACGCTCGACCAACTTGGCGTTGGAAAGCTGCATGTCCACCATTCGATTTCCTTGCACGTGACCGAGTCGAATCATCGCCGCCGTCGTGAGCCTGTTGAGGATGAGTTTGGTGGCTGTTCCTGCTTTCATGCGCGTGGAACCCGTCACGAATTCAGGCCCTGTGACCGCCACAACCGGGTGGTCGCATGCCTCGACAACAAGGCTGTCAGGGTTGCACGTGATGCATCCGGTGAGCAGGCCATGCGCCCTGGCCTTGTTCAGGGCCCCCACCACGTAGGGGGTTCGCCCACTGGCGGCAATCCCCACCACGGAGTCGTGCTCAGTCACGTTGTGCGTTTCCAAGTCTCGCCAACCTTGTTCTTCGTCGTCTTCCGCCCCTTCGACGGCGCGGCGGATGGCCGTGTCTCCGCCTGCCATGATGCCGACCACCACGCCATGGGGAACCCCAAATGTTGGCGGACATTCACTCGCGTCGACCACCCCCAATCGGCCGCTGGTGCCTGCTCCCACGTAGAACAGCCGTCCGCCTTGGGCCATGCGCGAGATCAAAGCCTCAACCAACCCCGCCAGCGCAGGCATGGCTTGTGCCACCGCAGGTTGCACGTCTTGGTCCACTTCGTGCATGGCGCTCAAGAGTTCTTGAACGTCCATGTTCTGGAGGTTGTCGAACGCCCCAGCTTGTTCTGTGGGGGGCAGCATGTTGGAATCTGAAGCCATGGTTGGGGTCTCTCTCAAAAGTACAGCGAAGCGCCAAGGTCAAACCCCGGCCTCAGCCCAAATTTCCCATGCCTTGTCGGCCTGCAGCCTGAGCATGTCTTGGCCATTGAGCACCACTGCCCCTCGTGCCTGGGCTTTTCGAAGCAGCTGAGTTTGCGGGGGCGAATACACCAAGTCCACCACGAGATGCCCTGTCCCCAAGTTGGAGGTGGGGAAGGCCACCATGTCCTCGGTGTTTGGGGACATGCCCACAGGGGTGCAATGCACCACCAACAAGTGGTGCTGAATCAGCGCGGGGTTGAGCTCGTTGTAATTCACCACGGGTGCTCCTGCATGAAGTCGGCCTTCCGCGCTGTGGGCCGACCGAGAGACCGCCACCGCCTCAATGCCCAAGTCGCGCAACGCGCAGATGACCGCGGCGGCGCTTCCCCCCGTGCCAAGCACAAGCGCCCGCTCGTGGATGTTCTTCAAAAAGGGCTGAATGGAGCGCCTGAACCCCCAGGTGTCGGTGTTGTGTCCCACCCACCCTTCCGGCGTGCGCACCAACGTGTTGACTGCTCCGATTTGTGTGGCTTCGGTCCCCAAGCTCCGGAGGTAAGGCATCACAGCGACCTTGTGAGGAATTGTGACGTTCAGTCCCACCACATCAGGGTGGGCCTCGTTCCAGGCAGGAAAATCAGAGATGTCAGGCAGATCGAACACCTCGTAGGAGAGATCATGCCGGCCCAGCCGCTCGAAGCGCTCTGCGAACAACCTGGGGCTTTGAGAGTGGCCCACAGGATGGCCTATCAGCCCAAGTCTTTTGCCGCCGGTCACGTTCAGGACGACTGTTTGTTCGCCTCGCCCCATCGGTGAATGCCCCACACCACGGCCGCTCCAACGCACATCCATGTCACGGCTGTCCACACTTCCATAGGTGCTGGGCTGACGTTGACCAGGAGCCATTCGACGCGGCCGTCACTGTGGGTGTACAACGGCCGAACGCCTTCTTTCCAGGGCCACAAAGCCTGAAGTGAACCGACCAAAAACCCGGTCAGGGTCGCAAGGGCTGGTCTTCTGTGGGTGGCGAGCAGCCACTTCAACCCCCGGCTGAATGCGAGAAGTCCCATCACAGCTCCCAAACCGAAGGCTGCAATCTTGGTCACGTCCAAGCTTTTGATGGCCACCAACACAGGCTCATAAGCCCCAAGAATCAGCAGCAAAAAGCTTCCGGAAATGCCTGGAAGCAACATGGCGCAGATGGCAAGCATGCCGGAGCCCATGAGCCATAGCGCGGAGGTGGATTGCACCAAAGGAGGGAGAGACGTGACGAATCCGGCCACAGCACACCCCAATGCGGCCCAAATCCAGGCTCTGGCGTTCCAGGGAGACAAGTGACGCCCAACCAAGGGAACGGATGCGGCCACGAGCCCCGTGAAAAACGCACGGAGCATGACAGGCTTGTGTTCCAACAACCAATGCAGTGGGGCGGCCAAGGTGACCACGGCAGTCAGCATGCCAACCCCTAGGGCCACCAAGAAGGGGCCGTTGATGGCCTGCCAAGCTTGTTTGAATTTTCCGCGTCGGGCGCACACGAGCCCTTCTCCGCTGAGCGCCGATAAGCTGTCCAAGAGAGGATCGTAAATGCCCGCGATGAACGCGATGGTTCCGCCGCTGACCCCGGGAACGAGGTCGGCCATGCCCATGGCAAATCCCTTCAAGGCAGTTTGCCCGTGCTTGTTCATGCCACGTCCATGTCTGGGGCAAACGTCGCTGCCCAGGCCGTGATGCCGCCCTCTAGGTTGTGCACGTTGTCCATGCCTATTTGGGTGGTCAGCGCTTGGGTCACCGCAGCAGAACGCGCGCCTGAGCGACAATGAATCACAACGGGATGGTCCTTGGGAAGATGCTCGACGTGGGCAGGGATGTCTGCCATTGGGATGTGCTTGCCGTCAATGTGGCTGACCTCCCGCTCGTAGGGTTCACGAATGTCAATCAAGGTGTGCTCGACGCTTTCCTGGCGCCAGGCTTGCAGTTGTTCAACCGAGATGGATTTCATGTCCGCGAAGGTAGCGGGTTCAGTCGTCCTCGACTTCGGCGTCTTCCGGAATTTGACGCACCCCCTCGGCCATCTCCTCCGGCAGGTGGTCGAAGAATGTGTCCCCGCGCAATCCCAAGCGCAGGCACTCCAATGGGATGACGTCGTGCGGTCCGATGTTGCCCAAGTTGACGTTGGCCCCAAATTGCTTCAGGAACCACACTTGTTGCGGTTTTTTTGGTGCTTCCCACAGGATGTCATCAAGCTGCACCTTGGCCAGGATACGACGCACCAAGGCGGTGTGGGCGGTCCCGTTCGGGCGGTAAATGCCCACGTTGCCACTTTCGCGTGCTTCGGCAATGACCTTCCAGCTCCCGGCGGCCAATTCTTGTTCCATCATCGAGGTCCACTTGTTGGGGCTGATGAGAATGCCGGCTTCTTTGGACCCCACCTCGCTCAGCACGCGGTAGTTCTTGGCCAAACGGCTGATCACCTCACACTTCACTTGCTCGTCAATGACCATGGAGCCGTCGCTGACTTCCACAGTTTCCAACCCGAGGTTGTCCACAAAGCGCAGGTAGTCTTCGAGTTGGTTGCGAACGAAGTAGGCCTCGAACAGTGTGCCGCCCGGATAGACCATCAGTCCCGCGTCGTGGTAGAGTTTGATCTTCTCCTTGACATTGGGGGTGGCGATGGAGGTGCCAAACCCAAGCTTGAGCAGGTCGGTTTTGTCGGCGTTGACCTCGAGGAAGTCCTCGGCTTGGCGGAGGCTTAGGCCTTTGTCCATGACCATGGTCAAGCCAGATTCGCGGGGCTTCGCGGGGCGCTCCGGCAGATGCGTAAGGTTGTGGTTCATTGTTCAGGGTTTCATGCGCGCGTAGCGGCTGGCCACGCGCGGGTCGTCGAGCAAACCTGGGTAGGTTTCCAACAACCGGTTCATGCCGTCAAAGTCCGCGAGGAGCAAATGGTCGAGCAAGCGCAAGGCCTCTCCATCCATTCGCAACGCAAACAGGCTGACGAATTGTTTGTACCCCAGCACTGTAGAGGTGGGTGGGACGTGCTCGAAGGCATTGTCGAGCAAAATCAGTGCTTGTTCATGCGCCTCAAGTGCTTGCATGTTGTCCACGCGCTCCTCCCACGCTTCAATTTGCTTGGGGTTGCGCTCCAACAGCTGCACCAGACAAGTGTCCGCTTCTTCATGACGCTCCATTTTTTTCAAAATGGTGGCCATCATAAGCAACGTGTCTTCGTGGTTCGGATTCAGCAGCAGGGCTTGGGCCATGTGTTCCAATGCACCTGCCTGGTTCCCTTTCAAGTCTTCCAGCACCCCGAGGCCCACGTGGGCCTCCAAGAATTGGGGGTCAAGCTCCAAACATTGGTGGTAATACTCCGCTGCCTCGTCAAGGCTGCCCATGTGCTCCAGGCATTCGCCCATGTAGCAAAGCGTACTGGGTTGGGGGGCATCCACTTCGAGCGACTCACGGTGCACTTCCAATGCGTCGCCATATTTCTCCATGGCCGTCAGGGCCTCCGCCTTTTGGTGGTAGGCCGGCGCAAAAGCCCCTTCGATGGCAATGGCGAAGTCGTAAGCGTCGACGGCCTCTTTCAACTTCCCGAGGCGCTGGTGTGCGTTGCCCAGGTTGTACCAGGCTGCGAAACTGTAAGGGTGGTCGTCCAAGTAGCGGAGGTAGAAGTCGGCAGCTTCTTGAATGCGACCTTCTTTGTCGTAGCAAAAAGCCAACTCGTACAGCGCAGTTTCGTTGCTGGCATCGGCTTCCAGGGCGCGGTGAAGGATGCGAATGGCTTGTTTCCACTCGCCGAGATTCTCATGCTCCAAGGCCACATCGATGTAGACGTCGCGCTTCAGTTCAGCGTCAGCGAAGGTGAGCACAGCGGTGAAATGCTGCAAGGCCAATTTGTGCTCGTGCATCTGGCTGTAGATGTTGGCGAGCGTGAGGTGAATCTCTTCGTTGTGTGGTTCAAACGAGAGCAGGTTCTTGAGCCGGGGGATGGCTTGAATGTGTTTCCCTGAGCTGGCCAAGATTTGGGCCTCACGAAGCTGCAGGGAAATGCTCTCAGGGTACAGACCGACGGCGTGGTGGTGCACTTGCTGTGCTTTGCGCACCGAACCTTTATCCAAAAAGTGTTCAATCAAGCACTCCAGCTCATCGTGGTCGAAAAACTTCGACTCACCAGCTTTCATCATGGCTTCAAAGGCCTTGACCAGCGCGTGGAGTTGCTCTTCTTCTTGATGTCGACGTCCCTCGTCTTGCATGTCCTTCAAGGTACGTGGCAAATGTCGGAAGAATCCTTTAGAACAGGCGTGCTTTTGAACACGGACCTTGGAAAAATGAACAGGAGCGCCCCGCACCAATGGGTTACCTTGCGGCCATGTTGATTGCATCAATTTCAGGCATCCGCGGCACGGTGGGAGGCCAGGCAGGTGAAGGGTTGAGCCCATCAGATGTGGTTCAATTTGCGAGCGGATACGGAGCGTGGGTTCTTCAAAAGCACGACGTGTCTGACCGCAAGCCCATCGTGGTGGTGGGTCGAGATGCCCGCATCAGCGGGCCGTGGGTACGAGACATCGTGTGCGGCACGTTGAATGCCCTGGGCATCGACGTGATTGATTTGGGATTGAGCACGACCCCCACTGTGGAATTGGCTGTGCCTGGGTTGGAGGCAGATGGGGGGCTGATTTTGACCGCGTCCCACAATCCCAAACAATGGAATGCGCTGAAGCTGCTCAACGAGCATGGGGAATTCCTGTCCAAGAACGCGGGGGAACGCGTGTTGGCCTTGGCCAAGTCGACCTTGATGTTTGCGGATGTGGACGAGACCGGGAAGACCACGAACGACGCTTCCTGGTTGCAGAAGCATGTGGACCACGTGTTGGGTCTGGAACTTGTGGATTCAGATGCCATTCGTGCTGCTGGTCTGAAGGTGGCCGTGGATGCGGTGAATTCGTCAGGTGGATTGGCGGTGCCCCTTCTTTTGGAGGCGTTGAATGTGGAAGTGGTTCCTGTGCATTGCGAACCCACTGGGCACTTTGCCCACAATCCAGAACCCCTGCCCAAGCATCTGGTGGATTTGACCAAAGCGGTCACCACCCAATCGTGCGACTTGGGCATCAGCGTGGACCCGGACGTGGACAGGCTGTGTTTTGTGTGCGAAGACGGGAGCTTTTTTGGAGAAGAATACACCCTGGTGGCCGTGGCAGACCACGTGCTCGCGCACACTCCAGGTCCCACCGTCAGCAATTTGAGCAGCACTAGGGCGTTGCGCGAGGTGAGCGCCCGTCATGGTTGTGCTTACACAGCGGCGGCTGTGGGCGAGGTCAATGTGGTGGCCCAAATGCGTGAGGTGGGTGCCATTCTGGGAGGCGAAGGCAACGGTGGGATCATTTACCCCACATCGCATGCCGGACGAGACGCCTTGGTGGGCATCGGCCTGTTCTTGACATTGTTGGTGTCAAAGGGCATGACCTGCAGCGCACTGCGCGCCACCTACCCCGAATTCAGCATGGTCAAGGACAAGATGGATTTGCCTGCCGTGGATGTGGATCGGGCGCTGGCGGCCCTCCAGGCCGAGGTGGTAGATGCCCAAGTGAACACGATCGATGGGGTGAAGTTTGACCTTGAGCACGGATGGGTACACTTGCGCAAAAGCAACACAGAGCCCATCATCCGGATCTATGCGGAAGCCCCCTCGTCACAGGAGGCTCAGGCTCTCGTGGACAGGTTTAAAGGAGACTTGAAACGTCAGTTGGCTTCATTGGAGGGACCTCACGCTTAAATTTGTCGGCATGAAAGCCGCCTATTTGGACAACGCAGCCACAACTCAGGTCGCCCCTGAGGTGGCTGAGGCCATGCTGGAGGTGTACCAACACGCGTTCGGGAATCCGTCGTCGTCCCACGCCGTGGGCCGCAAGGCGAAGGCTTTGGTGGAGACAAGCCGTCGGGACATCGCAGCCCACCTCAATTGCGCGCCGAGATCCATTTGCTTCACCTCGGGAGGGACCGAGGCAGACAACCACGCCATTTCCGCCGCAGTGGGATGCCTTGGTGTCACTCGCATTGTCACTTCTGCGGCGGAGCACAGTGCCGTGGTCAAAGCGTCGGCGTCTATGGAGGCCAAAGGCGTGGAGTTGGTTCATGTGCGTCACCATCCTTCGGGGGATGTGGACATGGCCCATTTGCGCGAGCTGCTTGAGGACAGTTCTTCCAAAACCTTGGTGTCCCTGATGCATGCAAACAACGAAGTGGGCGTGATGATTGACCTGCAAGCCGTGGGGCAGCTGTGCAAGCAGCATGACACGCTGTTTCACAGCGACACAGTCCAAACCATGGGGCACTACCCCATAGATCTGTCCGAGGTGGACATTGATTTTCTGGCTTGCAGCGCCCACAAGTTTCACGGCCCCAAAGGTTCGGGGTTTCTTTACACGAATCCAGATCTGCGCATCGACGGGTTGATTGTCGGTGGCGGCCAGGAGCGCGCCATGCGCGGGGGCACTGAAAACGTGGCGGGCATCGTGGGATTGGCCAAGGCGTTTGAGCTCGCATTCGTGCATATGGTAGAGCATGAGTCTCATGTTCGCGGCGTGAAGCAGCTCCTTGTGGATGGACTCCGTGCACGTCTTCCGGAAGTGGTGTTCAATGGAAATTCAGACCAAGAGGACCGCTTGTATACCGTGCTAAACGTCAAGTTTCCATCTCATCCCAACAGCGGCATGGCCACCTTTTTGTTCGACCTAGAAGGGGTCGCTTGTTCAGGTGGAAGCGCGTGTTCCAGCGGCGCCACCCAAGGCTCCCATGTGCTGCGTGCCCTAGGTTGTCAAGATCCTCAGCGCGCAAGTGTCCGGTTCTCCTTTTCGAGGTACACGACGTCGGCAGACATTGACAAAGCGTTGGAAGCCGTGGACAAAGTCTTTGCGCCTGTCCTCGTGGAGGGGTGATCGACCCTTTATCTTAGAAGCATGCTGGGCAACCGCATTTTTCATCGGTTGATCGGGGTCAGAATGCCCCGATTGTTGTGGGCGCAACACCGTCCAGCAGATGCCCAGCGCGGGGTGTTTTTGGGGTTGATTCACGGGTTGGCCTCGACGGACTACGGCCGTGCCCATGGAATCAGCCATCTTTCTGACGTGTCTCGGCGCAAGGACTTTGTCCGAGCTCTGCCGGTCGTCAAGTACGACGATTTGAAGCCTTGGATTGAGCGCGCTATGGCCGGGGAGGAGAATGTCCTTTGGCCCGGAGAAACCAAGTGGTTTGCGCAAACCTCTGGCACCACCACCGACCAATTCAAATGGCTGCCTGTCACTCAAGACGCGCTCCAGCGCGGTCACTATCGGGGGGGCAAGGATTTGTTGGCTCAATATTGCGCTCAAGTCCCTGAGGCCCAATTGTACCAGGGCAAACATTTGATTCTTGGTGGATCCAGTGCCCTGGTGTATGACGGTCGTCATGCGGTCAAGGGAGACTTGAGCGCGATCATTGTCAACCACCTCCCGCGTTGGTGCGAAGCCAGAAGAACTCCAGACAAAGACATCGCATTGATGGACGACTGGACTGCCAAGGTGGATGCCATCGCAGAAGCCACCATGAAGGAAGATGTGCGGATTTTGGCCGGGGTTCCCAGTTGGATGGCGCTGGTGTGTCAGCGGGTGCTCGAGAAAAGTGGAGAGTCCAACTTGCTGGACGTGTGGCCCAACTTGTGGTTGTACATGCATGGTGGTGTGGGCTTCGCTCCGTACCGCAGGACGTTTGAGTCCATGCTGCCCCCGAGAAAAGGAGATCGAAGGATCCATTACTTGGAAACGTACAACGCGTCTGAAGGCTTTTTTGCGTTTCAAGACGACCTTGAACGGGACGACATGGCCTTGTTGATGGACCATGGAGTTTACTACGAGTTTGTGCCCATGTCTGAATTGAACAACCCTCAGCCGGAGACCCTCGAATTTCGAGAAGTGCAGGTGGGGGAGACTTATGCGTTGGTGGTGTCCACAAACGCGGGTGTGTGGCGCCTGATGGTCGGGGACCTCGTCACAGTCACCTCCAAGATTCCCTTGCGCGTTCAGGTCGCAGGAAGGGTGACTTCCCACCTCAATGTGGTTGGGGAAGAGTTGATGGCGCAAAACGCTGACCGGGCCTGGGCCGAAGTGGCACAGGCGTTGGGTA
>MDSV01145563.1_pt1 | contig 13248 bp, 19 predicted proteins | sample 810851 | NCBI WGS metagenome assembly MDSV01 (sample SAMN05326640, study PRJNA326480) | marine metagenome | isolation source: seawater | place: Atlantic Ocean: North East | collected 2012 | reverse complement strand
CTGATCTAAACTCATGTGCATAGCCAAACCTTGTTGCTTTAAATTATTAGAACAACTTGCTCGTCTTGCTGCTTCTCTAGCCTGTTGAACAGCAGGTAATAATAGGCCAACTAAAACTCCGATAATAGCAATAACTACCAGTAATTCGATGAGAGTAAAACCTTTGCGATTTTTCATTTTGTATTCCTTATAGAAAAAGTAAATATTATAACCCTAAAAAATTATAATACCCTCTCAAATCATTCCGGCATATTAGTATTGTGTTAGATTTTATTAAACAGCCATCTGTCGTTATTTATAGTCCAATTCACTACTTCTTCGAGTCTATTTTTAACAGAAGATGGTTTCCAACCCATCTGTTCCATTTTAGTTCCGTCTAAAGCATATCTTAAATCATGTCCCGGTCTAGCAGTATGGAAATCTACCATTTCATATTTAAGTTCTTTATTTTGTGAATTAGCAATAATTTGTGCTAACGCTAAGTTGTCAATTTCTTCTGAGCCTACTATATTAAATTTGTGGCATTTAGCACCACCAAAATCATCAGATACTAATTTGCTACTATCATAATTCATCAGGAACCAAACAGCATCAGCAACATCTTTGGCATGTATATAATGTCTTGATCCTGCTTTTGTTTTCTCTGGATTACTATGTATAGTTACTTCTTTATTGTTTTGTATTTTAGAGATACACATAGGAATAAACTTTTCTGGATGTTGTCTTTCTCCAAATACATTCATAGTGTGAGTAATATAACAAGGTAAGCCATATGTATTTTCATAAGCTACTACTAATTCCTCGCCACCAGCTTTACTAGCACTATAAGGATTAGTAGAATTGTATCTATCATTTTCTTTATACTTAATACCTTCTGGTGCAGGCCCAAATATCTCGTCAGTAGAAAAGTAAATAAATCTTTCTAGATTTTTGCAGGTTCTAGCATAATCCAATATATTAACTGTGCCTACAACATTATCCATCACAAATTCTAAAGGATTTTCTATGCTTCTATCAACATGACTTCCTGCTGCCATGTGAACAATGTAAGATATATTATCTCCTATAGACTTGGAGATTTGAGAATTTAAAGGTGCTTTTAGATCATGGAATATTGTTTTTACTCTACGAAGTTCTGTTCTATTAAGCTGATTAGTTACTTCATGGAGTCTATTAAGATTGCCACTATAGTCTAATCTGTCTATAGTTACAATATCATAACTGGTATTTTTAAGAATATAATCTACAAAGTGATGCCCTATGAACCCAGCACCTCCTGTAAGTAATATTTTTTTATTCATCATATTAATAAGAGTAGATATGTACGGGATTGCCTGTAAGTTCTTCAATTAAAAGCATAGCGTCTTTTACATTATAGTAATCACCTATAGCTTTTCTGCTTCTAAAATAGTTATCTTTGTATACTGCGAATACTCTATAAAATGGATCGTCGATACCAAATTCGTCAGTATCTAAAAAATCTTCTGCCGTTTTCAGTTCTTGTATCATAGTACCACCTCCATAGTCATTCATTTCTCTACAGGTGATAATCTCAAAACCTTTGATAACAGATTTGTTGTTGGTATTTAATGTAAAAGCATTACACAACCTGTTTGACCGTTCCATCTTCTTTCTCCTGTTCTCTTTGCAGTTCTAGTATTTGTGCTTGGGCTTTTTTTAATTGTCTAAGTCTTTCTGTTTCTAGATATTTAAAATATCCTAAAAAAACTTGAGAAGTGATTACGCCCATCCCTGCGATGAGCGTAACCACAATGCCGCACACAAAGAGTGCGAAATTATCCATTAAAATAACTCCCTAATGCAAGGATGCTGGGAACCCATAGGCCAACAAAGATACCTTGTTCTTGTGCAACGGCTTGATCTCCAAGAAACCAAAGCGAAACACTTAAAACAAAACTGGCAAACGCTGCTACAATAAAGTAACTCTTACTATTCATCATCTATCTTTCTAGTTAAGGTAAAACAATTAATCATCACTATTGAACCACTCAACAAGTTCTGTCTCATTTGGTGCATGTTCGCATATTTTTAGTAAATTGTCAATATAATTTTTAACATTATTAGTATAAAAAAATACATCTCTCCTTCTTCCCGGTACTTTATAGTCGTATAAATCGTCATGGATATATGATTCTAAGTTGGTTGATCCTTTAATCATAGCGAACATTTTTAAATTATCATTCCACTGATCTCTTTTATGATCTCTGATTCTATTTCTATTATTTTTAGATGTATAGCCAATTTTAATATGACCACTCATTTGTCCGAGAATAAAATATACAAATCCACTATCAAATGTGTCTTTTGTAAAGTGAAACAAATCGCTTTTTTCAGAAGCCATTCTCCTACAATGTGAATCATCACATTTTCTTTTATTACATACTGAGCATTTATCAGCAAAACAGTATAGCTTTTTTATTAGACGTAAAATATCTCTAGCGACATAAATTTGTCTATTAAAACCATATTCAATAATTGGTTCTACTGGTTTACAGTCATCGTCTTCACTTTCACCTTCACGTTCCATTTCTATAATTTTACGGCGAACTGTTATTGCGTTATCTCCACAACAATCTTCTATTAAATCATGTACCTGATCTTCAGTTATTAACTTATATCCAGTATATTCAGATAATTGACTGATAGCGTCTTTAACAAATCCAGTATTATGATTTATAAATGCTGTGCATCCCGGTATGACCAAAGCATATTTTTTGCCAGCTATTGTGCATTGATATATTCTTTCTGCGCCACAGGTGCAATCTTCAGCTTCAACCCAAATTTTTTTTCGGTTATCATCGCTCTCGTAATGAGAAGTATGTTCTGATGTAAATATAGTTACATCGTCCTCCACTTCTGTAACACTCAAATATTCTTCTTTTATAGTTTGCATTTAATTTCTTATTTTATTGTTTAATAGGGCTGGTCGGACTCGAACCGACACTGTACGGATTTTAAGTCCGTTTTCTCTGCCTATTGGAATACAGCCCCTCATATTAATTAGTTCCGAAATGTTGGGCTTTTAATTTATTTACAATTTCTACCATGTTATCAACATCACTTAAAGTGCCGAACTTTCTTTTTCTTTCCATTCTAGGCAGTTTTATATCCTGTTTAAGTAATGCTTTCTTTGTTCTAGAATATCTTGCCATTGTGGAAGTAACTTTTTGTCCTGTTTTCTTTGCTACTTCGGCATAAGTTTTACTTGAGTAAACTGCTTCCAAAAATTTCTCATTAGAACAATGAACTCTTTGCTTCTCGTTAGTCATTGTGTTCTCCAAATGTTTACTTATAACAACTTTATTATATCATACTATATCGGCTTGTCAATAGGAAAAACTGAAATGAATTACTTCTTTTTCCCAAAACAGACACACCAATAAATGATATTAGAATTATTGTAATAAAATCCACACCCTATACTATCTACAGATTTGCTTAGTATATTTCTTCTATGACCGGGACTTTTTAACCAAGTCTTCATCACCTTAGCTTCCGTCTTTTGTCCATAGGCTATATTTTCTGCAACACTTGAAAAACCCAAAGACATTATATTCTTCATATCACTATGTATTAATTTACTACGTTTAGCCATTTCTTCAGCCCAATGACCGGCAAAAGTCATTAAATCCATATTCATAGACAATGGATCAAGATTCCACATCCAAGAATTATTAGTTCTAGCTTCATTATGTAAGTCTATTAATCTAGACAGATTAGGTATGTGCCATACACTATCAGAATCATTCATTTGATAAATACTCCATCAAATTCTTTGATTAAAAAATCTCTAATAGGTTTAGCTTCATTGTGGTTTTGCAGTTTTTCTAATAAACTTTCTTGCCTGTCGGAAGGAAATATAAATCTACCTTCAAAAAATACTTTTTCTGAACGAACCAAGAAAAATTTTATTGTATTTTTAAAATGAGGATAATCATCCCAATACTCTTGATCCTTTTCCTTAACCGTTTTAGCTAATGCAGTACAATATACACTAAATTCTAAAGCGCCAGAGACACTATCTGATTTATCTTTAGAGAATATGTTTTGATTATAGTCATCTACTGCACACTCAGCACCACAGATGTAAGCACTCCATTCATCTACAGGATATAATGCTACATCTCTCCAATATTTTAATTGCCTAACAAAATATAAAGAATAACGATACTCTCTTAATACGTTAGGTATATTTGGAATAATATCCAACATATCTATATCAGGTTCTTTTAGCCATAAGCCTCTAGATGTACCACAATAGAATCCTCTGTATCCTCTTTTACTATTACTCAAAGCATTATTTATACCATGAACTGTTTCGTGAACATTAGTACTTCTTCCATGCTTATCCCCGAAAGGTTTACTAAAACAACTTAAAGCCCTATTGTATACAGAACTTTTACTTAATTTTTGTTTTTCTTCTAATTCAAATATATCAATAGCCATTGGTATTGATCTTGGTTGCATTTCCACAACAGTTTTAGTGTTGTCATTTTCTTCGCATAAAGCTATACTGAATGATATAGCGATCAATATTAGGGTAAAGAGTTTAGCCATTTAATGTAATCCTTATTCCTATATCCTATTTTTCTGGACAGTTCCTTTCCTTCATTATCTACCAAGACAGATGTGGGTAAATTTCTCGGCTTATATCTGTTTATGTTTTTTTGATTTAATTTTTTATTATCTGTGTCTAAAAAACAAACAATATATTTATCTAACTGTTTTATTGATTTAGAGTCTTGTTTCAATACTCGACAATAAGGACACCACTCAGCACCGAATACTATAACAACTTTTCTCTTGTGAAAAGACGCTAATGCTTTAGCTTTATCTAAGTCGTCATATACAAAATTAGATTCTAGCTTAGGTATAACTACTGGAACATTGTCGTCTTTATCAATAACAGAGACAGGAGGATTAGGTTTATCTGGAGTAACGCAACCCCCCTGTTGTTTAATAATTAAAAACAAAAGAATAATTAATACAATATAGAGAGTGGTTTTATTAGACATGGTTAAGCCCCTATACTGTATATCAGGTTAATTTTCGGTTGGTAATATAATGCCCATCAACAAATAAACCCAAAATAGTATACTTGCGCTACATAATGCACCAACTACAAAACCAATTCTAACTATAGCAGGATCAATACCCAAAGTTTCTGCTAAACCAGCACAAACCCCGAATATCATTTTGTTTTTACTTTTGTGCAATCTACTCATTTTTTATACCTCAATTATTTTAAAGACACAAACACTCTAAAATAATAATACACCGAACCAGCAGTTAACGAGTTGATACAGTTAAACTGTTTATAATATCGGGATTAAGGCCATATAATACATATATCTCTTTCGGGGCCATGATATGAGTCAATTCTTGCATAATAATCCTCTAAGAAGAAATTTGTTCAGTTAATTTTAAATTATCTAGCAGATATTTAAGTCTTTGGTTTTCTAATTCTAGAGTATTTGCTATATAATTAGCTTGAGTAATTGCTTTATGGATATCTTTAATAGTTGCTGTTTGATTAGAGTCTGACATTATATCTCCTCAATATAGTTTTATGCAATAATTATTATTACACCAATTACTCTTTATCTCTAGTCAGTTTAACAAAAAAGTATACCACACTTAAATCCACTAAAACCACGATCCACCATACGCTTAATACATCCAGTAAAGTATGATTCATTTATTTTTTTTCCTAAAAATTTTTTCATAGTTTTTACACCACTGTTTATAAGATACACTTTTCGGCCTATTTGTGTCGCCTTTGCCATTTTTATTTTGACTCATACTCAACCTTCTAAAACATAAGACCAGTAACGACTATCTTCTTTCTCTTGCAGGGCATCCCAATATACACATCTGGCAATATAGGAAGGAACCTTTAGTTTGCCACAGTTAACGCTCCAATGTTGCTCCATGCGCTTATATTTAGTAATACCCTGTTTACTCTTATTATAGGTCAAATGCTCCATACCGTAAAGTCTTAATTGATGAACATCTCCACACAGAACTCTTGCAAAATTTGGATGAATCATTTCTAAAGCAAAACTAACTTTAGCCATTCCAAGTCCAACAATTTTGTCTACAATAGAATCTCTCTTTTTGACATGATACTTCTTAGTAGTCAAATAAAAGTCTTTGGGATTCTTCCAAAACTGAGTTGCAAAATCCCAAATATACTTTGTTCTATTATTATAAAGACCAACACCAGAATTTTTAAGTTTGTCTAATAGTGTTTCTTTGTTATCAACCCACTCTTCGTAGTTTTTAATGGCATTGTAGCCACGACAATTCCCCTGCCAACTTGTATGAACAGAGCAATAAGCAAAGAGATAACGCCTAAAAATATCACCATCACTCTGTGGTCGTACACTTTCCCAGTACTCCTTGTATGCTTGAATTTTTTCTGAGGGAAATGTCTTAAAGAAATCGTCTGCTTTGAAACGAGAGTATGTAGTTTGCTTTACTGGTTTAGTTTCCAAAGTTTCCATGATAGTCTCCAAAAGTTAAGTCCTGTGATACTAACGATTGTACACTACTATTATCGTCTTGTCAAGGAGTATTCTTGAACTAAAAAGTATAATTGCCTAATTCTATGATTTTTGAACACTTTTCCTCCACCATTTTTTTTGTTTCCTTATTATAGTAATCTCTGTAGTGACCTCTCAATGTAGCATTTCTGTGTGGTAAATTAATATGTCTATAATTATTTTTTATTATCTTTTTACATATAGTTTGCATGTCTTCTTTTATGTTTTCAAATTTGCCAATGAAGTCAAACTTGTAATTGGTATTTATAAAATTTCCATCAATGTGAGGATATATATCTTTCTTGTGTAGAAAATCTTCAAAAGATTTAAAAGTCCACTTTGGGTTTCTTTTTGCTCGTATTTGAATATGATATTCATATGAAGATACCATTCTATCCCAAGGATTTCTTATAAAAATAAATTTAAAATATTCATCTGGTTGATAACCGTTGTCTTTTAAATAGTTCACGCCCTCCCTTAATGAAGAATGACTCCAAATATTAGTATCAACTTTAGGGTCATTACAATCTGCTCTTGTCGTTTTGTTCTCATAGCATTGACCTTTGATGTTGACTTGAAATATATCGTTATGAACAATGGCAAGTCTTATTGATGTTCCCCCAGTTTTGGGCAAATGAACAAACATATATTTTAGATCATGGGAAATAATCATTGGTTGTTTTAATATTTATATTCGTTAGCTAAAATTCGTACTGCCCCAATTCTATTATCTTTGCATCTCTATTCCTAACATACTCCCTACTTTCATCGTCATAGTAATCTCTATAAGATTTATTTTTAGTGGTTGTATTCATATGGGGTAATCTCCATTGTGTTATATTAGCATCAGGCAATATTTTTCCAACAACCTTTTTAAAATCTTCTTCCATATTCTCTACCTTGCCAACAAAATCAACCATTAGTTTTCCATCTTTATCAAATATATAATTATGTGGCCTCCATGATTTTCCCTTATTTCTCATAATAAAATTTGGAGGCGGTTCGTTCATTGCTATTTCTGTTATCTGGATATTAAAATCTGTTTTGAATTTATCTTTCTCCATAATCTGTCGATAATATTCATATTCGGAAACAGCCCTCTCCCAAGGATTTCTGATAAAAACAAATTTAAAATAATCATCCCATCTACACCCTCTTTCATCTAAATACTTTTTAATATCAACCGCAGAAGAGTGCGTCCACAAATTAGTGTCTACTTTTGGATGTTCTTTCCAATTTATGGGTTTTTTTGTGTGCCACATCGGTAAAATATCCGCTTGGAAGATAGGATTGCTTTGCAGTAATTCTCTTATTGAAGTACCTGCACACTTTGGGAAATGAATCCATATAAAATTTTTTCTATGAGATATTATCATTTTAATGTTTCTTTCTGATTTTTTTGTAATGACTCTACTATATTTTTATTTTTATAGTGCTTACTCCTATAATCATCAGAATGTGGTATATGAAATATTGGAACAAAATTTTTATTGAATTTTATTGTTATTCTTTGAAGCCCTATACCCTCTAGACGTTTGTATAAATCGCAGTCATCGTATCCGTATCCATGTTGATTGCCCTGATATTTATTAACTTGAATTAAATGTTTTTTATCAATAAAACAAAATCCGTTTAAGTTTTCTAAGAAACCAATTCCATTATCTTTGTTCTTTTCAGTCCAACATCCAGTAATGAAACTTTTATCGCTATCAATAAGTAGCCAATCCGATAACAAATTATAAGGATTAATTATATAGTCTACATCAAGTTTTAAAATCATATCATTAGAAGTATTGTCTATAGCAATATTATAAGCCTTGGATAAATTAAAATATTCCTCACCCTTAACTTGTATGATTTTGATTCTTGGGTCTAAATTTTCAAAATATTCCTGATCAAAATCATCTGATGAATAATCTACAATAACTATCTCTTTAATATCATTATGAATTAACCAAGAATTTATGGATGTTTTTAATATTTTATTTCTGTTTTTAGTAACTGTAACTACAGAAATATTTGTTTTTCTTTGCAAATTAGTTGGAGTTTTATCTGTTAATAATTCTAAATTAGTATCTCCAACTATACTAGATATTTCATTAAATGTACTCCAATTTGTACCATAAATTTTTCTAGTTTTAGAAAGCAGAAACATATCTATTGCCGCTTCTTTTTGCAGTGGTTTGTTGTCGTTTACTGTTAAAGAAGGGTCTGTAAAATTTTTATTGCTAACAACAATGTTATCGAATTTTTGTGTATAGTGTTTTTCAGTTGCTTCTGAGTCTGTAGATAAAAAAACTGGAGTATCAACATATGCTCTTATAATATTTTCAAAATATTCGTCTTTAGATTCTTTGTAGTGTTTAGACCAAGGGCCAGTAACAGCGTCACCCTTACGAATATGTACGCCTATATAATTTTTATCCACATCACATTGGCTTATGTATTTTTGTAATTCTGGTGATGGATGTATGTAATTTTTTAAGAACATATGTCTATGTTTAAGTTGAATACCAAATATCCAATCTATAGACGCATAAGAGTTTAAACAAAAAGTATTAACAGATTTTAATAATCCGTTTATATCCATATCTACAACATACTTCAAAGTATCTGGGTCTTGTGTAAATAAGTGATCTAAATTCAGAAATTCTTTAGCAGCATCGTTGTATTGTGTATCGCTAATTAGAGATATGTTATTAGGTAGTTGATCTAAATCAAACAATTCACCAAAGGATTCGTCAGAAAAACCCTCGCTTTTAACCCAACATAAATATATTTTGTTATATTGAAATTCTCTAGCAAAAGCATATGCAGAATCTAGTGTCAATAATCTATTGCCTAAGCCTTGATTTGGTTTTAGATAAATGCAACGGAAAGGGCTGGGCATATATTTAAAATTATGTGTAATAGCCATTTAATATTTATATCTTAATAATTCTAATTCATCAGAAAGGTTTTGTTCAACGATATCTCTTGTTTCTTCATTGTAGTATGATCTATAGTCTTTCCTCCTTATGCTTGCGTTGGCTTTTTTAAGTGTGCATAATTTATCTGTAGCGTTTGGTAGAATTGTTTTAACTATGTGTTTAAAGTCTGTTTCTAAGTTTTCATACCTACCAACAAAGTCTACTAAACATTGTTTTGGTGGTTTTGAATAAAAATACTGTTCTTGACCATTCCATTTTTGGCATTTTCTTTTTACAAATTCTTTAAATCCATCATCTGTTTCAGATATAATTTCTTTAAAGTGATTTTTATCTCCTTCACGTTCATTATCATCAAACCATTCTTTCACAACAGTCCTCCTCCATTCATACCCAGATACAATTCTGTCAAATGGATTGCGAACAATACCAAACTTAAAATATTCATCCCAGTTCCAGCCCATTAATTCAAAATAACCCTTTATTGCTGTTGCAGTAGAGTGTTGTGGAACAGCACACATCATATGTCCATGCCTCTCCCACAATTCTATTGTCATGGTTTTGCTCCAATGACCAATTAAGTCTATTTCAAATTCTTCATTCCAACGAAAATGTTCACGCATCGCAGAACCCGCACACTTATCGTTATGTATAAACAGAAATTTATTTCTATGTGATATTACCATAATATTAATACCTATTTAAGTCGAACTGATGGTCACTAATAAATTTATTAGTATTTTTCTTATTCCAATAATCTTCTACGGACGTAACTGCTAGATGACGATACCAGTTGTATGATCCAAATTTTTTACAATAATAATTATGAATAGCAATAGCTTCGTCTTTGCTTTTAGTATTGTGGTCATGTTCAGTAGTTTGATGACAATGTTTTATAATTATATCATTACAAAGATTCCAAGCTTGATATTGCTTAGATTTGTAAATACAATAATCTAAAATAACATCAGAATAAAAAGTACCTATGATAATATCATCTGGCAATAATTCAAAATCATCCACCATAGGCGATCTAAATATCCAAGCATCTTGAGAGCAAAAAGCATCTCTATGTCTATCTTGTAGCAGCTTCCCATCCTCTTCGTGTCTCGTTAATGCAACAATCTCTCTAGGAAACAACCCTCTTATTTTGTGCAAATCATCATTAAACAGAATATCGTTATTTGCCACAATGCACTGTGTATTAATAATATTTTTATTTGTATAAGCAAATATTTTTTTAAAACACATCCTGTGAACAGTATTATTTACAATTATTTTTTCCTCATAATCTTTTTTTAATTCATAAAACTCTGGAAAGTCTTCATAATTTTCTAAAAAGATATGAACCTTAGTTATATATTTATTTTCTAAATTTAGTTTTAAGCAGTCTAGAATCTCTTTGGTTCTTTCTGGTAGTGGGTCTTTGTATAGATTAATAACTAATTCAAAATCTGATTGACCGTATTTTCTATTCATATAATTTATAGTACGATCCACATTACGGTCTTTTCTATTTTGCCCTCTCACGCGATTGCTATGAGGATTGTGATAAACTGGAACATGATTAGATTCAAAATCAATATCTTTTCTAACAACTCCCAACTTCTCTAGCTTTTCAAACATCTCACAATCTTCTCTGCCATAATTATCAATGTCTTCGTTATATAATCCTGCGTCTATAAAAAACTTTCTATGGCAACATATAATTCCATTTAGATTTCTCATAAATCCAAGATCATTATCTAGATAAGATTGATTCCAGTTTCCTGCTACAAACTCTCCCGGTGATATATCAACTAAACTTGTTAATGGAAGATAAGGATTTAGTATATAGTCTACATCCATCTTTAATATTTTTTCATATTTGGCAGCTTTTATAGCAATATTAATAGGCTTGCTGGCATTATAAAACTTTTCTTGTTCTATTCTTATAACTTTAATTCTTTTATCAATCTGCTCAAGATGTTTTAAACTTTCTTTAGACGACCAATCTACAATAATAATTTCTTTAATTTGTGGCTTTAATAACCAAGACCTTAGACTTACACTAAGCATTTCTTCTCTGTCTTTGCAACTAACAACAAGAGATATATCCTCAACTAAAATATTTGGATCATATACTTTTATGTCTTCGTGATGTTCGTATGGGAGATAAAAATTATCTTTACCATAATTTACCCAGTGAAAATACAGCCTTTGTCTTTCGGTAAATCCATTGTCTTTGCAGTATGGTTGGTAAAAATCTTTTACTTCTGGGTATTTATTAAGATAAAATTCTTCACTAAATTCCTTTGCAACAGTATTCTTTTTATAAAATTCATCTATTGAAATTGTATCACTCATAGTATTCCCCTAATATAAACTTAGTACCAGTAGTGATTGAGGTTTGCTCACCAACTTTATAATCTGATCTTTTTAAAACGCGAAAATCTAGACTCACCCTAGTTTTTCCTGTGCGATTTGGTAAATTACCATGAGTGCATTTATTACCATTGAACATAAAGACTTCTCCCGGTTCCAATTCTATTTGTTTAAAATCTTTTAGTCCCGGTTCGCTTTCGGTTATAATTGTATTGCTTTCAAACATTCTAGTAATAGGTAATAAAAAATTTATTTCACCATCTGGATGATTAAACTCAGAATCCGTATGCCAAGCACCAACAGCTAAATTATTTGGTAAATGAACTCTAAACGTAGGCCATTTTTGATAGATAATAGGTTCTTGGATTTCTGATTGTATCAATTCTCTTATGAAAGACTTGTAAGTATGAAGAAAGTCTTCCCATCCACTTCTCATCTTATCATAGAAAATTTGATGATATAAAGTATCAGAGTCTTTTGAAGGTTTGTCAAAAAAACTATATTCTTTTTTGTCTTTATTATGTAATAGTTCTAATTTATGACCATCAAATAAATTTGATATATATTCTACAAAAGGATAATCCGATTGATTGTATTTAAATATCTTATACACTTCTCATTTCACCATGCAATACTTTAAATGTTGGAAATCTAAGACTGATACCTCCCTCCTGATTCTTAGTCTCTTCAAAATATTGTACGGTTATAATCTTGCCTAAGATAGCATCAGGGTTTTTATAAAAGTCCTGTCTTTGCTCTATAGTAAACCCACTACCTACTCTGACAACATTATCTTTATGTTTAATGTAGACGCAGGACAACATTTCCTCTTCACATTCTTTACCGTCTAATGTTAATGGAAACATTCCCATCTCTGTATCTACCACCTGATATTCTGCATCGTGGAATGTCTTTACTTTTAGCAAATCTTTACTACGCTTACCTTTGTATTGTACATTTTTACGAAGCATAACACCTTCCCAATTATCATCATCTGCTTTAGATACCCACTTTTGGAAATGTTCGTCGTCATTTACTATCTCCATTTCTAATACAGATAGACAAGGGCATTCGTTATCTTCCATAGTAAACAATAGTTCTTTATATCTTTGATAAAGATTGTCATTACTTTTCTTTGCTTTAAACTCGTCTTGCGTCATCATATCAAAGATTTTATAAGAAGGATTCTGAATAGTATGTTCTTTCTTACGAAGTTGTTTCATAATACCTTGGAAGTCTTCGTTGCCATCTTCGTCAATTAAACAGAGTTCCCCGTCAAACACAACATTAGATAAACCAAGACTTGCAATCCCATCGGCAACAACACCCAAGGTAGTAAATTCTTTGCCCGTTCGGGAGTAGAAAGTAGTATTGCCAAAATGATCGACAAT
>MDSV01082389.1_pt1 | contig 13248 bp, 18 predicted proteins | sample 810851 | NCBI WGS metagenome assembly MDSV01 (sample SAMN05326640, study PRJNA326480) | marine metagenome | isolation source: seawater | place: Atlantic Ocean: North East | collected 2012 | reverse complement strand
TAATCTAAAAACTGGTGGTATTAGATATAACTCATCTCTAGTAACATGGGAAGGTTATAACGGAACACAATGGACAGGTTTAGGTGGTGGTAATCCATGGGCAAGTCATACTGCTGATGGTTCAACTGCTTTAACGGTGGCTGCAAATGATAGATATTTTATTGATACTACAGCAGGCGCTCAAACGGTTAATTTACCTGCTTCACCACAAGTTGGTGACCAAGTATCGTTACTTGACTTAGCAGGAACATTTGATACAAACAATTTAACAATAGGAAGAAATAGTTTAAAAATTATGGGTCAAACAGCTGATATGACAATAGCAGTTGAAGACGCAGCTATTCAATTAGTTTACACAGGTTCAACTTATGGTTGGAAACTAACGCAGAATAATTAATAAGAGGTATAAATAGTATTATGTCAGATATTAGAGATTTTTCAGGTAAGAATAGAAAATTTACAGGCACTAATGGTATTAAATTACCATCTGGAACGGCTGCTCAGAGAGTTAATGAATCAGGTAGAATAAGATTCAATACTGATACAAACCTTGCTGAATACTATGACGGTACAGATTGGAAGTCAATTGACGCTCCACCAACTATTACATCTTTTACAATTGATGGCGGTTCATCTGTAACTGCAACACACATTGATAGAACAGCAGGTGGTACTTCTACATTTGTTATAACAGGTAGTAACTTTGACACCACATCAGGAACGGTTATTTTTGAACCTGAAAGCGGTGGTTCAAATATTTCAGTTCAATCAATTACAAGAACAAACTCATCTTCATTTACGGTTACGGTAACAAGAGCAGATTTTTTAGAGGCAAATGACCCTTATGCGATTAAACTTACAAACGGTTCAGGTCTTGCGGCTACTTTAGCAAGTGCCGTAGATGTAAACGCTCCACCAGCTTTTGCAACAGCGGCTGATACAAATTTAGGAACGGTGCAAAATGGTCATACTGCTACTCAATATGACGCAAACTTAACAACAGCGGCTGCTACAGACGCAGAGGGTGACGCAATTACACACACTATTTCAGCAGGTACATTACCAAATGGTATGTCAATAGAAGCAGACGGTACTTTTACAGGAACTGCTTCAAGTTTATCTGCTACATTAACAGAAAGAACATTTACCGTACAGGCTGCTACATCAAAAGGTACTACTACAAGACAATTTAAAATAAATGAGATAGCAAATGCTTATCAGGCTGCTACAGGTGGTACGGTTTTAACAAGTGGTGATTACAAAACTCATGTCTTTACATCACCAGGAACATTTGCTGTTTCAGCTGCAGGTCCATTATCAAATTCAGTTGAATATCTTGTAGTCGCTGGAGGTGGTGGTGGCTCAGGTTCACACGGAGGAGGCGGTGGTGCCGGCGGTATGAGAGAAAATTATCCTTCTCCAGCAACAGGCGGTTTAGCAGTTTCATCAAGTCCAGGTTCTTATCCTGTTACCGTGGGTAGTGGAGGTGGTGGTAGAGGACCAGGTCCAGGTGCTAGTACAGGTATTATAGGTGGCCAAGGTGGTCAATCAGTATTTTCAACAATCACATCTACCGGTGGCGGTGGAGGTGCATACTCTGAAAGTAGTAACCGTCCAGGCGATAAAGGTGCTCCAGGAGGTTCTGGAGGCGGAGGCGGAAACGGCGGTAATGGCGGAGGTTCAGGTAATACTCCTTCAGTTTCACCACCTCAAGGTAATAATGGTGGCGGTGGATACGGAGGTCCTGTTTTTCCAGGCGGCGGTGGCGGCGGTAAAGGTACTGCTGGTCAAACTCCAGGTGGTTCTTCATCTCCAGGCGGTGTAGCCGGTGTAGGTGAGGGTATGGCAACAACTTATTTTGGTCCTACTGCTCCATCATACGGTACTCCAGGTCCTTCAGGTTCAAATAGATATTTCGCAGGTGGCGGAGGCGGTGGAGTTCACTCTACTAATAATTACCAACCTGGTGGTTATGGTGGCGGAGGACGAGGACAAACAAACAATGCAGGTACATCCGGACAAAACGCAACTGGTAACACAGGTGGTGGTGGAGGTGGTTCAAACGGACAAGGTCAAACTTCCGGCTCTGGTGGTTCAGGTGTTGTAGCAATTAGGTATAAGTTTCAATAAGGATAAAATATGGCTCATTTTGCAAAATTAGGTGTTAACGGCAAAGTAATACAAGTTGTCCCTTTTGATGATAACAGATGTAAAGACTCTAATGGCAATGAAGATGAAGAAATTGGTAGACAAGCTTTAGAAGCTGAAACAGGTTGGCCTCTTTGGAAACAATGTTCTTACAATACACATTTAGGCACACATGCAGACGGTAAATCTCCATTACGAGCAAATTATCCAGCTATTGGTGATATTTGGGATGATGAAAATGAAATTTTTGTAATTCCTAAAGATATTGAAAATGGTAGTTGGACTTTAAATACTACAACTGGAAGATACGAGCCACCAACTGAAATGCCATCTTACGCAGATTCAATGTATAATGACGGTGAAAATGATATAAAATATACAATTATTTGGAATGAAAGCACGAAAAAATGGGAGGGCTATAGCTCTGACCAATCTACAAAAATGGCCATTTGGAATGGTTCAAGTTGGGACGCAGTATAAGATAATTACTATATAATACATTGAGGTTTAAATTATGTTAATAAATGAATTTTATTTAGAAGGCCACGACTTTGTTCCTGCAATAAAGTATCACATGTATGAGGCCAATATATTAGATGATGTGGATATTTCTTTCATAAAAGATTTCTGTTTAAAATTAGAAACTGAAATGGTTTCAAAATATCCTTCAGACGAAGACGGTTCTACTAGACTAGGCAAACACTCATTAACATCAAGATATAAGTTTTACTCTTTATTTACTTATAAAGAGATGAAACCTTTAGCTAATTCTATTAGAAAACATTATAATAGTTTTCTTTCTAAAATGAATAAAGAAAATAATCATAACATTTATTGTCAATCGTGGGCAAATGTTTTAAGAAAAGAAGAAAAAATGTCAAGACATAATCATTGGAGTATGGATTACACATATTTAAGTGGGCATGTTTGTGTTTCTGCTAATGATACTTGTACAAATTATTATCACCCGATAACAGGAAAACAATTTAAATCAAAAAATGAACCAGGTAAATTAACAATATTTCCTTCATGGATTTTTCACGACACGGATCCTGTTAGAGATAATGAAGAAAGAATAACAATCGCAATGGACATTTATAATCAAAAAGGATTTGATGAAGATATCTATGACGATAAAAAATGGCGTTGGGTAAAATTATAATGAAATCATTAATTAAAAATGTATTAAATGAAAATTTTATAATACACCGTAAATTAGACAAAGAGTTAAGAATTGATAACTCAATAATTAATAAACATATCACTAGTAATTTTAAAGAAAGCAACCCTTTTGTTATTGATTGGGAAATTAACATTGCTCGTATTTTTCAATTACAAATGGAATTGTTTGATGCCGATTATAAAAAATTTACCTCTTTATTATCATTAAATGGAATTTTTGTATTTCCTAATAAATTGTATCAAAAAGAAACATATGTAGACCTTAATAATTTACAAGACACTCCTGATTTGTCTATGATATATCATGTGTCTGGTAGTGATAATTTAAAAATTAGATTTACACACTCTTATGGCCGTGTAATGAATAAAGAGTATGATTATGATTTAAAAGTAGGAGATTTGGTAATGTTTAGTTCAAATATTAATCATACTATATTTAATAACAGAGAAGAAAATACATTATTACTTGTACATTATCAACACCAAAATCCGTGAAACAATATTATTTTTTATGTGGATTGCCAAGATGTGGTAATACATTTTTTGCTTCATTAGTTAATCAAAATAAAGACATAACTATAACTGCTAATAGTATTATACCTACTTTATTTAAATCAATAAAACCCATTTATCAAACAAAAGAGTTTTTAACCTTTCCTAATTATAACGCATTAAATAATGTAGTAAATAATTTATTTGATAACTATTATCAAGATTTTGAATCTAATATTATAATTGATAGGGGTCCATGGGGAACACCAGCAAATTTAGAGTTTTTAAAAGCATTAAAATTAGATACAAAATTTATTGTTTTGAAAAGGCCAGTATTAGAAATATTAGCTTCATTTGTAAAGATAGAAAAACCAAATGACATAGAAGTTAGATGTGATGAGTTAATGTCTCCAGATGGCATGATTGGTAAGTATCTTTGGTCATATAAAAATTTATTAAAGACAGAAAAAGTGTTAGAGATTGATTATGATGAATTATGTAATAATACAGATGAAGTGTTAAATAAATTTTATATGTTCCTAGACTTGCCATTTTTTAATCATAATTATAATTATGTTGACCAGTTAAAAATAAAAGGTATTAAATACAATGATAGTGTGTGGCAAGGACCATTACATAGAGTTAGAGAGAAAGTGGAAAAGATTGAATATAACTATGAGGACTATCTTCCTGAAAGTGTTATAAATAAATATGTAAATTGAATTGAGGATTAAAATATGTTATTAGAACATTATTACTATTATTTTCAGTCAGCGTTAAGTGAAAAATTTTGTGATGAAGTTATTGAATATGGTAAAAAACACACTTTACAACCTGGTATAACACACATTAAAGATAAGACAGGTATAGAAGACCACAAAGCAGATTTAAAACTATTAACAAAAGAAGAAGAAATGTTTGTTAATGCTAAAAGAAAATCTAATATTGCATGGTTAGACGACCAATGGATTTATAAAGAAATTCAACCTTATATTCACGAAGCCAATAGTATGGCTAATTGGAATTTTGATTGGGATTGGTCTGAAGTTCCTCAATTTACAAGATATGATGTAGGTCAATTTTATAATTGGCATGCCGATAGCACACATAAACCTTATAAAGGTAAAAGTAAAGGACCTAATGAATTGGGTAAGATTAGAAAGTTATCAGTTACGGTTTCTTTAAATGACCCTGCTGAATATGATGGTGGAAATTTAGAATTTTCTTTTAGAAATGATAGAGATTTTGACACCAATCCAGAAAAAGCAATACATTCATGTACACAAATAAGACCAAAAGGTTCTATTGTTGTTTTTCCTAGCTTTGTTTGGCATAGAGTAACACCAGTTACAAGAGGCACAAGATATTCGTTAGTTGTATGGAATCTAGGATATCCATTTAGATGAGGTAAAAAATGAATTTTGAAAAAGATAATTATATAGTAATTAAAAAAGCGATTGACCCTAAAATTGCAGATTTTGTTTATAGATATTTTCTGTTAAAAAGAAGTGTAGCTAGAACATTATTTGATACTAAATTTATATCTCCGTTCACAGAATATTGGGGTGTTTGGAATGACGCACAAGTTCCAGAAACATATTCTCATTATGGTGATACTGCCATGGAAACTTTATTACTAGATGTTTTACCTATCATGCAAGAAAAAACTGGTTTAAGATTAGTACCTACTTATTCTTATGCTCGTATCTATAAAAAAGGTGATGTGTTAAAAAGACATAAAGATAGATTTAGTTGTGAAATATCTACAACATTAAATTTAGGTGGTGATGATTGGCCAATTTACATAGAAGCAAAAGAAAATATTGGTGACCCGGAAGACGGTTTTCCATCAATTACTAATAACAAAGGTACTAAAGTAGTATTAGAACCTGGTGATATGTTAGTTTATAAAGGTAATTTGTGTGAACATTGGCGAGAAGAATTTACAGGTGAGAATTGTGGACAAGTATTTTTACATTACAATAATTTAGACACTCCAGGTTCTGAAAAAAATAAAAATGATGGCAGACCACATTTAGGATTGCCGGCATGGTTTTGTAAATAATTATGATAGAAAATTTATTTGAGATAAAATACTTTAGGTGTGAAGTTGATGACTGGCAAACTAAAAAGAAAAAAATAGAATTATTATTTGATAAAGTTCCTGATACTAGAAATGGTATACAAAGATTTTTAACAAATAGACAGGCAGATACAAATGGTTTAAAACAACCTTTTGTTAATATTTTACAAAAAGAATTTAATGAAGTATCTCAATTTATAAAAAAAGATGTAGGTTTAGAAAGATTGTGGTCAGTATCATATGAAAAACATGATTATCATTTAGTACACAATCACGGTCATAAGGGTTTTACCGGCATACTATATATGGATATTGAAGAAAAGGTTCCGCCAACAACTTATATACAACCTTGGACTGACCCTTATTCTGATATGACAATGTATAAACCTTTAAATGTAAAAGAAGGAACATTAACGGTGGTGCCAAGATTTGTTTCACATTTTAGTCAATCTAATGAAACAGATTTTAAAAAAAGAATAATAGCGTTTGACATGGATTTTAATGTATGAATAAAATAACAATAGTAGGTGGTGGCACAGCTGGTCTGACCTCTGCTTTAATTTTAAGAGCAAGATTTCCTTATAAACAGATTGATATTATCAAGTCTGATAAAATAGGTATTATAGGTGTTGGCGAGGGGTCAACTGAACATTGGAAAGAATTTATGAAATTTTGTAATATCTCTCCTCACGAATTAATTAGAAAAGCTGACGCAACAATTAAGTTAGGTGTTATGTTTGAAGGATGGACAGATAAACCATACTTTCATAGTATTACTCAACTCTTGCACGACAATAGATTTGGTCAATATCAAGCTGTATTTGGTCATTTAATAAATTCAAATTCCAATCAATTAGATTCAACAGACCAATTTCATGTTCATAATGAAATGGCTTTACATTCTTTAGGTGATAATTTTTACGCTAATCAGTTTCACTTTAACACTTTTAAATTAAATGAATTGTTAATAGAAAAATGTAAAGAAAGAGATATAAAAATTATTAGTGATGAGATTAATGATGTAATAATTGAAGATGGTAAAATTAAGGAATTGATAGGTAAAGATAATAACAAATATCAATCAGATTTTTGGATTGATAGTACAGGATTTAAAAGATTATTAATTACAAAACTAGGTGCGAAGTGGAAAAATTATAACGATTACTTAAAACTAAATCATGCTATTGCTTTTCAAACTGAAGATACAGATAATTATAATGTTTACACCTTAGCAAAGGCAATGAAATATGGCTGGATGTGGCGAATACCTGTAAATGGTCGTTGGGGTAATGGTTATATATTTGACGATACTTTAATTAATGCTGAACAAGCAAAGAAAGAAGTTGAAGAATTATTAGGCCGTGAAGTAACAATCGGTAGAGATATAAAATTTGAAGCTGGTGCAATTGATAAACCTTGGATAGGTAATTGTGTGGCTGTAGGTTTAAGTGCAAACTTTATTGAACCACTTGAAGCTACTTCTATTGGTACAAGTTTAAATCAAATGTTTTTACTTATTCATTTAATAGAAAATCACAAACAAGTAGATATAGATGTTTACAATAATAAAGTAAAATCTATAATGGAAAATATTAGAGATTTTGTTTTTGTTCATTACATGGTAAAAAGAAAAGACACGGATTTTTGGAAAAAGGTTACTTCATTAGAACCGCCAGAAACACTAAAGAGAAATTTAGAAAAATGGAAACATAGATTACCTATTAGAGAAGACTTTAATGAAACTGAATATTATCTTTTCTTTGAGCATAATTGGGCTAGTGTTTTATGGGGATTAGATTTATTTGATATAGATTCTATTAAAAAAGAGTATAGTGTTTTTAGTGATGATTGGAAAGATTATATAAAAGAACAAATTGAATGGCATAAAAAATCTTATTTAACACCTTGTGCTTCACATAAAGACTTTTTAAAGTTAATGAGAGAAGAAATATGAGTATTGAAAATATTTACGCAACACCAATATATTCAAAAATTTTAGAAAATTATGGTGGCGTTAATAATCAAATAGATGAAGTTATTAATAACATAAAGTTTGATGAAAAGGATGAATGGGGTAGGCCTAATAAAATTACCACACCTTTTTTTGACCAAGATAATATAAAAGATTATCATTTATCTTTATTAGCAAATGAGATTGATAAATGCATTGTTGATTATACAAATCAATTAAATTTTTATTATGATGATTATGATAGAAAGTCATGGATATTAAAGTTAGAGAAAGGTGACTTTGCTCACTCTCACAATCATTCTAGTAGTGATTTATCAGGCGTTTACTATTATAGAACAAATAGTCAAGACGGTAGTTTCTTTTTTGAATCACCAAACCCATATTTTGAGGTATCTAATTGTTTCAAAAAGTTAGCTGATAGAAATTTTTATAAACCAGAACCAGGTAAAATACTATTGTTTCCTGGATGGTTAAGACACGGTATATTTAAGAATGATACAGACAATGAAAGGATTAGTATTTCATTTAATATTAATTTTAGATAATGATAAAAGATATATTTAAGGTAGAATTGTATAAAGTAAAATTGACTGATATTGACAATGAAAAAATTGTTAATCATATCAAAGAAAAAGCTGATATTACTTATGACAATGAAAAAGGTAGAAATAAAGATGATGTTGATGTATTAAATAATAGTCTTTTTAAAGATTTAAATAATCAGGTAACAGAACATGTAAATAAATTATTTCATATGACTTCACAAGACCATTATCATTTAAGATTAAATCAAGGTTGGTATAATAAAGAAAGTGATGATTTAATTACAACACCTCATAAACATCAACACTCTGTATATTCTGCTGTATATTATCCTTTATCTATTGATGGCCAAATTAGATTTCAAAATCCAGCACACTCTATAAATTATATGTTAGAAGTTAAACATATAAAAAACTGGAATGAATATATTGGTGATTATCATAATGAAGAAGTTAGAACAGGTGATTTGGTTATATTTAAATCTGGATTATTTCATTGGGTTGTACCTTCAAAATATGAAAGATGTTCAGTAGCTTATAATACGGAGGTTATAAGTGAGTAAAATTAATATGTTATTTCCTGAAGCAATTTATACAGAAAAATTAAATTTAAATGAAGAATATTTAAATGAATATTATGATAAACAATCTTGGTTAAATTATAGAGGCACGGAAAGAGTTAATGTTTTTACAAAAATATCTAAAAATTCTCAATTACTAAAAGAAATGCCAGAGATAGAAACTGCAATCTTAACTAGTTTAAAAAAATATACAAGTAATATTTTAAAATATAAAAACGATTTCAAAGTTACCACATCATGGTTTACAAAGACAGAAAAAAACCAATTCTCAATTATGCATAATCATGCTAATAGTATGTTTAGCGCTGTTTATTATTTTGGTAATAATGTTAATTCTGAAATTAAATTTGAAAGAAAATCTATGAGTATGTGGGAAATAGAGCCTACTGAACACAATGAATTTAATTGTGGCACAGATAATATGATAATTGAAAACGGAACAATAATAATATTTCCTTCTTATTTACCACATCAAGTTGTAGAACATAAAGATAATGGTATTAGAAAGTCTTTAGCAGTTAATTTTATACCTGTTGGTGAAATAGGCACAGGAAACGGAAGTATGAGTATAACATAATGAATATTCACATGCACCAAATGTTTACTTGTGCAGCTATAAGCACAAAATTAAATTTAAATTTGTATAGATATTGTGAAGATGTCTATAAAAGTTCAAGTAAAAATAAAAATAATAGGTCTAATATTAATGGTTGGCAATCATACAACATACAAGACAATGTATCAAAAGATTTAATAAATTCAATTTATACTTTATCGCAAACTTATAAAAATACGGTACAATTAAATAGAAATTTAAAAATATCTAATATGTGGATTAATAGAAACTCTCCTAATTCATACAATAAAGAACACATACACCCAGGTTGTGTTTTTAGTGGTGTTTACTATGTTAATGTACCAAAGAATAGTGGTAAAATAAAATTTATAACACCTGCTGAGCATATGGTTTATGATTGGCCATTAGAATATTTTGATAAACATAATGAATTTAACTCTGATATATGGTGGTTGCCAGTAGAGGAAAATGTGCTATACTTATGGCCAAGTTGGTTAAAACACGAAGTAACTATGAATGTATCTGATAGTGTTAGAGTTTCAATATCTTTTAATATGGTTGTAGATGATTAATATAAAACATTTAGATAAAATTAGAAAAGCTGTACCGTTTTTTGATAAAAAGGTTTTTGATAAGATATTCACATGGGAAGAATTAGAAAGAATATTAAATTTAAGACCACTTATGAATGATGACAGATTAAATATAGCAAATAGAAGTAAAGATGAGATATATGAGTGGCCTGTTCAAAGTTGGATGGTAGATAAAAATACTTTTCCTCCTAAATTACTACACGATATTGTTAATGAAAGAGTTTGTCATATCGGAGATTGTTCAAGATTTAACAAACATTTAAATGATATATGTGGTATTATTGAATATGCTACAAATTGGCCAACAGACGCACATATATATTTTTCTAAAAAAATTAAAAATGAAGGTTATGGCAAACATAAAGATAAAGCACATAATTTAATTGTTCAAATAGAAGGTAAATCAAATGTTAAAGTATGGTCTAAAGATGATGAGATTATAATTGACAAAGATATGACCTCTGGCGATTGTGTTTTTATACCAGCTCATACTTATCACAAATTATTACCATTAACACCTAGACTTTCGGTAAGTTTTCCTATGTGGATAGAAAAGTGTGCTCCACCACAAGATAGATATTGGATTAATTTAAATGATTAAAATACTAAAAAATGTTTTGTCAGAAAAAGACTGGTCTGAATTAAACGAAGATTTAAATTCACCTACTTTTACTTGGTATTATCAAAAAATAGTTGCTGAATCTGACACAACTGATTATAGAACATTTTACTTTACGCATGGTTATATTAATCACTCTAGCAATTTTGCAAAAGGTATAAATTCTGCTTGGGCAGAAAAACATAATAGAGCTATAGGTGAATATTTGGCCAAATACTTTAAAAAAGATATAGATTTAATTTGGTCAAAAGCAAATATGTTTACTCGTATGGAAGATAATTACACATGTGGATTTCATACAGATATTACAGAAAGAAATGATTTATACACAATGGTTTATTATGTTAATACCAATAATGGTGGCACACAAATACAAAATGGTCCTTTTATACCATCAATAAAAAATACTGCTGTTTTGATGAGTTGTGATACAATGCATAGCACCGTAACTCAAACTGATACAAATATAAGATTAAATATAAATTTTAATTTTAAGGTAGTTTAGATAGGATGAAAAATGTTAACAACTAATTGGGAAAATGAAAAAAGAAGACTTTGGAACTGGGGTATCTTACCAGTAGATGATGTGCCTACAAATATTACAGATTATTTAAAAAGTAATATTACTGATTTTAAATTTAATCATCAATTAGCAGGTCATATTCAAGAAGAATTTAGATACAAAAATTGGCCAAATTTTATAGACCAGTTTATATTAGAAAAAACAAAAGACCCGGTATTAGATGATTACACAAAAAGACAAAAACAATTAACTTCAGATAGACCTTTTGTCATGGATGATTTGTGGGTAAATAAACAAAAAAAATATGAGTTTAATCCTTTACATGAACACGGTGGTGTTTTTTCATTTATAATATTCTTAAAAATACCATATGATTTAGAAGAAGAAAGTAAAGTTTTTCCTAAAAATAGCACAGGATCCTCTACTTCTAAATTATGTTTTTTAGTTAGTGATTATTTGGGAGATATTAAAGATATTGTGGTAGATGTTGATAAAAGTTTTGAAAATAAAATGTTAATGTTTCCAGCAAAATTAAAACATCAAGTTTATCCTTTTTATACTAGTGATGATTATAGAATAACGGTGTCTGGAAATATAGCATTTTGGGTAGAAGATAAAGGTAAACTAGTACAATGAAAGAATATCCTTTAGATGAAATCACCTGTATGGGTGGCTGGTTTATACCTGAAAATTTGTGTGATGATATTATTAATTATTTCAATTCTAATACAAATTTACATCAAAAGGGTAATGTAGGACATGGTAGTGTAGAAGAAGAATATGATATTAAACCTCTTTCAGATGTAAAAAATTCTACTGATTTGTATGTAAGTCAATTTGAGGGTCAGGATCCTTTTACTAAATATAGAGATTTATTACAACAATGTTTAAATGTCTATATGAAAAAATATACTCATGTTGATGAATGTAAAAAATTTAATATAAATGAGCCTTATAATATTCAGTATTATAAACCTAATGAGGGTTTTAAAAAGTGGCATTTTGAAGACGCTAATAGACTAGATAGGTTACTTGTGTTTATGACTTATTTAAATGATTGTGATGATGGTGGCACAGAGTTTAAGTATCAAAATTTAATTACACCAGCTAAAAAAGGTTTAACTTTGATATGGCCAGCAAATTGGACACACACTCATAAAGGACAAATAAGTAAAACAAAAGAAAAATATATAGTAACAGGATGGTATAGTATAAATGCTTGATATAAAAGAATTAACAATGAAACATCATAAAAACGCAGAGCGTCAAGACTTTGTGAAAATATTAATGTCTGGTGAGATAGACGAAAGATTGTATGCAACTTATCTTTACAATCAATTACAATGTTATGCTGTATTAGAAAAGTATGGTTTACACAATTCTTTATTCAGAGATACGCCAGGTTTATTAAGAGCCGAACATATACATTATGATTACAGAGCATTATGGACAGACATTGGTTTACCACCAGAAATAACTGAAAGCACAAAAGAATATATCAAACATATAGAATCTATACAAGATGAGGCAATGAAATTGTATGCTCACATATATGTTAGACATATGGGAGATTTATCAGGTGGTCAAATGATAATGAAAAAAACACCTGGTCCCAATAGATATTACAAATTTAAACATAAAGAAGTTGGCGATTATAAACGCATAGTTAAAGAAACAATTAACACATACTTAAATGTATATGAACATTCAGTAGTGCCAGAAGCAGTGTATTGTTTTGAAAGTGCAACCAAACTATTTAAAGAAATGAAGGAGCTCCATGATTTGGGACAGATTGATTAAATGGGAACAAGAAACAATACATCTATTAAATAAAAAATTAATGGAGTATAAAGAGCCAGGTATGGAAAGATTTAATAAACCTGGTTGGACAAATAGGACATGGAAAAATGAGTTTATTAGAAGAGCTCATGTAGAT
>MDSV01020282.1_pt1 | contig 13248 bp, 16 predicted proteins | sample 810851 | NCBI WGS metagenome assembly MDSV01 (sample SAMN05326640, study PRJNA326480) | marine metagenome | isolation source: seawater | place: Atlantic Ocean: North East | collected 2012 | reverse complement strand
TAAATTACCTGTTCCTGTATCTTTTATGTACGAGTGCGAGCCGTCGTGGTAAATAGATAAATCCGGTCCAGCACCAAATCTAGCTTCAATACTGTCTCCAAAAAGGAGATTACCTGTCATCGTTCCACCTGCTAGAGGTAATTTATTTGTTATTGCGGCATTTGAAGCAGTTATATAACTCGCGCCATTTGTTAGCTGATTGTTATTAGTAACATTTGTCGCGCTTGCTGCTATGCCGTCTAATTTATTTTTTAAAGTCGTTGTAAAATTATTATCGGTTTGAGAGGCAACAACAAAGTCTAAAGTGCCGTCTGAATCTTGATAAGTAACAGTAATTCCAGTCTCGGTGTTACCTGTAACCATTCCACCGACATAATCTTCAACTTGTTCCTCTGTTAATGTCGCGGTTATATATCCAGCACCGTTTGTAATTGCATTGTTATTGAGACTTATATTTGCCGATCCATCAAAAGAGACTCCAGCTATTGTCCGAGCAGTAGTTAATGTCGCAGCCGATCCAGTTGTATCCTGATTTAAAGTTGCAACTCGGCCAGCAGCAAGTGTACCCGAACTTATATTGTCTGCATTAGTCGTATCAGTAGTTGCCGACGTTGCTAGACCAAGCATTGTCCGAACATTTGCAGGTGTGATTTCTTCTATAACACCCGCACCAGAAGAATCACGGCCAAGGATTCTATTAGTCGCGCTTACATTTTGAATTTTTGCATAAGTGACGGCATCAGCATCAATAGTCCAAGAAGTACCCGAACTTGCAACTGTTATATCGCCTTTATCACCATCAGTTACACCGATTCCACTTCCATTATTTGTTGCACTTGAAGCGATCCCATCTAACTTACTTTTGAGCGTATTTGTGAAATTATTTGCAGTTAATCCACCGTCTCCTACTGATAATTTGTTAGTTAAATTCGCATAAGAAATATCAATATTAGCCGAGCCATCAAATGAAGTGCCTGCAATAGTTCGGGCTGTTGTTAATGTTGCTGCCGAGCCTGTTGTATCTTGATTTAAAGTGGCGACTCTAGCTGCTGCTAATGTTCCCGACCCAATGTTATCTGCATTAGTCGTATCAGTAGTTGCGGAGGTCGCTAAACCAAGCATAGTTCTGACACTACTTGGCGATATTTCTTCAATTACTCCTGCACCTGATGAGTCGCGTCCTAATAATCTGTCAGTCGCCGAAACATTTTGAATTTTGGCATAAGTAACGGCATCATTATCAATTGTCCAAGTAGCACCGCTACTAGAAACTGTTATATCGCCCTTATCTCCATCATCAACTCCACCTCCACCACTTACTTCGGCAACCGATCCATCGTCCTTTTTTAAGAAGATTTTTCCTGAATCGGTTCTTATTGCTAATTCACCTAATACTAAATCGGATGAACTAGGGTCACTGCCTGATCCTCTCTTCAGTTGTACGGTGTTAGCCATTTGATATACCTCCTAAAAAACGGTGTTAAGAATAAGATCCTCCGTCAATTGTTATGCCGTCAATCGTCCCACCATCTATATTTACCGCGTCATTAGCTTGTGTTGCCATTGAGCCGAGTCCTAAACTTGTTCTAGCTGTTCCAGCCGTTTCTAATACAAAATTAGATCCGTTGCCGACTATAAATCCTCCATCAGTAACCGCGAGTCCAGCAACATCGGCTAATTGGGCATCATAGGCTTGAACATCCGAGCCAATTGCTACACCAATAGTTGTTCTGACCGCACTTGCATTTGCATCATCAAGAATTGTGCGAGCAAAAGAACTTAAATCAGTAGTTGAAGCAGCCGTAGAACTACTGAAATATGGAAGCTTATCTGTCGCCTGAGTTAATCCTGCTAAATCGGCAAGGATGTCATTTTGAGCCTGTACGTTCGTCCCAATAACTAGACCTAATGCCGTTCTTGCGTCACCAGCAGAAGTCGCGCCTGTTCCACCATCACCGATTGCCAGTGTTCCTGTAATGCTAGAAGCCGCAAGATCAACTGCTACCTCGGTTGATTCAATTACAAGGCCGCCATTAGCTTTAAGATCAACCGATAATGTATTACCAGATTTGTCTAAACCATTTCCGGCACTGATTTGTCCTGCACCCGAGAATTGACTGAAAGCAAGATTATTTGTACCGACTACTGCTGAACCTTTGTTCGACGTACAAGAGAAACCATTATCGGCATTAACAGTTCCTTGTTCGATAAAGGTAAAAGCTCCTGCCGCATCTGTGCCAGCGGCCATATCCGAAGATCTTGCCCATGAACCCGATTTACAGTCATAAATACCATTTTGACTAGCCGTACTTTGACCAGCTACTAAAACTCGGTCATCAGCAGAGATTGAAACACCATCAATCGTCTGAGTACCTGACAATGTGATATTTGAAGTCGCGACAGCAACACAACTATCTTTAACGTCTAAACCTTGAGAAGTTGAGTCGACATAAGCTTTGGTGGCAGCATCTTGATCGGATGTGCAATCTGCTAATCCGGTAATTTTTTGACTATTTAACGCGACTGCTGACGTAGGAGCCGCCATTTGATCTAATCTATTAACCTGAACGCCCGTATCAAAATCAGATATTTTTGTATGTGCGATTGATGGAATATCGGCAGCAACTAATGTTCTGTAAGTAGCGGCAGCATCAGAACCAGTAGTCGGGCCAGCAAGAACTTTATTTGCATTTTGAACCGTATCTTTATCAAAAAATGCACCTATACCACCGATTTTAATTAGTGATGTTGCAGTTCCACCCGCGCCACCCGTTCCAGTGCCGTACCATAGAATTTGATTTCCTTCGCTAAATGCGACTTCGGCATTTGCAGCACTTGTTGGTGCGGAAGATCCTGTAGATCTTTTAATTCGGAGAGTGTTAGCCATTGTTCAATAGTAGATGGTCAAAAATTGCCACCATCAACCAGAGTTGATGTTGTCCAAGTCGCGTCGGCTTTGTATTTACCAGCCGAGTTATCGTAATAAAGTATAGACTTATCTACGCGATTAGTATCTGATATATCAATTCCCGGCGTTCCTTGTGGCCCTTGAGTCGCGACAGTAATGACTGAATTATCGAGCTCATTAACTGTGACTACGTTTTTATTTGTCGTTATATTTACTTGTGTCATGCCGTGTAACCCTCAGACATATAGATCGTTCCTTCTAGCCAATATTCTTTTAGGCCAGCCGAATTAGTAAACAAAAGATCATATTTATACTCGTTCAAAGTGAAAGTTGTAGTCTGTGCATCGGTTAAAGCGAAATCAACAACACCCGAAGTTCTATTGGTATAAGTAACACCTATATCGGCAGCTTTAGCAGTTCTAGCTGTATCCCACACCTGACCTTGAATCGTATATCCAGTTAAATTAATAGCTGCACCCGAAGTCTTATCTGTAAAAGTCGCTTGAAAATTATGATCCGATCTTCGTTGGATCTTCATGTCATAAGTTCCGGGATCAATTGCCATGAATCGGTTAGCTGTATGGTGTTGTACCTAAAATAGCCGTATTCCATTGAGCTTTTAAGGCAGCAGTGTCGGATGCCGAAGCAATAGCAGAGTCGGCTGGTGCATCTCTTAATGCTTGTTTCTTAGCAACAATGGCCGAAGTATCAGCACTTGTTTCTTGTGCTTTTTGAAATTCAACATCTAACTCGGCAAGTTTAGAAACTCTTGCAGCTCGGATGTTTGTTTTATGAATTTCACGGGCTTTCGCCATGTCAATTCCAAATCCCATGTCGATTTAAGGAGTAAATGTCCAAGAATCACGGAAAGTCCTATCACTAGGAACAGCCGATTTATCTACGATTGTAGCTGTTTTACCGCTAGGAACATCTTTGTCTTTGATTTGTTCAACAGTTAATCCACAATTGTCGGAAGGAACAACAACACAGACATTGCCGTTGTCGTCTGTGTAAATAATGCGTTTGTCGGAATTACCCATTAGTTTTTTCTTTTAGTTTAGTAGGAATCGGTTAGCTATCTCCATAAACCACGATCATTACCATGTAATTATCATTATATCCGCCACCCGATCCAGTTCTAATCCTACAGTTTCCCGTTGATAGACTAGCATTTGCACCGAAAATCACACCTTGATTTGCGTTTACTGCCTCATCTCCTGAAAGTCCAACTACACAATAATTAGCATTACTCATTGATGCCGAATAATTAATTGTATAATCTCCTGTTCCATTATCGGTTACAGAACTTACATTATAATTATCTCGAAGTGCTAATGTTCCTTCGCCATTAAAATTTACCCAAGCTTTTGCACGGCCTTGTTCTATTTGAACAGGAGTTGAACCCGAACTACCGCTTGTATCTTGGATTGTATTGACTTTAAGTGTGCTCATGGTTTTGGATGTGCGTCTTTAACAGCTTTGATTGCCGCATGAAAAACAGCAAATTTAGTTTTCAAATCAGAATCGGCATCAATTGCTTTGTATATATTGTCTAATTGATCGCCAATTTCTGGATAAGCAGCCTTTCGGTCATCTTTATACTTAACTGCTGCATATTCGGCATTTAATGTTGTTCGAGCACTATCAATGGCCGATTGAGCAAGATCAATTTTATTGCCGTCTTTATCGAAGGCTCCTCTTGAATCATCAATACTAATGACATTCGGGTAAGCCTTTCTAATCGCGTTGTGATCTAAAGTCATGCTGCGACCTCCATTAATAAAATTCCTGAAGTACCTCTAACATACTGGCTACCTCCATCAGTTGATGACCTATTGATGTACCATGTATAACCCGATGTTCCATTTGAAAGTCCGAGTTTATATGTAATTTGACTTGTTGTACTAGGTGAATCTAAATTCATAGTTGCAATATTAGCTATCTCCCAAGTTTCTTGAATGTTTGTACCCGATGTTGCCCTAGATTCGGAAGCATCACCAGTATCTCCAATATCAACAGGTGTTGAGTCTCTATTTATTTGGTATCTAAAAGTCGTACCTCCGCTACTTCCAACCGTTGCATACGCATAAATTAAAATTTTATTACTTGCCGATGCTGGAGTAATATTAAGAGTAAGAAAGAAATAAGGATCAGCCGCATCATTTAAAACAGTCGAACTTGCTGTGTCTTTTTTAACTGTAGATACAACTTGAATAATTTTGCCGACATTACCAATACTATTCCCACCTGAGGCGTTTTGTAATGTGTTGACTTTTAATGTGCTCATGGTTTTGGATTGTCCGACTTAACTTTAGCAACATGGTCTTTCCATGTCGTTGTTCCGTTTATCGCGTCCCAATATTGCATATCTAATTGATCGCCAATAGAAGCAAAAGAATCGGCTCTTTCTGTTTTATATTTTACGGCTGCCTTCTCTGCATCTATAGCTACTCTTGCCGCATCAACTTTTGATTGTTCTAACGTAACCGAATTATTACTAGAATCAAAAGCCCCTGCACCATCATCAACAATGACGACATTCGGATAAGCTTTTCTAATTGCCGCATGATCTAAACTCATCCCGACACCTCCTGTAATATTAGTTGAGAACTACATCTCATACCATACGCTTCGTCTGGGTCCGATCCCGAATTGTTCAGGTATAAAGTCGAACTTGCCTCTCCATATAATGAAACGAGTCTTATACGATAAGTGATTGCAGAAGTAGTGCTCGGTGCATCTAAATAATTCACTAGCAAGTTCATCGTATTAGATTGATGAGGAGCGGCAACTGTTGAGCCCATTCTGGCACGGCTTCCAGCAGCAGGGCCACGGTATCCATCAACAATAGTTGAATCTCGTACTATTACAGAACCTATTGTCGGTTGAGTAAGACTTGATGCAACTTGTAAGTTTGCAGTTATAAGAACTTTATTACTAGTAGATGCCGGAGTTATGGATAAAGTCATCACATCATTTGTATAGGTTCCTGTACTCAGACTAGATTGGGAAAAATGATCGGTTTTAACTGTCTGAATAGTTTGAATAATTCCACCACTTGCTCCGCCAGATAAACCAGCAACGGGAATTATGCTATTAACTTTAATCTGGCTCATAAATTAAACAACCGTCCAAGTTTCACCAGTTCCGACTGTAACTGTTACACCCGAGTTTATAGTAATCGGACCAAAACTGCCAGCATTTTTGTTGTTTGTGATTGTGTAGTCAGCAGTTACGGTCTGACTATTTTCATAAAAAATCGTATCAGTACCTCCACCAACCGCACCACCTGTTGATCCCCAACTCAGAGTACCCGAAGCATCTGTAATCATTGCTTGGCCGTCACTACCATCAGTCGCGGGTAATGTCCAAAGTACATTTGAACCGATTGTCGCTGGAGCTTGAAAACCTACATAATTACTGCCGTTTGCTGTTGCTTCATTAAACCGAAGATCAGCTTGATTCTCTAAAACGAGATCAGAAACAAGACTAAATGCGGTAGTTGTTACAGAAACTCTTTTTGTGCCGCCTGTAGAAATATTTAATTCATTTGCATTCGCGCTATAAATTCCTGTATCGGTATCATCAGAAAAAACAAGAGCAGGAAGACTCGCATTTGCATCAGGCAATCCAATCGGCTCTACTGCTGTAATAGCCGAATCAGTAACAGTTAAGCGCGTTGTTCCTCCACAACTAATAGCTATTTGATCGGCTGAAGGAGAAAATATTCCTGTATTTGCATCGTCTACTGGCTGAATACTTGGACTTCCTGCCGAACCATCAGGAATTAAAACAGTTCCATCGGCTTTTCTTAAAGAAACCCAATCATTGTTCGCCTGATTTCTTCTTTTTAAAATGTGATTACTCGTATCTCCCCAAGCAGTAAACTCGGTCAATTGGTCAGTAGGAGCCGAAGAATTACCATTAACCGAATTTAATGCTCTTAAAGCCGATTGAATATCAACTCTTACACTCGCGCCAGAAGCATTAGCTATTGTGTAATCGTGAATCGCCACTTTTAATTACCTAAATCGTATTTCAATATTAAACCCTCTTGCCATAGCCGACTGCTGTCCAATAAAAATTCCTATCTACTACCGAACTTCCATTCATAAATTTAACAGTAAAGGCCGTATCAGAAACAGCAGTAACACTGAAAAAATCGCCTGTTTGCATATTTTGTGCAACGATTCCAATACTTGGAAGATAAGCCGATGTACTGCCACCTAATGCCGAAGTTCCTGTAAAAAAGGCTTTTGAAAATGTGATAGTTTTCCCTCCTGATGCCGTAGTACTTGCAACAACTCCAACACTTTGTTCGGTTCTTTGACCCAATGTTGCTGTATATCCGAGTTGATCTACCAGAATATTTTGATTAGTTGTCGTACTTGTTAGATCAATTTTAAATTGAAAACCTCGGCCACTGAAAACTCCATTTGCAAGCGGCTGCCAAGATCCCCAAGTCGGTGAACCAGATGGATTATCGGTTGTTGTTCTAACTTGAGGGCTGCTATTAACCGAATCAATAATGCCACCATCCCAATCCGATCTTGCATCTACATCGGGCCAACTATCTATATTATCGTCTACAAATGAGCCTCTAGTAACCGAATATCGGACTAAATCAAGAGCATAAGTCGCACCTAAATCAAGTGTTTCGGCAAAACTATAAGTTCCAGAACTCGCGACACTTCCACTGGTTACACTTAACTGCAAAACATCGCCACTCGCGTCATATTCACAATTTGTTTTACTGCCGCTAAATGGTGTTGGACTTATCTCATCTTCTCGTTGAGTCTTAACAATTAAAAGCTGATTTTTTTCGGCTGCTGTAATAATAGTACTCGCCTCATTTGTACTTAAAATTCCAGAAGAATCGGCAAATTTTACTAAAACTTCTCCAGTTACTTTTGGAATAACAGCTTCAGTCGCGTTTCCAGCTTTTGCATCAATTAAATCGGTAGAGTTGCTCCAAGTTCCCGAGCCATCAGTTAAAGATGAATGCCTAATAAATATTTTTCCTCCGACTTTTACATCAAGATCGGTTGATTGAGTCCATCTAAGTCGACCAGAATTATCGTTAATCGATTCAAAAGTTAAATTTTGAACATCGGCTGGAGGAGCAATTTTTCCCTGTAAAGTAAAAGTCTCAGTGCTACTAGGACTCGTCTTTCCAACAAAATTTCTTGCTACAATTCGGACTTCTAAAACACCTGCTTTTAAGGCCGTTAAATTAACTGAAGGAGAAGCTGAAGATACGGTTTGCCAATTATCATCATCTATCCGATAATCGACCATATAATCACTTGTTAAGGCTCCGTTTTGTATTCCTGAACGACTCCAACTTAAATTAAATCCGACAAAAACACCTTGTCCCATCTGATATAGATATTCGGAACCTGTAATTCCACTAACGGCTGAAGGAGCTTCAGTTAAATTAGAAATATCGCGTTGAGTTACTTTTAGATTTTGTTCTATCGCGTCATAAATAGAACTGTTGTAGGCAAGTGCGTTTACAGCATAAATTTCACCATCTGATTCGGTAACACCAATTACTCGGAATTGAGAAGCTTCAATATCATCGGTTTGAATAATAAATTGAGCAGCATTATTCGGAGCTTCACTAAGAGCAGGACTTATATCGATTTGTTTTTCAAAAACAGCTTCTATCGCGGTAATAGTTCTTTCTTCTAATAATCCAGTCGGCATCATTACAGCAATTTTTGGATTTTTTGTCATATCAATAGCATCCAAATCAGTCCGACTATCTACTGTAATTGCAGTTGTTGTAGCCGAAGAAACTCTTCCTGATCTCCGAAGATTTCCTCTAGTTGGATCGATAATATCTATTACCATTCCCGGCCTAAGAATCAAACCTGAGTCGACTCCAACTGTAAATGTGACCGTTTCAGTAAGATTTTGCTCGGACAAAAGAACCCATTTCGCAACTCTGTGCGCCTGACCTTGTGAATAACAACCTATTGCCCGAAGTTCTTTATGTTTAATGCCGTACTTTGAAATAGCATCCGCGTCTTCTACATTTTCATAATCAATCTCGCCTAAAGTGTCATAGTTTTGATAAGCAACCGAGCAACAAGAATGACGAGCCGATTGTGAAACTCCAGTGTACGCGAATGCTCCATTTATAACATTTGTCGGCCCTAAAATATATTGAGAATCAGTCGGTTTATCTTGTAACATTACAAGACTACCCGAAGCATAATAACTAATACCTCTAAATACATTAGTTAAAGCCGATATTGCATTATAAATTTCAATTCTTTCATTAATTAAAACATTGCAAGAAAACCGAGGTTCCTCTCCACCTCGGCCATTTGGGACTAATTCATTACAATATTGCGATATATTATAAAAATCCCATTTATCTAAAGAACTTTCAGGAATGTTCGCGCCATATCTACTATTTGTCATTAAATCCCACAATATCCATGCAGGATCATTACACCAAATTGCGGCACCGAAGCTACCATTCCAAACTCCACTATATGTAACTCGGCCTATATGAGTTGTTGTATCGACAGAAGCATTACTCGGTAGCCGAATTTTTATTCCTTTTACTTTGTATTTACGTTGTGGAACATTTTGAAAAGATCGAGAATCAAACCTTAAATAAGATAAAGCCGAGTTCGGATAACGTAATCTGTCTTCAATAATCGTTGTATAGCTGCTCCATTCAAAGGCATTAGCTAATTTGGCCGAACCAGAATCTACAGAAACTCGACTTACTCTGATAGAACAAGACGAGGAAAAATTACCAATATCAAATTTAAAATCGCGTTGATAAGCACTGCTTGATTTTCCGCTAATTACTTGACCTGTAGAAGCCGAACCATCTGCATTATTTGGAAAAACCGTGGCATAGCTACCACTATCATATTTAACTTCGATTTGAAGTTTTACACTTGTACCTCGAATATCGCCATCATTTTCGACGTTTTGTAATGTAGGTAATGAAATTGTTACTCGGACTGCATCAACATTTGTATTTGTAAAACTCCGAGTTACGGCACCTGCAATCCTTTCAGACTCGGTTCCATTACTGTTAGTTGGAGTCGTACCAACTCCTGTTACCGATTTTATTCCTTCAGCTTTATCAAGTGCGGTCTGATCTTGAGTTCCAGCCCTAAAATCTGTTGAATATTTTGAAAAATTCGGATTACCAAGATTATCTAAAAGCGGTGTTCCATCTAAAAAGATACTTTTGCCGTCACCCGTATCTAATCCTTCAATTTCACCTTCGCTTATTAAGTCTATAACTGTTGCAAATTGAACCGACTGAAGAGTGTCATCCTCTTCAACTGGAGTCCGAGGTTTGCCTCCTTTTCCTCCTCCTGCACCCGCGATTAAAGTCATAACAATTGATCTACATCAAGGCCGCTACTAATTACAGCAGATCCAACAAAAGCGCGACCATAAACTATTGGAACCGCGACTCCCTGTTGGGCTGTGTTAGTAATTCCACTAAAAGTATAATCTTTACTTCGCTGAACTTCTTTAAAATCAGGCTCCTGAGTCGGGTTAATCATTTCAGCAACACCGCCTATCAACATATTTGCACCGATTCCACTTAACAAAGTTCCTGCTGCCGTCCAAGCTTTTAGAGCCAAACCCGTAGCTCCTTTACCTATTACCCCCGCACCTGAACCAAACATTCCCGCACCCGGAAAAAGGAAAGACGCGCCAATTAATGCAGCACCGATTAAAATTCCTCTTAATCCTCTTCCAGCACCGCCAATTACAGGAACAATCTCAAAAGTCTCTCGATCACTAAAGGGTAATCCTAAATCGGAAAAATTTTCTTCACCAATAACCGTCTTACCTATCAAAACTTTGTAACCAATGCCGTCTTGTTCACTATCTACAATCCATTTGTCGAGTCCTGAGAAATTTGCAGTCAGAGCTCGGATAGCTTCAGCCGGAGTATTGACATCAAATTCAAAAGAACTTTGACCGAGTTTTTCTTCTAATACTCCATGAACTTTAACGACTTTCATGTCTTAAGATCTTTGCCGTGTTCTTTTGATAATAGCCTCCATATATATCGCGAGAAGATAATCTCCCCTGAACGTGATGAAGAATCAAAGAATTACCGATATAAATAGCAGCATGATTCGGCACTAGTGATCTTAAATGGATAAGAATAATATCGCCATAATCAATCTCGGATAAAGGAATCTCGCGCATTCCTTCATTTTTATAATTATCTAAATACAGATTTAGACCTTTCTCCCACCATTGATCCCGTCTTTCATATTCATTCATATCTATTTTTAACTCGCGCTTATACCAATCTTTCCACAAGCTATAGCAGTCAACAACACCATGAACAAATTCTCTGCCGATATACGGTAGTTGAAAACCCGAAGGTTTACCTTCTCCCCATTCTTCGGTTTGAGGATTAACAACATACCAAGGTAAGTTCGATCTTTCACAAGCAACTTTATCGGCTGGAGAAAGTCTGGCCTCGGTTACAGGATGGCTATGCACAACGCCGACAATCGATCCTTTTTGTTCGGCTTTTAAATAATCTTTTGGATCAATTACAAAATGTTCATCTGGAGTTTCGGCGATATTTAAACATTTTTCATAAGAAAGACGACCTTTAAAAACAATAAGAACGCCACAACTTTCCCTTGGATATTCTTCTTTCGCGTGTAACAGTATTTCTTTCTTTATTTCCGCACTAAGCATTATTTTATGTTTCCAGAGCCGGGGTAGGAGCCAAAAGGTAAATCGTTACTAAATCTTTTTTTACAAGAAGATAATCGTTTACCGCATTTATCATTTGCCAAAATATCATCGGCTCCAGTTAAGGCATTATCGTTCACATCAAAATAATCACTGCCTGTATATCCGCACTCCGAACTTCTATAAGCCCATTGGCAAACATTGGCTATGACTTGTCTTTTTGGAATCTTTTCTCCGGGTTTATCAAATTCAGACGCGAGTTCAAATGTAACCGAAGTACGATCTTCATTTTGTTTTCTATCCACATACCATATCTCGTCAGGTCTTTTGGCATGAGGATCAGCAGCCGATTCGCCATCAAGATATTTTTTACAAGTCCTAATCCGTATAACTTTTGCACCTCCTAAATCGTTTCCTGCAGTTGTAGCATTAACGAGTAAAAGTAATGCGGTTATGTTTAAATTATCATTACTAATTGTCAACATTGGCCGAGGTAATGTTTGTTGTCCCGACTTGTATTCAAATCCTTCAGCTTTTATCGGTTCACTAAGATAATTATTACCATCCCAAGTTATATTTGCCGATGTATTTTCATTATGCCATCTATAAATAGTCGAACTTCCATGAAGAGTTGAGTCGAGATGCAATTCAAAAAGTTGGATAATTGCATTCGGTGTTAAAGAAGAAAGATCCTCGTACAGGCTACTAATTGCAATCCAAGTGACCGAATTATCAACAATAGTTGAGCCGACATCTGTAGGCCATGCTGGTTCGGAACTAGCTGATGTACCAGCAACCGTACATTTAAAAAATAATCCAGTTGCTTGATCAGTAACGGCTCTTCTTATATTGCCGACTGAAAAAGCTGTTGAGGCGGCCCAAGCTGCAACTGCCATTACGGTTCAAAAACTTCTTGAAAAGTCGCTCTTATTGTTGCTCGGTTTAAGTATGGAATCGATTTAGACCATGACATACAAATCCATTTTGAAGCCGATCCAGCAGGAGGAGTCCAGTCAAAAGATTCTTGACCTTTTCTCGCCTCCAAAAAGGTTTCTATACTATCGGCCTCGGTTTCAGAAATGTTTCTCCAATTTAAACTCCAACTTTTTGGATCTTGATTTTCACCGATTACCAATCTCTGTGTGTAACCATCACCGAATTGAATAACCCTTACATTCGGATTACTTCTTTTTTGAGATCCGTATGACGGATTTATAGAAGGAAATGATGCCATGATTAAGCGGCTAAAAGTCCTCCCGGCCTTTTTTGTTGAACAAGTTCATTTTGTACGGCCAGTCCAATTAGTTTACCTAGATCTTCGGCATCACCACCATCACCTTCAACACTTGATCCGCTTGCATCTACATTCACAGTAATAGTCGCGCCAGAGGAAGGAACAATATGTCCATTACCCGAAGGAACAAAAGTTTCTGGCCCTCTTTCTCCGACTCTGTAAGATTTATTTTCTCTAACTGGGCCGCCTTGAGCTTTATTTCCTCCAGCAAATGCGCCGCCTATTTTTAACAATCCACCAAGTAAGCCGCCTCCTGATCCTGCACCTGAGATCGCACCAAACATTGCCATATTTACGGCAATATCAAGAATCTTTCTTTTAATCGAGTTAAGGATTC
>MDSV01136604.1_pt1 | contig 13251 bp, 13 predicted proteins | sample 810851 | NCBI WGS metagenome assembly MDSV01 (sample SAMN05326640, study PRJNA326480) | marine metagenome | isolation source: seawater | place: Atlantic Ocean: North East | collected 2012 | reverse complement strand
AATGGGGAAACTTTCCTTTAATATTTTTTTTAATTTTAATGTTTATAGGTGGTTGTGCTGGATCCACTGCATGTGGAATAAAAATTTTTAGAGTTCAAATACTATTTAGATTTATTTTAAACCAATTAAAAAAAATAATTTATCCAAGGGGTATTTTTATAATTAAATACGAAAATAATAATGTTAATGATAAATTTTTAGCATCAATTATTTCCTTTATTTATCTTTATATAATAATTTTTTTTATTTTGACTGCTTTACTTACTTTAACAGGATTAGATTTTATAACTTCAATATCTGGTGCTGCAACTTCTATTTCAAATGTAGGTCCCGGTCTTGGATCTATGATAGGTCCAAATGGAAATTTTTCACAACTACCTCAAATTTCTAAATGGATATTAAGTTTAGGTATGATCTTAGGTAGACTTGAATTATTTGCAATTTTAACATTACTATTACCTTCTTTTTGGAAAAAATGATAATTGAGAAAAAAAAAAATATATCTGATCTTTTTAAATATTACTTTGAAAAAAGAATGATTAAAATTTTATTACTTGGAGCAATAAGTGGTTTTCCTTGGGTAATAATAGGTAGTAGTTTAACACTTTGGTTAAATGAGGAAGGACTTTCAAGGAGTACAATTGGCTGGGCTGGGCTTATATTTGCTGTATACGCTTTTAATTATCTTTGGGCTCCACTAATTGATAGAATATATATTCCTTTCCTAACAAAGAAAATTGGTCATAGAAAATCATGGATTTTCTTAATGCAAACTATAATTATTTTTTGTTTAATTTTTTGGAATTTTACTGACCCGAATAACAACCTTGGATTAGTGATAGGTATTGGTTTAGTGATAGCAATTTCATCTTCAACTCAAGACATAACAGTTGATGCATTAAGAATTGAGCAGATAAGGCCTGATGAAAAAGAAGCTATGTCTGCAGGTGCTGCAATAGCTGTGGTAGGATGGTGGTCGGGTTACAAATTAGGTGGAGCATTTTCTCTAAATTTAGCACAGTTCTTTGAAAATCAAGGATATGACAATTATTGGAAACTTGCTTTTATAGGTCTTGGTATAGTTATTATTATCTTAAACATTTCAATATTATTTATTAAAGAAAAAAGTTTTGATGATAAAATAAAAAGTCACAAAAATTTAGATAGTAAAATTTTAAAAAAGCTGAAAAATAACAATATTAAATCCAAAGCCGTAGCTTGGATGTCTTCTACACTAATAGGACCATTAATTAGTTTTTTCAAAAAAAATGGTACTTCAATTGCTATTGCAATCATTTCTTTTATTTTTCTTTTTAAAATAGGTGAAGCTTTTCTTGGAAGAATGTCAGTTTTATTTTATAAGGAAATCGGTTTCTCAAAATTTGATATTGCACTTTATTCAAAAACTTTTGGTTGGGTAACTACGGTTATTTTTACATTAATAGGTGGACTATTTACAATAAGATCTGGGATTATTAAGTCTTTATTTCTTGCAGGAATACTAATGGCTTCTACAAACTTACTTTTTACATTACTTGCCTGGAGTGATAAATCCTATTTTTTATTTGCATTAGCTGTAATATTAGATGACGTTGCAGCTGCTTTTGCTACAGTAGCATTTGTTGCTTTTATATCTTTATTAGTTGATAGAAATTACACTGCTACTCAATACGCTTTATTAGCATCAATAGGAACAGCTGGTAGAACAACCTTAGCATCATCCTCAGGTGCAATGGTTGATTGGCTCAATGGAAATTGGGGTATATTTTTTATATTAACTGCCATGATGGTAATACCATCACTTATACTTCTGTATAAAATTAGAAAAAAAATTAAAATAAATGATTAAATTAACCTCAAGACAACTAGTAAAAAACATTTATAAGAAACCAAATATTCATTCTGAAATTACTTCACAAATAATCTACGGTGAAAAACTTATAGTTTTAAACAAAAAAAAAAACTGGCTTAAAATCAGAACAAAATCAGATAATTATATTGGATATATTAAAAAAAATAAATTATGCAAAAATTTTAATTCTACTCATAAATGTTATTTACTTAAGACAAAAATTTATTATGACAATAAAAATTTAAAAGAATACCTACCTTTTAATAGTAGAATTTGTATAAGCAAAGTTAAAGGAGGATATGCTGAATTTGAAAAAGGTAAATGGGTTAAACTTAAAGATGTGAAAAAAAAAAACTTTATAGAAAAAAATTTTCTTAAAATAGCTAAAAAATTCATTGGCTCAAAATATCTTTGGGGTGGAAAAACCTACTTAGGAATAGATTGTTCTGCACTGATACAAATAATATATCTTTTTAATAATAAATTCTTTCCAAGGGATACCAAAGATCAAATAAAATTTACTAAAAAAATACCAAAAAAAAATCCTTTAAGGAAAGGAAATATTGTTTATTGGAAAGGACATGTAGCAATTTGTATAAATGATAAAAAGTTGATCCATGCTTATGGACCAAAAAAAAAAGTTTTAATTATGAATATTAAAGATACAATTAGATTAATTTATAGCACAGCAAATCTTGATGTAAAAAAAATATCAAAAATAACAAAATGGAATTAAAACAAAAATTACAAATATTATTAAATAATTTAAATGCTGGTCAATATGATGAAGTAATTTTTGAAGCCACACATTTAAGTAAAAAACATCCTAAAGAAGAGGTTTTTATTAATTTATTGTCTTTATGTTATCAGGCAAAGGGAGAGTTTGAAAAATCAGTAGAGATTTTAGAGACTGAAATTTTGAAAGGTAGAAAAAATTTCTCTTTTTTAAACAATTTAGGACTAAGCTATTTTAAGTTAAAAAATATGAAAAAAGCTGAAGATGCATTTTTTAAGGTACTTAAAATAAATCCTAGATTTATCAATACGCTGAATAATCTAGCTGTCTTATATATTGAACTAAATGATTTTGAAAATGCAGAAAAATTTTTAAAACAAAGCTTACAAATAAATTCAGAGGTTCTAGAAACAAACTTTAATTTAGCTACAACATTACAGGCAGCTGGAAAATTAAAGGAGGCTAAAACTTTTTATGAAAAAACCTTATATATCAATCAAAACTTTACAAGAAGTGACTTGGCACTTGTGATGCTTGAAAAATATACAACAGAAAATAATCATATAAAAATTTTAGAACAAAAATTAAAGAATAAAAGTATTGGTATTTCAGATCAAAGATTTTTATATTTTGCTTTAGGCAAAATTTATGAGGATATAGAAAATTATGAAAATTCTTTTAAATTTTATAACAAGGCTAATAATGCAAAAAAACAGATTACAAAATATCATATTGATAATGATAAAATGCTTTTCAATAATATTATTAGTTTTCATCAAGAAAAAAAGTTGGAAGAAATAAAATTTAATAAATCAGAAAAAAAAATAATTTTTATATTGGGAATGCCAAGAACAGGAACATCTATGGTTGAGCAGATTATATCGAACCACAGTGAAGTGTATGGAGGAGGTGAAATAGGAGTATTATCAAACTACTTTCTTAACTTTTTTAATTCTAGTTTTAAAAATAAAGATTTAAAAAAAGAATTTAATTTATATAAAAAAAATTATTTAAACTTTTTAAATAAAATGACAAACTCAGAAATTATAACAGATAAAGCTCCACTTAATTTTAGATGGATTGGTATAATTAAGTCTATATTTCCTAAATCTAAAATTGTTTACTGTACAAGAGACCCTCTAGAAAATAGTTGGTCTATATTTAAAAACGAATTTGAACAAGGTATGTTTTTTTCTAATAGTTTCAATGATATTGCAGAATATTATAAATTACATAACAACATGATGAAATTTTGGAAAAAAGAATTTAAAGAAGATATATTTGAGTTAAAATATGAGGATTTAATAAATAATTCAAATCAAAAAATAAAAGATCTGATAAATTATTGTAATCTTGATTGGCAAGAAAAGTGCCTTGAATTTTACAATAATAAAAAATCTATTAAAACTGTTAGTTTTTTACAAGCAAGAAAACCAATCTATAGAGACTCTCTAAAAGGATCAAAAAAGTTTGAGAGATATTTATCCGATTTATATAATGCTCTTAAAAATTAATTTCTTCCAAAGTCTGGTTTATTTATATCGTGCTTCAATTTAATTATTTTTTTTCTAACTTTCTTAGCCTCAACTAATTTATTGATAATTAGTTTATCATTTTTAGATATTATATTTTTTTTAAAAAATTTCAGATTTTTTATAAATAGATCAATTGACTTAGATAGATTGTGCTTATTATTAAAAAAAATATCTCTCCACATAATTTCATTCGAAGCAGCTATTCTTGAAAAATCTCGTAATCCTCCAGCACTGTACTTTATTAAATTATATTTTTTTTGTTTTTCAAATTCAGTTGCCGTCTTTATTAAATTATAAGCTATTAAATGTGGTAAATGGCTTGTAATCGAAAATATCACATCATGTTTTTTAGAGTCCATTACTGAAACTTTAGAACCCATTTTTTTCCAAAATTTTTTTAAAAGATTTAACTTTTTTTTATCTGTGTCATTTTCTTGAATTAAAATACACCATTTGTCTAAAAATAAATTAGAACTCCCATGATCTGGTCCACTCATTTCAGAGCCAGCAATAGGATGACTTGAAATCCACGAAATTTTCTTTTTTAATTTCTTTTTTATAATTTTGAGTATTTTTTCCTTTGCGGATCCTACGTCAGTAATAATACTTTTTGGATTAATATAATTATTCACTTTTAAAATAATTTTTTCATATTCACTCATTGGAGTGCAAATAACTATTAAGTCCATTTTTGAGATTTCATTTCTTAAATCTTTTACCACTATTACTGGCATCTTTAGTTTTTTAATTTTTTTAATATTTAACTTAGACTTTTCAAAAAGGAAAATTTTATTTGCTATCTTTTTTTTAACTACAGTTCTTAAAACTGAAGAACCAATCAGTCCACTGCCAATAATTAATAAATTTTTAATCATTTAATTAAAGTATTTAAGTTGCTGATTAACTTTTTATTTTCCTTATCTGAGCCAATTGTAACTCTAAGCTTATTTTTTAAATTATAATTTTCCATTCTTCTCAAAATTATTCCTTTTTTTTCTAATTTTTTATAAATCAAATTAGCTGATAATTTACAATTATCAAAATCTAATAAAAAAAAATTAGCAGAACATTTATTAGATTGTATTTTTTTACTTTTAAAAAAAAGTCTAAGCTTTTTAGACCAATATAAGTTATGTTTTATCGATCTATCAATAAACTTTTTATCCTTTAAAGATTCTAATGCAGATACCTGAGCAATTTTATTTACATTAAAAGGCGGCTTAATTTTATAAAGTGCATCTATTATTTTTTTTGGACCATAACCCCAACCTACTCTTAATGAAGCCAAACCATAGATCTTTGAAAAAGTTCTTAAAATAAAAACATTTGTACTATTTAAAAATAGATCTAAACCGGAGCTGTAATTTTTATCTTGCATATATTCAAAGTAAGCATCATCTATAACTAGTAAAACTTTTTTGTTAAGTCTCTTTCTTAGATCCTTTAGCTCTTTAATATCTAAATAAGTTCCTGTAGGATTATTTGGATTGGCTAAAAAAACTATTTTAGTTTTTCTTGTAACTTTAGAAATCAAATTATTTACCGAGATTTTAAAGTTTTTTTCTTTAGCAAATATTATTTTTGCACCAACTATTTTTGCATATATTCGATACATCAAAAAACTATATTGTGAAACAATAACTTCATCATTTTTTGATAAATATAATTGACAAATCATTTGAATAATTTCGTCAGATCCTGCACCACATATAATTTTTTCAAATTTACATTTATAAGTTTTCGATATTTCTTTTCTAAGTTTTTTACATTTACTATCAGGATATTTATCTACATTCAGCTTGCTAAAATTTATTTTATTTAAATTTTTACTAATTCCCAAAGCTCCCTCATTTGCTGAAAGCTTAGTCAAATTTCTCATTTTTCCTAAAATTGATTTTCCAGGTTTGTAGGTTTCTATATCAATTTTTTTGAATTTCGGTACAGTCATTTTATTATTGTTTACTAATGTTATAAATAAATTAGCAAAATTTAATAGAAAAATTAGATATTTTTTTTTAAAATTGACAATTTGAAAATCATTTAGTACATAAAAAGAGCGCTGATTTAAACTGAATTGCGAGCGCATTAAAAAAACCGCTAAATAAGTTTTTTTTACCTCACAATTCAAAGCAAAAACTATGAATAAAACTGAGAAAGTAAAAAAAATTCTTATTAACAAACCATTAAAATTGGATTGTGGGAAAACTATATCCAATTTTCCTTTAGCCTACGAAACTTATGGTAAGTTGAATGAAAAAAAAGATAACGCTATTTTAATTTTTCATGCCTTAACTGGTGATCAATTTGCAACTGGGATAAATCCAATTACACAAAAAGAGGGATGGTGGAATTATGCTTTGGGTCCTAGTAAAGCAATTGACACAAATAAATATTTTGTAATCTGCGCTAATGTAATTGGTGGGTGTATGGGGTCATATGGACCTGGCCATTTAAATGATAAAACTAACAAGCCAATTGGCACAAATTTTCCTGTAATAACAATAAATGATATGGTTAATGCTCAATATAACCTTCTTGAAGAACTTAAAATTGAAAAATTATTTTCAGTTATGGGTGGTTCAATGGGTGGAATGCAAGTATTACAGTTTATATCAAATTTTCCTAATAAGTCTCACACTGCAATACCCATAGCTTGTACCGCAAGTCATTCTGCGCAAAATATAGCTTTAAACGAACTTGGAAGACAATCTATTATGGCTGACCATAATTGGTTAGATGGTTTTTATGAGGAGAACAACAAACTTCCAGATAAAGGTCTTGCTGTTGCAAGAATGGCAGCACATATAACTTATTTATCAAAAAAAGGATTACAAGAAAAATTTGGTAGAAAACTTCAAAAAAGAGATGACTTAAAATTTGGTTTCGATGCGGATTTTCAAATTGAAAGTTATTTAAGATATCAAGGTTCCATGTTTGTGGATAGATTTGATGCAAACAGCTATTTATACATAACTAGAGCAATGGATTATTTTGATTTAACTAAACAATTTGGTGGTAATTTGTCAAAAGCTTTTGAAAAAACAAATTCTAAATTTTTTATAATTTCCTTTACATCTGACTGGTTATATCCAACATCTGAAAATAGAGAGATTGTAATTGCATTAAATGCTATAGGAAAAGATGTTGGTTTTGTTGAAATAAATTCAGATAAAGGACACGATTCTTTCCTATTAGATATCCCGGATTTTTTAAATGCTATAAAAAACTATTTAGATACATCTTATAAAAAAATTAAATGAAAAAAGAATTTTACACTATTGCAAAGTTATTAGAAAAAAAATCAAAAGTACTAGATGTTGGCTGTGGAGATGGCGAATTAATGAAATATATTTACGAAAATATCACCCAAGACGTTAGGGGTATAGAAATTTCAAAAGAAAAAATACAAAAATGTATAATGAAAGGTTTAACAGTTATAGAAGGCGATGCAGAAAAAGATCTTAAACATTTTCCAAATTCATCTTACGATTTTGTTATTCTAAGTCAAACTCTGCAAGCATTTTTAAATCCGGATAATGTAATTAATGAATTATTGAGAGTTGGAAAAAAGGCTATCGTATCCATCCCTAACTTTGGACACTGGAAGGTCAGATTAAATTTACTTATAAAAGGAACAATGCCAATTACAGAGAATTTACCTAATGAATGGTACAATACACCTAACTTACACATGTGTACAATTAAAGACTTTGTAAGTTACTGTAATAAAAAAAAAATTAAGATAAATTGTCCAAATTTAAATTATGTTAATTTTTTTTCAGAACTAGGAATATTTATAATAGAAAAATAAATGCAAGTAGAAATTATAAAATGTTTACAGGATAACTACTCTTACTTAATAATTGATTCAAATAATAATGCATGCGTAATAGACCCAAGTGAGTCTGAACCAATTATAGAATTTATTGAAAATAATAATCTTATTTTAAAATTTATACTAAATACCCATCATCATTCAGATCATGTTGGAGGAAATATAGAACTAAAAAAGAAATATAATTCTAAGATAGTTGGTTATAGATATGATAAAGATAGAATACCTGGAATAGATATTCTTTTAAAAGATAACGAAATTTGGAAATTTGAAGAATTTGAAACAAAAATAATTCATATTCCAGGACATACTTCAGGACATATATGTTTTTACTTTTATAAAGATAATATTATATTTACTGGTGATACACTTTTTTCTCTAGGCTGTGGAAGAATATTTGAAGGAACTTATAGTGATCTGTATAATTCGTTATTAAAATTAAAGAAGTTACCAAATCTCACAAAAATTTATTGTGGCCATGAATATACATATAATAATTATTTATTTTGTGCAAAATACGATAAAAAAAACAACTTTTTAAAAAAAAAATTAATTGAAATTGAAAATAAGACTAAAGAAAGTTTACCAACAGTTCCAACAACAATTAAAGATGAATTGGCATGTAATATTTTTCTTAGAGCTAAAACGCTTGAAGAATTTTCAAAATTAAGAGATTTAAAGGATAATTTTTAATTTATTCAACTTGACTAAAATAAGTCTAGAACTATATTTCAGTTTATAAAATTTAGGATTATAAAATGTCTTTTGCAGTAATTAAAACGGGTGGAAAACAGTATAAAGTTAAGGCTGGGGAAATACTAAAGATTGAAAAATTAGAAATTTCTAAGCCAAATACTAAAATAGAATTTAAGGATATATTAGCATACGGTGACGAAAAAAATGCTGAGTTAGGGTCTCCAAAAATTGATGGAGCTAAAGTTGAAGCTGATATAATTAAAAATGGAAAAAACAGAACGGTTTTAATATTTAAAAAAAGAAGAAGAAAGAATTCAAGAAGAAAAAACGGACATAGACAAGAATTTTCCTTAATAAGAATTAACAAGATCTTTTCTAAAGATGGAAAAGTTTTATCTGAAGCAAAAGCGTTAAATAAAATAATAAAGAAGGACGAAGATAAAAAAGAAATGAAGACAAAGTAGCTAGGTAAATATTATGGCAACAAAAAAAGCAGGTGGATCATCGAGAAACGGCCGTGATAGTGCGGGCAGAAGACTAGGTGTAAAAAAATATGGAGGTCAACAAGTTATTCCTGGGAACATAATTGTTAGACAAAGAGGTACAAAAATTTTTCCAGGTGAACATGTTGGAATGGGAAAAGATCATTCAATTTTTTCTAAAATAAAAGGAAAAGTTGAGTTCAAAAAAAGTAAATCTGATAGAACTTTTGTTTCTGTAAAACCCAATTAATCAATACAACATTTAATTTAAACACGTTGTATTATGAAATTTTTAGATCAAGTTAAAATATTTATAAAAGCTGGAGATGGTGGATCAGGTTCACCAAGCTTCAGAAGAGAAAAATTTATTGAATTTGGTGGTCCTGATGGTGGTGATGGTGGTAAAGGTGGATCTATAATTTTAAAGTCAGAAAGAAATTTAAATACATTAATAGATTATCGTTACCAGCAGCATTTCAAAGCAAAAAGAGGTGGTGACGGAAAAGGCAAAAATCAAACTGGCAGGGGTGGAGAAGATTTATTTTTAAAAGTTCCTCTTGGTACTCAAATTTTTGAGGAGGATAATAAAACTTTAATTTTTGATTTTAAAAATGAAAATGAAATATATGTTGCTGCAGCTGGTGGTAAAGGTGGATTTGGAAATACAAGATTTAAATCTTCTACGAATAGGGCACCTAAGAAATTTACAAAAGGATCAAAAGGAGAAGAGTTTTGGATTTGGCTTCAATTAAAAACAATTGCAGATATTGGAATAATTGGAATGCCAAATGCTGGTAAATCAAGTTTGCTAGCTTCGATTACAAGTGCAACACCAAAAATTGCAAATTATAAATTTACAACTTTAAATCCAAACTTAGGGGTTGCTTCATATGATGATAAAGAAATTACACTTGCGGATATACCAGGATTAATAGAAGGCGCGCATACTGGGGTTGGTTTAGGTATCAAATTTTTAAAACATATAGAAAGATGTAAAACATTATTACATTTAATTGATGTTAATGAGGAAGATCTATTTGAAAATTATAAACAAGTAAGAAATGAACTTAAAGAATATAGTTCGCAATTGATAAAAAAAAGGGAAATTATAGTTTTAAATAAAATTGATCTCATTAATAAAAAAGAATTAAGTCAAAAACTTAAATATTTTAAAAATAAAATAAAAAAAGAAGTTTTTATTCTCTCAACATTAGATAAAAGATCAGTTAAAGCAATTAAAGCGAATTTATTAAAATATGTATATTAAAAACTCGAAAACAATTGTTGTAAAAATAGGCTCATCACTTTTGATTGATGATAAAATGGTAATAAGGCAAAAATGGTTATCAGAATTTGTAAAAGATATTAAAGATTTAATAAATGAAAATAAAAGAGTTATTATTGTAAGTTCTGGAGCTATAGCTTTAGGTTGTAAGAAATTAAATTTAAATAAAAAAAATCTTAAAATTGATAAAAGTCAAGCAGTAGCTTCTATTGGTCAAATTGAATTGATGAATTTATTTAACAAAACTTTTAATGTAAAAAAAATAAATCTTTCACAAATTCTTTTAACGTTGGAAGACACTGAGCAAAGAAGAAGAGCAATTAACGCCAAAAGAACAATAAATAATTTATTTGATATGGGTTTTGTACCAATTGTAAATGAAAATGATAGTATTGCTACTTCAGAAATAAAATATGGAGATAACGATCGATTAGCTTCAAGAGTTGCTCAAATTTCGGGTGCAGATTGTCTCGTTTTATTATCTGACGTAGATGGTTTATATACAAAAAATCCAAAATTATTTAAAGATGCTAGGCTTCTAAAAGTTATTAAAGATATAAATCAAGATGTAGAAAAGTATGCAACTAAAAGTAAAAGTTTATATGGAAGTGGAGGAATGAAAACGAAAATAGATGCAGCTAAAACTTGCCAATTATCAGGTTGTACAATGGCAATTGCAAATGGTCTTTATTTAAGGCCTTTAAAAAAAATAATTACCGAAAATAATTGTACATGGTTTATTACAAAAGTTTCAAAATTAGATGCTAGAAAAAAATGGATAATAGGCTCAATATCACCCAAGGGTGAGCTCATAATTGATGACGGCGCATTAGTAGCACTTAAAAAAGGAAAGAGCCTATTGGCCGCAGGAATTAAAGAAGTTAATGGCAATTTTCAGAAGGGGGATCATATAAAAATTATTGATAAGAAAATGAAAGAGTTCGCTAGAGGTCTAAGTTCTTTTTCCTCAGAAGAAATACATAAAATTAAAGGACAACATTCTAATAAAATTAAGGAATTATTAGGCTATGTTTCAAAGTCAGAAGTAGTTCATAAAGATGATATGGTAGAAATATGATTGCTAATTATTTAAATTCACTAGGAGAAAAATCCAAAATAGCATTTACAAGTAAAATTGGTACAAATAAAAAAAATAAAACATTAAAAGATTTTGCAAATCTAATTAATAAAGAAAAAAAACTAATACTAAGAAATAATTTAAAAGATATAAAAAATGCTAAAAAAAATGGGCTAAAAGAAAATTTAATTAATAGACTTGAATTAAACTTAAAAAAAATTGATCAAATTATAAAATCAGTAAAAATAATTTCAAAAATTAAAGATCCTGAAAATATTGTGTTAGAGAAATGGTCTAGACCAAATGGTTTAATTATTAAAAAAGTCACAATTCCAATAGGTATTGTGGGTATTATTTATGAAAGTAGACCCAATGTAACCTCTGATGTATCAAGTCTTTGTTTTAAATCTGGAAATTGTGTTATTTTAAAAGGTGGTTCTGAGGCTTATAATACAAATAAATTACTAGTAAATTTGTTTAGAAAATCTTTGAAAAAAAATAACTTAAGTAAAAACTACGTTCAGTTTATAGAAAACAAAAATCGAAAAGTTGTAGATTATATGCTTACAAAAATGAGTAAATATATTGATGTTATAATACCAAGGGGAGGTAAAAACTTAGTTAAAAAAGTTCAAAAAAAATCTTCAGTTCCTATAATTGGTCACCTGGAAGGAATTTGTCATACTTATATCGATCGAAATGCAGATGTTAACATGGCAAAAAAAGTAATTTTAAACGCAAAGCTACGTAATACAGCAATTTGTGGTGCTACAGAAACTTTGTTATTTCACGAAAAAATCTCTAAAAAATCTATTGAACCAGTTTTAAAATTACTTCAAGAAAAAGGATGTACTATTTTTGCAGATAAGAAAACAAGAAACATCTTCAAGGGAAAGACAAGAATAGCATCAGAAAAAAGTTGGTCAAAAGAGTATTTGTCTTCAAAGATATCAGTAAAGGTTGTAAAAAATTTAGATGAAGCAATTAATCATATTAATAAATACGGGACTATGCATACAGATGCTATTATTACACAAAATAAAAATTGCGCTAAACAATTTTTAAAAAATGTAAAAAGTTCAATAGCTGTACATAATGCATCAACACAGTTTGCTGATGGTGGAGAATTTGGATTTGGTGGTGAAGTAGGTATTTCAACAAATAAACTTCCTCCTAGAGGACCTGTTGGTTTAAACGAACTTGTATCGTATAAATATGAAGTTATGGGAAAAGGACATATAAGAAAATAAATTGACTAGAAATATCAATAAAAATATTGGAGTCTTGGGAGGGACTTTTGACCCTCCACATGAAGGTCATATAAAAATTTCAAAAGAGGCAAAAAATAAATTTTATTTATCTAAAGTTTTCTGGGCAGTTACTAAAAAAAATCCTTTTAAAGGAAAAACCTCATTAACTTTGAAAGAAAGAATAAATTATTCAAAAAAAATTAATTTAAAAAATAAATTTATTAAAGTAGATTGTTATGAAAATAAAATTCAATCCAACAGAACAATTAATCTGATAAAATATTTTAAAAATAAATTTAAAAAATCAGAAATTTTTTTTATAATGGGGGCTGATAATCTTATTAATTTCCATAAGTGGAAAGGTTGGGAGAAAATTACTAATAATTGTCAAATTTTAGTTTTTGATAGAAATGGTTATAAAAGAAAGTCTTTAAAATCAGTATCTTTTAAAAAATTGAATAAAAAAGGTTTAGAATTTATTAACTTTAAAAAGGTCAATATT
>MDSV01182486.1_pt1 | contig 13252 bp, 6 predicted proteins | sample 810851 | NCBI WGS metagenome assembly MDSV01 (sample SAMN05326640, study PRJNA326480) | marine metagenome | isolation source: seawater | place: Atlantic Ocean: North East | collected 2012 | reverse complement strand
TTATCGCGAACCGCCCGCTAGGCATCTACGCGTCGTGACGATGGGGGAGTCGAGAGCTCGGCGTCGCGTCTTCATTCATCGTCACTTCTAGATCATCATCACCCACACAGGGGATAAATTTTGGGGTTTCTTCCCGGCATGTCCACTTTAAATTCCAACCCTTCCAAAACCCTTCAATTGTGTGAAAGGTTGTACAGCTAAGGTGTGCATCGAACTCCCAGCCTGACTCAGACTGTTTAGAATGCCCAGCCTCAGGTTCAGGTTCAACACCTGGTTCACGCTGTACGTGCTGTACAGCCTCAGCCTGAACCTCAGCCTCATCGTTTCCCTCAACCTGTTCACCTCCCCCCATGTTTAACCCCTCGAAAGCCTCGTCGAGGGGGGGGGGTCGTTTGGCATCTTGCTGTTTGAGGAGGAGGATCTCCCTCGTAGCGTGAGACTCGAGATCGTCTTTTAAGCTATGTTGTTGGTCGATCGCTAGTCGACAACCGCCTAAGCAAGTGTGTGCAACAAATGTGTGTTGGAGTCTTTTCGCGCCTCACCAAAAACTGTGAATTTTAAAAGGCAAATCACGGTTTTGCGTCGGAACCGACAACGGTCACTCGTTTTTGTCCCGGAACGCGACACGGCGCCGGCAGAGCTTGGTTCCCGCGGCACGCGTCGTGGGAACAAGCCGGTAAGATGGGTCACGGGGACGGGATGTTGCGTCCTTGCGCTTCTCATGTGGCGCACGCGATATCCGTGCGGGTGCGTATGTGCCCCCGGTCGTCCCATCGCGACAAACTCGGCACTCGTGCTTTCCCAGCATCCCTCGCTCGCTCACCAAAACTAACGCTAGGACCCCTACCTCCTCGACCTACTGCACAGATGGACGCTTTCGCAGAAAATTTGCAGACCGCGAGAGCATATAACGACGTGATAAGCGCAATGCTAGAGAACGAGCTGGAGACGCCCTCTAATATCGTCGGTCTACCAGAGCTCGCCGCCGCATCAAACTTGTCGTCAGGGGACAACGCCAACACTGAGCTAATGAAAGGCGAGAACTCAGGGTTAAGGCTGCGCTCATCATCCGAAGCAAATACCGCGCGTTCTGGGCCATCTTCGCAAAAAACTAGCGCCCTCGACGACGAGATTCAACGCCTGCAGCGTGAAGTTGAGCGCCATCGTGAGGTCGAGGCTGAACTCGAGGCTGCCATGTCAACTGCCGCCGAGGCTTGGTTACGCGACACCACGAAAAAGAGCGCCGAACCAGTTAAGCTGGTCGAGGTTGAGGATGCGGGACTCAAGGCGGCGTTGGATGCTAGCGCTGCTTTGAAAGAGAACCTCGCAGTCGAGATACGATACCGGGGCTTGGCTGAAGAGGAAGTTGCTACGACTCGGAAAGAACTGGATGCCGCAAGCAATAAACTGGTAGCCGCGGCTGAAAAGGGTGAACAGCTTATTCGTCGCATAGCCACGTTGGAGGCAGACCTCGAGACTCGAAACGTTGAGGCAGATGAGCTCAGGGCAGAACTCGACGTTTCAAGGAGCCAGCAGAATGTATCGATGTCAATTACAGTTCTTGATGACTCGAAGCCTACGTCTGTGCAGAATGTCAAAACAGCGCATGCAGGTGCGTCGGCAGAACTTGAGGAAGCTCTGCAGGGGAAACAAATGGCAGACGCACAGGCGTCCATGCTGCGTTCTTGTTTGGAGGATACCGAGGAACTCTTGAACGAGTCAAGGTCGAAGTTGAACCTTCTAGAACAGAAACTGCAGGCTGCAAATCTCGAGAAGTCAACTGGAAATGAAGATGACATCGAGGAACTTCGTGGTCAAGCAGCTGAGGCAGAGAGCAGAGCAAGCGCCGCTCTCGAGAGGGCAAAGAGCGCCGAATTCAAGGCAAGCCTCGCCAAGGAGGAAGCACAAAAAATGCGGCTTGCAGCCGAAGTTGAACGTGACTCTTCCATCTCTGCTATGAAGGTACTTCTTGAGGAGGCCAACATGAAACTGGAGGCAGCGGGTGAAGTCGAATCTGACCCAAGTCCGAGTTCTTTGGAAACTGTGGATGCACGCGTCGAGTCCTTGATGGAAGAGCTCGCCTCTGCTGAAAGCAGAGTTTCTGAGAAGGAAGCGGAAGTTGCTGCGTTGCGTGCTACGTCCGAAGCTCAAGCCCTGCGCATAGCGAGTCTCGAATCTGAGATGGACGTGTCTCAGGGTGATTTATCCTCGAAAATAATCGAGGATGATATCACACCATTACACATCACGGAGTCCTTAGAAGAAAAAACTGAGGAGGTTGCAGCTGCGGAGAAACATGCCGAGGCGTTGCGGGAGGAAATTCAGTCTTTGACGCGGTCATTACAAGAAGTGCGCGCAGAGAAGCAAGCGCTCGTCGATGCAGCCGAGCAGGCTTCGAGCAACTCCGAAGCGCAAATTAAATCCGCCGAGGAGAAGCTCGAAAGCGAGCTGCGCGAGTCCAAGCGTTTGACAGCCGAGCTGGCGGCTTCACAACTTCGCGTCGCCGAGATGCAGTCTGACGCTCAAGTTGCTGCGCTTTCATTCGCCGAAGTTGAGTCAAAGTTGTCAGACACGAGGCACCGGGTGACGGAGCTCGAGACTTCGATCGCCACGTTTCGCGCGGAAGCGACGGAAGCCTTGCAGCGAAAGACGGATGAGCTCGTCGAAGCGTCTCGCGCGGTTGAAGATGCTCAGTCACAGGTCCGAGCTGCTGATGCTGAGATTCAGAGGCTCAGTGAGCCTCTGCTCGAGCAGCCGAAGGAGGAGAGTCCAACGTCTGAAACGGTGAAGCTGCGTGAATTACTCGCTGAATCAGAGGCTGCAAGGCAAAGCTCGAAACTCGGCGAGGCCGATCTAAGGGTATCATTAGAAGCTTTGGAGACCTCTACCTCGGAGCGAGAGGCTGAATATGCGGCGAAGCTCGAACAGCTCACGACGAAGCTTGCAAAGTCTGAAGAGAGCTTGAAGGCAGCGCGCGCAGAAACTGCGAAAGCAGAGTGGAACGTTTCGGAGATGAAGTCTCGACTTCAAATCGAAGAGTCAAAAGCTCCGAGCAAACAAGCCGAGATCGACAAGCTAACCTTGATGCTTTCGGAAGCTCGCGCGAAGGCATCTGATGAGAGAGCCTCTGCGTTGAAAGTGTTTAACGCGAAGCAGGCGGCATCAGACGCAAAATTGGTTTCCACTGAGCAGGAGTGCACTACTCTTCGAGTTGAACTTGCAGATGCGCGACTTTCTGTAAGGCAGTCGACGGATGCTGCTGAATCCTCGAAGCGACGAATCGAACAACTCTTGGTCGAGTCTACATTCTCGACTCAAAAGCTTGATGAGGTGGAAGCCATGCGCAGTGAAGCTGAGGAACGCGCGTCGAAAGCGGAAAGGGCGCTTTCGGCGTTTAAAGAGGACGCAAACACGACGCTCAAGATCAAATCTGAGGAGCTTGTCATCGCGTCGTATGCGCTCTCTCAAGCTGAAGAGGCTAAGGCTGCGATGGAGGATGAAATCAAGTCCTCCAAGGTCACGTCATTTAAGGATGAAGGCGTCGCAGCAGACGAGAGCCTCCGTAAGCAAGTTGTTGAGCTTCGTGAAGCGCTCAAGGAGGCTCAAGAGGCTCAAGCTGGGCAGCAATCGACGCAGACGGAATTCAGACTTTTGCTCGAAGCGACGGAGGCCACCACCGCAAATCGTGAAAGTGAATTCGAGCTTCAGCTCAAGCGCTTCCAGGACCAAACAATAAGCGCTGAATCACGAGCGCAAGAGTACCTGGCCAATACTGCTAAGATGGAGTGGTCAATGTCGATACTTGAAACGCGCGTGCAAGAGGAGATGTCGCGGACCTCAGTGAAGCAGGACGAGGTTGACAGCTTGCTGAAGCAAATACAGGAGCTGAAGTTGCAGGTTGAGTCATCTAGGGCTGATGCTGATGCGAGGGTCGCAGCCTGCGAGTCGGAAACGTTCGAGCTCAAGGAAGTCCTCGCGACATGTCGTCGCGAACTCCAAGAAACTCATGACGCGTCTGCTCGGCTAGATCATAATTTGACAGCCGCTGGCCTCGATCGCGAGGGTTCGGCCGAGAGTTCGGCGCGTTTCGTGAGTGAAGCTGAGTCCAAACTTGCCGTAGCGGAAGGGCGGGTCGCAGAAGTTGAGGCTGCGCTGTCCACGTTTCGCATGGAAGCGAAACAAACTTTGAAAGCTAAGACTTCAGAAATACTCGCAGCGTCACGTGCGGCTGAAGATGCTGAGACGTCGAAAAACACCGCGGAAGCGGAGGTTCAGAGTCTGAAACTTGTCATCCAGAAATACGAGGAAGACAAGTGTCTCGATTCGGCGATCAAGGCGGAAGTTACGGAGCTGCGCAGCGCTCTCAGGGATGCCTTAGATGCCCACAAGAGTCAGCAGTCTTTGCTAACTGAATTGAAGCTCCGCTTGGAAGCTTCTGAGTTGTCAACAGTAGAATGCGAGGCTGATCATGCTGCGAAGCTCGAACAGCTCACGACGAAGCTTGTACAGCGTGAGGAGAGCTTGAAGACGGCGCACGCGGAAACTGCGAAAGCAGAGTGGAACGTTTCGGAGTTGAAGTCACAGCTTCAGGTGGCGACTATCAAACTGAAAGATGCTCAAGGCCGGAGTTCCTCAGCGACCGTGAGGCTGACAGAAACTGAGGAGGAACTTATAACGACTAAGATGGAACTTGCTGAAGCCAGGAGACTTTCTGAGCACTCTGCGATTGATCTCGGAAACGTTCGGGAAAGGTTGGAGGCGCACCTTGTTTCGGCTTCGCAACTTGAATCTAAGTGCGCCGCCGCAGACCAACGAGCATCGAACGCTGAAGGCGCGCTCTTCGCTTTCAAACGTGAAACGTTGCTTCTCGTCGAACAAAAGCTCGAAGAAATTACGATGGCTCACCATTCCGATGTTGCAGGGATGCGTGATAACTTTCAAAAGGCGGCGAACATTGCCGTCGAGAGGAAGACGGCGGAGCTCGTGTTGGCCACGCGCGCTGCGGCTGCGGCGGAGTCGGCAAGTGAATCGTCGATCGGCAACATCGACAAGGTGAAACAAGTTTTAGCCAAGGTGGAAGAGAACGCTGCGAAGGACTCTGAACATAGAGTGGACGCAGTCAGGCGGGAGTTCGCAACGGAAATCGAGCGTTTACGGGATCTTCTTTCCAAGGCGCCAGACTCTCGGGCTTTGGAAATTCAGATCTCGGGCCTTCAATCGGAACTGGAAAGTGCGAGGGAGGCGCACGTCTTGCAGAAGGCTTTACACGACGAAGTGCGCGCGCAATTGGATACGTTTCACGGGATGCACGAGGCTCACGAATCCGTCGCCCAAGAAGAACTGTCTGGTCTTCGCAAGCGTCTTGAAGAAAAGGAGAAGACATTGCTCGAGGCAAACCAAAGGCAGACTGCTGCTGACGCCGAGATATCTCGTCTCGAAGCCAATTGCAAAGAGTTGGAGCTCGTCAACAAGATATCTAATGATGCGTTGTCTGGCGTTTCCAGCGAGACCCAGATAGTGATGACAGCACATATCAAACGAGCGACCGAGGCAACGGAACGTGCAACTCAGATGGCTTCGACGACCGCCGCGGCACAAGCAGAGGTTGCTGTTTTGAAGATGCGTTGCGTTGAACTCGAACGCCTTCTCGAGTCGGAGCAGAACCTTGTTGATGCCGAGAAGGAAACGCTCGCGGAGGCTCTCGCGGAACAGACAAACCTTGCGATCTCAGCTTCTGATCGAGCTTCACTTTTTGAAGGGTCGAAGATTTCTCTTGAGTCTGACTTAAAGCGCTTCCAACAGCGCTGTGCTGAACTGGAGCAGGCTTACGACCGTGATGAAGTCAACCGTCTCGTTACCGAGATTCAGGAACTTCAACGCGACCACGCCGAATCTCTCAGCGTGTGCGAAACGCTCCGGGAACAGCTAAAGCTGGTCGCTGAGGCAGCGGAGAAATCGAACGCCCTCAACAAACGTCACGTTGACGAGACAGAAGCTGCGAGACGCCTTGTCGAATCAGAAAATGATTTGGCTCGGAACCACAGCGCTCTGCTGGCGGAGGAAATCTCGATTTCGCGTGCTAACGTGGCTGCGCTCAGCGCGGTGCGGAATTCGCTCGAAAGTGAGCTAGCTGCCAAGGAAGACATCGTCATCAAGGCGAATAGTGCGCGTGATCAGGCGATCGACGAAGCGCAGGAGCTTCGTATTCAGCTCACAGACCTACAAAGCGATACCCACAAGCTTGAGATGGATGCCATCTCGAAGTTGGAGGAACTCTCCGGCGAGGCACAAGTAAGCGCTGCGTCGTCAGAGGAGCTTCACGTGCAGCTCGTCGAGGTGAAATCGCAGGCGGAGAAAGCTGCGCGTGACGCGAAACTGGAACGCACTGCGCTAGAGGGGAAATTAAAAACCTCGAACGCAGAGCTCTCTGCGTCACGCAAAGAAGTCGAACGGTTGACTGTGGAGCTGCAGAAGTACGCCGCAGGGCGAGCAGCAAACGTGGAAAAAGCCAAGGAAGAGTTGCGGGAGGAGACAGAACTCTTGATGCAGGGCGCCCAGGCGGAGGTTACGAAAGCGCTGATGGAAAGCGAGCGCTTGAGGCGGCGTCTGAAGGCATCCGGCGCACGTGTCGCGCAGCTCGAAAACGAAATCATTCGCTTACAGAAGCACGAACACGCGCTGCATGCGCTCATGGATGCAGCGGATGCGTTAGACTAAAGCACATAGCGATAGTTAGTATGATATTTAGTTGGACTAGTAGACTACTTAGGCTCAAGAGGTTCAGAACTCGATGCCCTCGCTCGGCGGGACTAACAACGTGCCCGCGTTCCATCCCTCCGTGCTACACACCTGCGGCTCTCTTCGCGCCGCGTCCCAGATATCTTCCATGCGCGGCTTGATATCGCGGACGGCGAGCCATCGCGGGTCGAGCTGCTTGGTGACCATTCGCTTCGCAGTCTTCGGTGGTTCCTGGGGAATTGCCGTCAACCCTTCAAATCGCCTGCCGTTCCGCGGCAGCGAAAGGTCCATGTTCGCCGCAGCCATCGCGCGCACGTGCGTGTCCGCGACCGCGGCAGCCTCCTTTTTCCCAGTCACGCCTAGAGGCGCCATGTGGTGCTGCAGCTCGGCGTCTTTGTCGAACACGGCGAAAGGGATGAGCGCGTTGCGGTGCAGCAGAGGCCTCGACGACATTAGAGACGGCTTCGCCAAGTCAGTCTCGGTGCCGCGCACACCGCCGAGCGCATCGTCGGGATCGAAGTCATCATCCTTCTCGTCCTCCTCCTCCTCTGAATCGTCCATCTCGGGCGCTTTCGCCATCACCTTCGCGGCCATGTTCGCCACCACGCGCGTGGCACGCTCGGACGGAGTGGTATCCGGCGGCTGGTGATACTTCCCGGAGCGGGAAAACGCCGGCCGCAACACGCCCGTCGGCTTCGACACTCTGGCAGCGGGTTTCGTCTTGGCAGAGGGCGTCGGCGGCGGCGCGGCGCGCGGTTCGTGTTCCGCCGCGGAGGCGTCCGCATCAGACGCCGTTACCTGCACTTCGCCCACGTCGCTCACGAATCTAATGCCCGAACCGCCCTGGTTCGTCTCTGACGGAAGCGGTCCGTGGCCGAGCGGTTGCGGGGGAATGTCCGCGCCCAAACCCTGCTCTCGAAGCAGCGCGGTGACGGACGGCGTCAACCTCCCCTCGAACATTCGAGGCGCGCCCGCGGAGCTGCACACCATCGCCAAATCGACGGTCACGGAAGAAACGCTGTATTCGCATCCCACGACGCCGCTCGTGTACGACACGCTCGAGATCGAAGTCCAGTGCTCGGTTTCGAACAAGCGCGCTTCCCCGCGCCCCGCGTGGTGGGACTCCCCCGAGCCTGCGAGAAGCGACGCCCCGTCGCCACGGAACGACAGGTGCGACACTTCCATCCCCGCCATCTGATGCAGCACCGAAGCGGCGCGCCAACCGAAATCCATGGAGTTTCCAGACGCGTCCGCGGTCCACGTGTACACCACGCCGTCCGCCGAACCCGCGGCGAGGAGCTGCCTGGTTCCGTTCGCCGGCGCGCACCACGTCGCCATGGAGGTGAGGGGCGCGAGTGCGTCCCCCGGGGTCATTCTGTGCAACATGCGCAGGCGCGGGTCGTCGCTCACCTGCCATACACGCACGGACCCGTCGTTCCCCGCGGACATCACGCATGTGGGGCTCGCGATTGCCACCGCGCGCACGCCGCCTCTGTGCGCGGCGCTGATGCTGCCCACCTTCTCGCCGTCGGCGACGCGCCACACGGCGAGGGAGCCGTCCTCAGCGCCGGAGACCACCATCGTGCCGTCCGGGGAGACCTGGAACGCGGAGACGGCGGCGTTATGCGACCCGAACAGGAACACCATGCTCCCCGTCTCGCCGCCGTCGGCGGGCAGGGTGGAGGACAGGAGATTCGGCGACCCCGTCTGCGAAATGAGCACCGCGCCCGCCTGCTGCTTGGGGATGAACTCGAACTGCCGCCACGCGCGGTGCACGGGTTGGAGCTCGCCGTCCTCGGCCTCGGTGTGGAGCTGAAAGCGCTCAACGCCGCTTCCCTTGGATCCTCCTGTGCGCATGGCGCGAACGACGCCCCCTCGCTCGACTGCGACCGCGTGGCGCCGGTCCTCGGGGTCCAATCTCGCGCAGTCTAAACGGCTGTCGCCGAGGGCGGACATTGGCTTTTCCGCCACGACGCCGCCACGAAGACCGGCCGTGGAGGCGGCATCGTCGACACGCGAGCGATCATCCAGCCTCGGAGGGAGGCGTACGAGCCACGTGTGGCTCATCGAGTCGCGCGCGCTGACTCGAGCTGACCTGCGTCCGAGTCGCGCGAGGCGAAGTGGCGCGGCATCGGTCTCCGATTTTGAACTCTCGTCAACGAACAACGACTCTTTTGGTGCCTGGTTGCCTCTTGCCTGGTTGCCTCCAACCTCTTTTCGAAGACAATTCCACTTGGCGTTCTATCCGACGTGGTGTTATCGTTTCGGATCACGGTTTTGGGTCGGAAGCCGGGCTCCTCCGGGTCATTCGAGGGAAGCGCAAAGCCCCAGTTAGACACAGGTCCACTCGGAACTCGATTACCATGGCTGGCGTGTGTATCGGCACGTCCTTTGGGGTCGTGCCGACGCCGTCCCTGCGTGCTCGTCGGTCGACTCTTTCGCACCGGACTTCTTCCCGCGTGTTTCGACGCGTCTCCACGAACTCTCCCGCGGTCGGCCGTTCCGTTCACGCAATCGAGGTGATAGATGCCCCTACGCACTGCGTGGTGGAGTCGGGCGGAGATGAGAGCACGTTGTACTACCAGTACTCCTTCAGCGATGCCTCCCCTGGTAGTCTCGCCCGCCCCGACTTCGAGAGCGATGGTGTCAAGTTGTACATCTCGAAGTCCGCGACGAAGGCGAAGAGCGCCGAGGAGGACCCGCCCGCCGCGGCGGTCGAGCCGGTGGCTGAAGACCAGACGCCGGAGAAGGCCGATGTCAAGTCGCGCGTCATCGATGCCGTGTCCGCCGCGGTGCGCGTGGTCGAGGAAATCGCGCACAAGCCGCAGATTGAAACGCCCGAAGTGGTTGAGGAGGTGGAGGAGGTGGAGGAGGTGAAAGTGCCTCAGGCGGCTGAGGTGCCCGAGATGCCTCCGCCGATCTTCCCCGCGAACGAAACGTCGTTGATTCGTCACTGCGTCTTCGAAGAGAGCGCGGGCGGTGCGATGATGTACCAGTTCACCGAAGACGCGCCCTCGAACGTCGGCAAGGTCGCGTTCGAGACTGCCGGAATCAAGGCGTACGTGAACCGCGGAGGCAGAGTCGCTGCGGTTGAAACCGAAACCGCCGCCGCGCCAGAGCCGGCCGCCGCGCCGGAGCCCGCGCCAGCGGCGCCGGAGTCCGTCGCGGCGCGCGGCGCGATCTCGAGCCCCGGGACGGGCACCGGCGGCGATGCGAGCGGCAAAAGCGGTGTTGCAGTGTTCGAGCGCGGCGTCGGGATCGCGGCGTGGCAAGGTTTGGAGATTGGATACGAAGTGGACGTCGTGCTCGAAGTTCCGGCGGGCAAGGAGGAGTCGGAGCCGGCGCCCGCGGCGCCCGCGGCGCCCGCGTCGTCGGTCGACAAGAGGGTCTGGCTCGCAAAACCTGTGGCGTCCGCGCCTCGCGGTGAGCGCCAGACGCGAAGCGGCGCGTCCGTCTTCGCGGACGGCGTGGGCTTCGTGACGTTCAGGAACGCGGTGACGCAAGTCGATGAAGTCGCGGCTGCGGCGCAGGAGAAAACCGTCGCGCTGAAGGACGCGCGCTCCGTGGGATCCGGTGGCGTCGCGTTTTCGGGCGCGGGATCGGGGTCGGCGAGCTGGCAGCGACCGGCGGCGGCGGTCAATCCCCCGGTCAGCGAAGGTGCCGTGCCGGCGAAAGAGGACTTCGCGACGGTCGCGGTCTGGGCGGCGTGCGGCTTGCTTCTGGCGTTCAAGCTCCTCATCAACCCGGCGTAATACGATACGTACTTTCTATGTAAGACACAGTGGTGCATGGCAACGTTTTAAGCTACCTACTTCCCTTTCACCGTAAGCGTGGCGGCGAGCATGATATGGTCCGAGGGCTCCGCCTTCGACGGGAATGGTCCCTCGACGTCATTTCTATGCGGCAGGGGCATCACCTCCTTCACCTCCACCGCGTGCGAGACGAAGATGTAGTCGAGCGTGTCGATGAACTGCGGGTCGTCTTTGATCTGCGCGAAGTTGGTGAAATCCGGTTCCGAGCCGTTCTTCACCTTGTATGCCGAACGCATCGGGTACGACAACGCGGTGCTCCACTTCTCGCCCTCGGGCGCGACGGGGGCAGCTTCGTGGCCGGAAGGAATGTCCCCGGTGGTGATCAGGTCGTACCCTCCGTCGCCGGGCTTCAAGTTAAAATCGCCCATGAGCACGGCGGGGAGGTCGCCGGCCATGCGCTGCGCGTATGCGGCGGCGAGCTGCGAGTGAATGGTCATCACGCCCGGGTTGCGGAACATGCAGGGCATGTGGTAGTTCGCGACGCCGAACTCCACCCCCGACTCCTTGCACTTCAGAGTCGCGTACATGATGGTGTTGAATCGGTTTCGCGCGAGCTGCCAATCGCTCTGCGGCGGACGCTTCCCGGTAATCTTCTCGACCAAGCCGGAGAAGAACTTCTTCAGCCCGCCGGGCTTGGGCTCGCGCGGGAGCTTCTTCGTGTCGCTGCACCTTGAGATGTCCACTTTGGTCACCTCGTACACCTCGAGAGGCACAGCCAGGGCAATGCCCATGTACCCGTTGAAGGGCTTGCCGTACAGAGAGCACACCAGGTGGTACCCGCGCTCGGCGAAAAACACGTGGAGCTTGCCTGCCCACTTCTGCGAAACCTCCTGCAGGCCGATCACGGCGCCGGCGGCGACCTCCGCCTCGAGCTTCTCCAGCATCCGTGGGTAGCGGTTGTCGGGGTCAAGGTCCTCAGGCGCGCAGTGGGTGAAGTACGTAGGCTCACACAGCGAGCTGGAGAGCACGTTGTACGTCACCACGCGGGCGTCGTGGGAAGACGCCATGGCGGTGGTTGCGGTGGCGAACGTCCGCGCGCGCCTCAAACGGTGGGTCGCGGAGAGCTTGGAGATCCCGCGGAACGGCGACGCGCGAGACGCGACGGACGAGGCGGCGAACGCGGCGACGGGGGCCGATCGGGGTCCGGTGAACCTGAGTGGCGCGGTGTGCGCGTGCTGCTGGACGCCTCGGGTGTGGGCACCCGACCCGAACGATCGCTTTGAACCGGCGAAGGCGGAGCGAGGGGCGAACGCGGAGCGGGGGGCGAACGCGGGAGCCTGGCGCTGAAGCAATCGAAGGGCCACCGGCTGAACGACGATTGACATCCGAGTCAAGGGGGACGTGGCGGGTGGCGCCGTCTCCACTGCCGCGCGATCGGCCCGCTCGGAGTTACCAAGACACAAGGTTTCGAGTCGCAAAAAGCGTGTTCTTCAAAATCATGTTCGAACGAACTGAACGGTCGCGGCGCTCACTCTCGCCGTCGCGGCCATCCACGGAAGTTCATCTTCCGCGAGGTGCTCGACCACCTCGTTTTCGCACATGAGCTTGCGTCAGAGGCGCGTCGCGGCCTCACCGGTGTCGCCGGAGCCGCAGGAGATGGCCCGAAACGCCGCCGAGCCGCTTTCCGCGAAAAGAGACCCTTGGGCTCAACGAAACAGCGCGTCGACGGAGGCGTTCGGCGCGGCGGTGGTCAACTTCGTGATCGTCACGCCCATGATCCTCTGGGGCGTCGTGCTCCTCGCGGGCACGGCGACGTACGCCGGTCCCGAAGCGGCGCAGACCGCGCACCTTCCGCTGGCGTGGTACGACGCCGTCTTCGTGCGATTCGGCCCTCTGTTTTTCACGTTGCCACTGGCGCTGCGCGCCTTCTCCGACGTCGCCGACGAGACGTCTTTGCCCACGCCCGCGCGCGCGTTCGTGGTGTACACGATCGTCGGCCTCGTGCGGCTCGCGGTGTACCTGCTGGGGCTCGCCCTGGGGAGCCGGGCCATGTCGGACCACCTGTTCCTGGGCGCGACCGTGGTGGCGTCGGCGCAGGGCGAAGCCGCGGCGTGCGCGGCGACGGCGCTGCGTTTGGCGGCGACGGCGAAGGCGGGCGGCGACGGGGTGTCGCGGGCGAGGCTCTCGCTCGCGATGCTGGCGGCGACCGCGGGGGCGCTTCTGGCGACGGCAATACTCGCGCTGCAGTGCGCGGACGCGTACGCCACCGCGGCGTACTTCCACCCGCCGCGGGAAACGGTCGTCGCGTGGGCCGCCGGGTTCGCGCTGTGCCAGTCCGTCGCGCTCGTCGGAAGCGTCGTCCCCGCTTCGCGAAGCCTGGGCGCCGCCGCCGTCGCGCTCGCGTAGAGACGTGCGCGTAGGAACGCCTTTAGATATCGTAGCTATTCACGTTTCACAACCTCTCTCTCGCCTCACGCGTACCGGTGGTTGAGGTACATGGCGTCTGGAGGAAGCTTGGCGTCGCGCCCGGTCACGGCGGTTGACCGGATCCCAGTCGGGGAAGGATGCCCCCACGTCCCGGTGGGACGCCCCCACGTGTCCGTCAACGCGCGCGCGCGCGAGGTGACCGTCGCGGCGGCGCGCCGCCGGGGAGGCGTCGCCGTCGCCGTCGCCGCGGACGAGACGCGGGACGCGCGCATCGCGCGCGTCGCCGCGTCCCCCCCGCGAGGAGGCTCGCGCCGGTGCGGGGCCGCCGCGAGCGC
>MDSV01137694.1_pt1 | contig 13252 bp, 14 predicted proteins | sample 810851 | NCBI WGS metagenome assembly MDSV01 (sample SAMN05326640, study PRJNA326480) | marine metagenome | isolation source: seawater | place: Atlantic Ocean: North East | collected 2012 | reverse complement strand
GGACCCAGTCAGTGGTAACGCTACTGATGTTGCATTCGCAAACGAAATTCAAAATTGCAAGTGAGAGGTGTGGTCGCAAGACACCACCTCATCGGAGGTGGGGTCGCAAAGACACCACTACGAACTAATATTTCCAGACAGAACAAAACACAGCGGTTACCAGAAGGGGTGTGAATGAAATTTCATTCAGGACTCCCAGTGGTATGCTGTCGTTCGACAGCGAAAAACACAGCCAAACGGCAAATAAAGACCGGGCTGTACGAAATCAATATCGCAAGACTAGGGAGGGCGGTTCCCATATTCACAAATATGGAACCAAATCTCCAGACACGAGTCCTGCGCGTTGGGCCCCCTGAGCAAGTTTCAGGAGGGCCGTGAACGAAATCAAATGTGACTACATCACATACGATATGGAAAAAGGCTGAAATCGCTTGGAATCGATGGTACAATCCATCCGGTTCCCGGTTACTTGGACTGCCGCCTTCCCCAACTGGGGGGCGCGGTACAAGGGCCCTGACTTCCCCAGATGCATATCTGGGAAGTCGTAAACGAAATCAAGTGGAGATGATTGTCCCAATCGGGGCATAAACACACGAAGATAGACATTGCATCACGATAAGATTCGACAGGTCATGAATAACATTCACGACAAGTCGCTGTGTTTCACACAGGAACACTGCGGGACCAGACAGGGTCCCCAGTCAACATCGCGATACTGAAGGAGAAGAGAGTGTTCACCCAACCAACTGGCATCACTGGTTTAATAGGGTATCACTGGTGATTGTGGTTGTGCCCAGTCCCCCGTCGGCGGTAGCCGATGTGAGGGCGAGGAAGCAGCATGCAGTCAGTCCCTTTTCCTATAACACTGTCACCAGATAGAAAAACAAATTAGAAAGAGTTGATAAAAAATGAATATAACAATGAAAGAAAAATTGGAAGATGAATTACATAACGTAATGGTAGCACGTGTACCGTGTGTCGCAATATCGACACCGGAGCGAGTTAACCTGATTGATGAAGTGACAGAATTGGCATACTCGCCAAGACTTTCACAAGGGGGCCGACCCGTACGAGTTTTCGTATGGAGGCTTCATAGTGGATTCAAGGAGTACGCAGTATGCACGCCAGTATTGGACGAGGATAACCAACCGAGTCACTATGAGAGACTGACAGTGCCAAGAGGTAATCCTGAGACGCTAAGTACGGAGAATGAGCATAAGGTAACAAGCAACTTTGCTCCCGAGAACCCTACCAAGACAGGTGATAACTTATACCAACCAACAGACCCTACTAACGCTAGGATGATGGTTAACTATGCTATCGATTTCATAAACAACTTTAGGGAAGAAACAGGTATTGTCCACAGAGGCGACAAGGGTGAACAGATAATTTTCATCCTACGTGACTGGGACAGTGCTGTTAATATGAATTCGGGGTTTATCGACAAGCAACTAGCGTTGCTTGAAGATATAGTCGATGTCAGTTCTGAACTGGCTACGACCGAGCGAATATCACCTACGGTAATAATGCACACGTCGAAATCGTGGAAGACAGCAAGGGACAACGGTACGCCGATGGTTCCAACTGAACTTCGTGACTCGATACGTATGCTTGATTATGACCGACCTAACAAAATTGAGAGAATGGCACAGATAAGGGGTATAATTGATGCGGAGATTGCCGAAAGGCCGGACCCAAATCAATATCCTGAACTGTATAAGATTGACAGTAACAAAGTCGAGACGATTGCAGAAGCCTGTGCCGGTATGACCCGACAAAGAATCGAAGAGGTAATTTACATCTCGATAGGGGCAAACCGAAACATTAGCATCGAAATGGTGTTGGATGAGAAGTCTAAGTTGATTGAAGACGAAGGCTTTGTTATTCTAAGACCAAATGAAGGATTTGAGAGCATTGGTGGGCTTACTCCCCTAAAGGAGTGGGTAGCCAAGAATGCTACATTGTTCAGTGAAGCCGCGAGAGAAGAGGGTCTAGAACCCCCTCGCGGGTTAATCATGGCCGGAGTACCCGGTTGTGGGAAGTCGGCTATGGTGAAAGCGATGGCTTGCGAAATGAACATGAACGTGATGGTTGTTGACGGTACACATCTGAAGGGCTCACTAGTGGGTCAGTCGGAGAAGAAGGCCGCAAGGCTGTTGGCAATAGCAAAGTCAGCGGCTCCGATAATACTCTTCGTCGATGAGGCGGAGAAGTTACTCGGCAACCAAGAGGGTAGTCTAGATGGCGGTGCTCACAGTGCCGTCCTAGGACAACTGCTCTCCTTCATGCAAGAAGATGAAAGTGGCGTGTTCTTCGCATTTACAGCGAACGACATGGACAAATTGGCTCCAGAGTTAGTCGATAGGTTTCCGGGCAGATTCGGAATTGGACTGCCCAAGCCTAACGAAAGGTATGAGATAATCAAGTATCACCTTGGAAAGAGAAGAAAGAACCCAGAGGACTTTGACATAGACCTACTGGTTACTCGGACTAAAGGATTTTCTGGAAGGAACATTGAAGACATCATCAGAGAGGGTCTAACCGACGCTTTTGCTGATGGTAATAGAGTTCCGACCACTGAAGATATGTTGAACGTAGTTACAGAATACGTTCCAACAAGTGTGTCAAAGGCTGACCAAATCGAGAAGTACGACAAGTACCTTGAAAGGGGAGACCTAAGGCCAGCAAATGACGTAGGAAAGGAAACTACTGCTAAGAGGAATAAGGGCGTTGTACGCTCCGGAAGCCGCTTGGCCGTAGACGATGATTCAACAGTACCAACTGATGACTTCTGACCTAAACACAAACCGAGGCATAAGCCTCAACTAGAAGTAGATGATAATATGAGTAAAGACGAATGGATAAGAGAAGGATACGAAGAAGATGCAGAGATGGAAAAGAATATATTCAGTGATACTGATTTGTTCTTGGTCCTAATGTACTATCGAGAATTCAAGACGGAGAAGCCGCAATTACCCGAACTAACAAGGAAGGACAAGTTCAACGAACTGCCTCGGGAGATTGCTGATGAGTTCGATGAGATACTCGCACACGTCCTGAAGGATGAAGAAACCATGAACGGAATGGTAGCCGAAGGTAACAGATTGATGGCTACCAATGGATTGAATCTAGACTTCCTACTAAACGACAGGATGCTTGAGAAGGCATTGAAGTTCGTTACTAGAGAAGTCTATCTACGAGAGGGAAGGGGAGAATACTCCAGAGAAGTGGCCGGTGAAATGGCTAAGAAGTACCTCCCTAAGGCAATAGAATTCTTCGATGCTTTCCTTCACAGGACATTGGGTATGGCGATGGAAGACGTATTTTCCAGATGTGCATACCATAAATTACAATTCGGAGAGGCACATGTGCTTGAACCGAAACTTTACAAAATTAAGAAGGTTGACGAAAGGCTGAGAGCCGTCTCTTACATGAGAGGCGAATACGCCCCACCGTTCAACTTGACACTAAAGTACTCTGCCGTCGATAAGAGCAAACTCGACAATGAGGAAAAGAAGGGCTCGGACAGTATGTTCGGCTAGGGGCTAAGGCCCCAACTAGGAGGGTATATCAGCGCAGACCACGGGGTCGTCTATTATAGGCGGGCTGTGGGGACTGACCGCGCTAAAGGTAAGGTTCACAACCTTGCTCATAAGCGACTATTACAGGCGATAACGTGGTTGATATGCCTTCCACACTAGATAAAATGACAGAACAAACACATAAAATAATGTCAATAGCCCCTACATTCTCTTGTCAAAAGAAATGTGAGGGGTGTTACTTGACAACAGGTGTCACTAAGGAAATGAGAGACAAGGAATTGAATGAAGAAGAATGGATGGAAGTGATTGAGAAAGGTCACAGAATGGGATTTACAGAACTGGGAATCAGTTGGAATCCTATGCCGAACTCCATAGAGCAGATACGGAAATACAGTACGTATGCTTGGATGAAGGGTATGAATGTTAACATCACTACCACCATCGATAATGATTTCATTGGTCTAGCAAATAGTTTATGGGAAGAAATGGGTCAACACTTTGACTCATTCCATTCACGAAAATTGACCATTAGCCTCTCATGTGACGACATTCATGGATACTCATCACTTGACGACTTTATCAGGAAACTGATGCAGTCCGTTGGTGATAAGTACATCAAGCACGATGCTATGAAGCGTCGTCTTCACATGAACCTTAACCTGTTGTGGACTAATGGAGTATTCGACTGGCTATTGAAATCCCCGGACAACAACGCGGAATTCTACGAAAGTCTAATGATACTCAAGGAAACATTCGATACGATACAACATCTGATGATGAAGCCAGTCTCCCTTTACAAGGGGGGATGGGCCGATTTTATCTTGTTGTATGGTGAGGTCTTTCGGGACCACCCGAGTGTATGCATACAAGGAAATGGTGACGATATAATCGGTGATGCGGCTATGAATAGCATCTTGGGGATAAACAAATGCCCCTCGATAGACTATGACATGATAGACATCGACCCGATGGGTAATATCAGGATTTGTCCTGAGAGCCCCGAAATCGTAGATAACATTAGATTGTCCGGCTTTGAAGGCTTGGGCAAAATATTCGCCAGCCCGGAATACACTCCGGAACTTACTGGCTTTAATGAAGAGAAATTGCCAACCCGAAAATGCAGAAAGGAAAAGTGCATATGCATCACTGGAAAGTGATGTTGCACAACTAGGAGAGTCTAAAATGAATACTGAGGCGAAAGCCAATGATAGTTCGCGCTTCCACCGACCTACGGTCGGACGTGCTAAACCTACCGACCACCCCCGCCGCAATACTGCGCTCGGGTGGTCTCGTTCAAACGAGTTGAACGGTACGGTTTTGTCCCACCTAGAGCACCGTTCGTGCTCTTGACGGTGGGCCAACGCAATGGACGCACGACTCTAGAACCCACTGCATTTCCTTGCCCTTGGGCTACGGAAATTTTGTGCAGCGCACGCTTTGCGTGCTGATGTCAGTGAAAACCAAGGTTTCCGCTGACATTTCGCAATTCATCGCATTCGCGTTTCTCGCGTTTGCGTTCTTGCCGCACTGCTTGCGCCCCATTCGGGGCTCCGGATTCTAGAGTGACATGACATCTCCATCAGGTAATGAGTTAGGAACAACTGAGGCGAAAGCCAATGACGATATGACTTCAAGATGGCCTTGCATTCGCAAGCCCCCGGCTACGCCGACATACCACAAGTAACGTATTCACATTCCTTGTGACATGTTCTTGAAGTCACCAGTGACCCCTCCTGTGGACCGCTTCACATGCGTTCCGCTGAGGTCACTGGACCGAGCATTACCACCTAGATGGATAGCAAAATGAATATTGCATTGAAAGACTTGAGAAAGCAACTCAAGGAAACGAAGAACGAACTAAGGGCTGTGAAGGCAGAACAGGTTCAGACAAACTCAGAACTGAGTGAGATTAAGAGTATGCTTTCTGATTTCCGAAACTTCTTTTTGGAAGTAACGGTTTCAGAAGCGAATGATACAATTGAAGAACTGTCGGGAGACGGTTCAACTAGTGGATAAGAATAATTTAATAAAAAGGGCACAGTCTTCGGGACTGTTGCCGGTTCAACTAAGGTTGGACCTAGATGAATACAACATTTATCGAACAATGATGGACAAATTCTTGAACCAAGGCGGAGAAATTAGAACCGCCTCGGTAGAGATAGACTTGGAAGAAGAAAGATACACAGTATGCTTAATCGGAGTGAATGGGAACAAGTTCCTGTTCACGACTAGGCGTATGATGGGAATGGATGAACTGAAGGCCCAGATAAAGGGCAGTAAGAAATTCGTACTAGTATCGAGATACAGACATCCGTTTAACTATTCCAGTGCGTATGAACTGACACCAATCCCAGACGGTGGTTATGATATGACCATAGTTGGGAATGATAATGGTCATATGCAATGTCCAGTGATATACTGGCCTTGGGATACTGTAACGATGTCTAAATATTACAGGGATGAAAAAGAGGGGAGGCAAAGGAGACACCTGAGCCTCTTCACTCAAACCTACGGAGGCTTTCCGGAACGCTTTGATGGACGGATGAAAGATACCGTCACTAGGCACTTGAATAATGTGCGGGCGAGACCAGAAAGATACCAGCCTAGGGGAACTCATGCTGTAACAGAGAAAATTGAATACTGCCCACTACCAACGCTACAATACAGCAAACACTCTTTCCTTGTCGGGGAGGGGTGCTTTTCTGTGCCGTTGGTAGGAGCAGTAGGAGTACATAACGTACAGTTTAAGGCATTAAGGATAACTAGTCTGGAATCGACAGAGTTCAATATTTCAATTGACAAGTCGCATTTCCAAGAGGATTCAGTTTTCCTGCTATTAGACGATTTCACACTTCTAAGTGAACTTTACGAGGAAATTGATAATGTCGAAGACAAGGAACTGTGCCGCGAGGTGCTAGACGAGTGTCGAGACTTCCATTTCCCAAGGGTCCCCAGTCGAGTAACGCTTGATTGGGTTGCACCCAAAGTAAACAAAAGAAAGCCCCCAGAGTCCTACTTGGACATGATGGGGGTTGTTCACATGATAACCCAACCGACAGGTACAACCAAGGAATGGTTTGCCAAGTCTAACAAGTATCACCCAAGGGGTGACTTGCGGTTGGTATTCGATGAAGACTCAGTTACTTACACCATCGTTAATGATGGCAAGGTTGCTGTGGAAACACGAATCGACACACCAAGAGTAATGATAACTCGCAATGGAGTGGAAAAAACTACCCAGATAAACTATTACGACTTCAAGGAAATCGTGATTAAGACAAGCGGTGGCTATGCAGAAGCCTTGCCCTCGATAGAGGAAGCAGGTCTGCTGGCTACCACAGAGTCGATAGGGATGGATAGCGATGGGAGAATGATATACGGTGTTATTGGAGCGACAGGTGACCAGCCTGAATGCTACATCACCTTGAACCCATTAGCAACAGAATACCCAGACCCAGAAGACATAATCAAGTCTGAGAGTTTAAAGTCCTCTTCAATAGAGGACAACACTTACTACATCAAGTGGCGGAACTTCGCTGAGGAGTACTGTCATGCAAGAAGAATAACGTTCAGCCCCGATGTTAGGTTCTGTTTCAACAGATACCTGAACTCAGGCGAACTGACTCAGGATGATGTCGATGAATTAAAGAGGCTTACGCAGGATTGAAAATACTGCGCTTGTAGCCTCAACTAGAAAACTATGGAAAACAACGAAATTAACGAAAAAGTTGAAAATGCAAAAATGGAAGCAGTCGATGGCAGTATGCTATCACTGATGGAGCATCTGATGAAGGATGCACACAAGGAACTAATGGGCGAAGATTACCAAGAACAGGATGACGAAAATCCTATCTGGGATACGAAAGCACTAGACGGTATAGTTAGGCGATGGAACTTGCCTATACAAATCATACCCGTTGACTCTTCTATTAGACGCGATAGGAATACGCGCAAATTAAAGGCCATAAGCGAGGCAATGTCAGACGAGGATTCGATGTACATTTGTCGTGGGATTCTGTCTAAGACGACAGGTAAGTCCATACAAACGCTAGTCAGAACTGAAGGCTTTAGTAGCCTCAGGGGGCATTACTTTGCACAGAAACTCTACTTGTACAATCCTGAGGAAATCCTCAGTAAGACCAACATCCGAAAGAAATGGGGAGATGAAGGGTCGCAAGAGAGAGAAATCATGTTTTGGAGATGGACCGAAGGCTTGGCCTTCATGGACTATCGAGAAAGGGTAGAGGCTTTGATTAACAAGTATCTTCTAGTTAAGGGCAATCAAATATTGACCGAGATGAAGGAGTATGCGTCAGTCAAGGCCATGTTGGAGAATTTGAAAGGAGAGCAAGCAGAGATGATGTCCTCCAACCAATTCCCAGCAATTACCAGATTTATGAAGAGGTTGAACATCGATGATGATTTTATTTCAGCCTACCACCTTGAACTCCTAGAGAGAGAAAGGGACTCAGAAACATGAACGGGGGTAACCCCAACTAGATTATATGATAGAAATGAAATATGATAGAAATATATATGATAATAACGATTACGTATTACATGGCATGATGAAGTATGAAAATACGGATGTCAGTACTATACGAGTAAATATAGCAGAAGCCTTGGATTGTGAGAACCATCCGATAACCGAGATGTTGTGTTGCCTTAATGAATTGGTGCGAGACACCGATGGCGACCTTGACATCCTCAATCGCAGGAATGCGAACGGGGATAACGTCTTGTTGGTGGAAGCACTAGACCTATACGGTGACGAACTTTACAAAAGGTCATCAGCAGGTAGGGAAGCCCCTCTCACTAAGAGGTATCCCTATGGTATTTACGAAGATGGTCTAAAGAAGGACATGGATATGGTCAATAAAGTTGACCATAAGAAATTCTTCCTTAATGTGATGGCGATGTACGCCGCAATAGCCACAAAGGAAATGTGGGCGGTAAGTACAGAAGGACACGTATTTGAGATAATATCATGCGGGACATCGACTCTAATCGGTGATTTGCATGAGTAAGAGGAGCAGATTGAACATAAGCCAAAGTCTAGAGGAACTAGATTTATGGTGGAGCGGTTTGGACTCCTCGACAAAATATTGGATAAACGAAATCGCGAGAGAAAGAGTCAGCGGAAGGTCAAGTGATGGTACTTACGATATAGAGAAGTACAGCGGAAAGAGGAAAGAGTTCCTCAAAGACCTACCTAAGACAGTAAGTAAGGATTGGGAAATGGGTAGGACGTTAATGACTTACGTCACCCACACTGAAGACATGGTGATTTACACTTTGACGCAGGAGATTGTTTCAGACTATGACAATCCGACCCTAGATAGGGGTCGGGTAATCGTGGACACTAAGACAGTGGCGTTATTTTACACGAATGTCGGCAAGAAGAAGAGCCGACCTTACCCTATCGCTAGAAGAACCAGTGCATCAGACAGGCTACATGGTCTGTGTGGCACTAATCCAGTATTGAAGCATTTGGTAATCGAAGACAGAAGGAACAGTGTGTACTATGACAACAGATGTTGGTGCAACAAGTTTCTTTGGTCACTCGGTTTCCCGGTCGTGGAGAAGTTCTAACTTCTCCTGACCAACTAGATGACGATGAATAATAATGAAGTTAATCAAAAGAAGAAAGGAAGCGGCCCCACACATTGGATTAAAATCCAACTTGAGGATGGCTCCTTCCATACAATTGCCGGTGTCTGGACAGACACCAAGAATGGTGAGAGAAGACTCAGGGGGAAGCGACTCGCATCGCTTAACCTTGAAGCATTGACAGTGGATAAGCAGGGGAACCTGATTCTTCCACTAGATACACGGTTCTGGGTCTTTGAGACGAAGGCGAAAACAGGGGCTTGAGCCCCAACTAGATGAGTTTAATAAAAGACGAACTAATAAAGAGTTTAGAGGCAAACTATATTGAAACTATTCGTAATGGATTTTACGAGGGAACAGCAGTGCGAGCACTGATACCACCGCTTCATGAAAATGAGACCAAAAAGGTCAGAGAAGCGAGGAACACTATTCCCAAGATACTAGATTCATACTTGAACCAAAGGAACTTCAACGGTCGAACAGGACTGAGGTTGACTCCCTTCATGGTGACCGATACGCTATTGATTGAAACTGACGACAGTGCCAAAGGTACGTTGTACAGTGAAGCAAACAACAATGGTAACGTAACTGAAGTTTTCTCCACGCAAGATAGCGTGGATGCAAGCCTAACTGATAGCGAAGGACAACATATGTCATATGTGCAAAGTCCGGGTATCAGGAGAATGGCTCTGCTAAAGAGAACAGGATACGAGGTCACAGAAGATGATGATGATTTCATCATAAAGTGTGAGTATGAGTTAAGGACGCTCGATTACCGAGCACTACGAAACAAGTATCATAGAGATAATAAAATTGCTATGGAAGATTTAGAGGCGGGGATTATCGATGCAATCGGTCGTCCCAATGCTGATGACGATGTTTCATACGAAAGGTCAATTCCCAGCACGCTGGGATACCACAACCATCCGTCTAGTTTTATAACGGCGGTTCGGAGGAAATGGGCTTTACGAGATAGAATGGCAACTATGGTCAATGAACTATTCTCCCGAGAGGGAGAAGATAGGTTCGTGACATGTGCAGTGATGAACAAACACTGTGCAAGAATATTTGTCAGCCTCAACAATAATAATGGAATTGATAGGCCGATACCTAATGCATTTGCAATGCACAGTTGGGATGGCGAGATAACTTCGCTACCCAACAACGGTATCACACCACCTGTTACACCATTTGAAATGACAATCAAAGAGGGACCAAGAAGAAATATGTTGGCTGGTTTACTAGCCATCGACTACTTGTCCCCAGTGCCGTACTTGTACGAGATACTGAAACCGAGTCTAATGACTCAGGTTCTTTGGTTTGCTGAATACTTCAGCGATGAACACCATGAAGAAGAAATCGGAACGCCAAGACAGGCTACTCTATACCAAAGAGATTCTGGTTTCGGAGAAGGTGGTGAGAACTACTCAAACGAGTATTTCATTAAGTTAGAGGGATTTAACGAAATCGACAATGATGTGATGGTAACGAATAGGGCTTTTCGGAGTTGTATTGACCTATTACGTCAACTGAGCAAGATGAAATTCACCCAAATATTGGTGGATGCTGATTCTGATAGAAGGTTGTCGATAGATAGTAAAGCAATCAAACTACACAGGGGAACTCAAAGGGCTGAATTGCCCTTGATGCCCGATGTGGTGGAGATGGATGAGCCCATAACAGATGGGCCCATCGAAGATGTTACGATTGGTGGCATCTATCTCACGAGAGCACGCAACATTACAGATAACGACTATGAGTCGCTTAGAGCCGGTAAGACGGTATTTGAGAGATTAGTTCCTTATGGGAATAAAATGTCAATAGTAGTGACCCGACCTAGGGGGATGAAAATTGGAGCGTATGCTTCGATTAGTACCCTTAGGCAGGGTGTGTGGATTGTCTACCCAAATGAACGGGTAGTACTTGATGGGACTAGGGAGTTTTCCCTATCCGATTACTATCAAGCGTTAGACGAAACTAGGAATTGGTCGGTTATGGAGTCGAAATCGAGGTTGGGGTATAGTGAAACAAATACCCGGACTGTCGATGGCTCCTCGATGAGGCAACGGTTTAGAAAACTGAATGTGTCTCAGCCGAACGAACAGAATGAAACCCGTACCGTCCCTGCCTTGCGTAGGAGACGTAGGGGTTTATCACTGAAGAGCAAAAACGAAGAGGAGTAATCCTCAACTAGAATAATATGAGTAACGAAAATGAAGATAAGGGAACTGGTATAACCAGTCAATCCTACATGCAAGAACAGCACGAGGCTCAGATGGAGTCTTGGTTGGACTTCGTTTGGGATAACAAAGATAGTGCTACCTTTTCGGTAGATACTATCAGTTTTAATTCACTAAGCAAGGCTTTGAACGGCGACAGAAATGTCTCTAGGTCCTTGCAGTTTAGTAGAAATGGTGAAACTATGCATATCAAAAGAGGACTCGTAGGGACAAAAGATGGCACTAGCGTTTCGATGTTACATCAACGCAACTATGTCAGACTATCCCAGAGAACCCGCAAGTACACTGTTGCAGAAAAACGGAGAAAATTAAAACAATCTAAAAATATTAATTCACACTATTACATTCCACTACTGTGGGATAATTGGAGGAAGGAATACAGGGAGAAGAACAATTACAAGATGGGATTCCACCTGAGAAAGGATGAAGCCGTTCACGAATTGAAGGTGATGGCTGACTTCCTTGAAGACCAATATATAAGTGAGAAGGAGCGCAAGTACAACGAAGAGAAGCGTAGGAAAAAAAATCCTGAACAGATGAAAGCGAAAAGACGCAAGTACTACGAGGAGAATCGCGAGAAGATAAAAGAGCAACAACGCAAGTACCGCGAAGAGAATCGTGAGAAGTTAAATGCGAAACAACGCAAGTACAACGAGAAGAATCGTGAGAAGATACGAGCGTACCAGAGAAAGTACCACGCGGAGAATCGCGATGAGATAAACGCGAAACAACGCAAGTACCGCGAAGAGAATCCTGAGAAGGAACGAGCGAGCGTTCGCAAGTACCGCGAGAAGAATCGTGAGAAGTTAAATGCGAGAAAACGCGAGCGTTACCACGCTAAGAAAAAAGAGGAGTAATCCTCAACTAGAATGAATAAAATAATATGGCGTGGAGTAGAAAGGCTATATTCTGTGTATTACAATATTGAGATACATAAGCAGAATCCCGGTCTTATAAACTACAAGGTCCCTGAGTGGACGCAGAACCGTCGAGGGCTCACAATAGTGGGTTTCGATTACACACACCCGACCGATGAGTTAGTGTGTTGTTGTAAATCCGACAGAGGTCGCTTGATGAAGAAGAAGCGTTACGGGATATATTATACTGAATTTACTTGTGACCATACGAATTATGGAAATCAGACCGGATGTGGTCTGACGGTTAGATTCGATAGTCCAAGGAAAATAAAGGAGGAGTAATCCTCAACTAGATGTTGAATAAAGAAAAATTAGAAGATATATGCAAGTTCGTAGATTATGTACATGGGGAAGAACCGCTTGACGGTGATGACCTTGAAAATGTAATGCGGGCTTTGAGAATATTTAACGGAGAGGATGTTGATGAGAACGGCGATTACATCGTACGTGAAGATGACATCGACGATGAAATGTCTCGGAAGATAAAGGATGTAATGCATTACATTGTAGAAACTGAGATGGAAGGTAGGCTGGACGAGGAGGACAGTTACTACACCTGTTGGTACTCTCTAAGAGACTTAGAAGAGAAGATAGAACCATGATAGGTGACTACATTATCGAAGAGGAGTAATCCTCAACTAGAATGGATGAAGTAATTGCATGCCCCCATTGTGGGGGAACCAATACAAGCAAAACTAAGACAGGTGTTGTATTCAGGGATAAAGACCCTGAGAAGACAACACTTCAAAAAATAAATGCGATGAAATGCATGGATTGTTTGAGAAAATACAAGGAGTCAGGAGAGACGGGAAAATTACTCAAGTACGGTATATTTAATGTTGAAAACATAGACATACGCACTGGAAGTACCCGCTCTCGCTGGGCTAATTCACATGGAGAGGAGTAATCCTCAACTAGAAATGACATACAAATGCAAGAAATG
>MDSV01178907.1_pt1 | contig 13253 bp, 8 predicted proteins | sample 810851 | NCBI WGS metagenome assembly MDSV01 (sample SAMN05326640, study PRJNA326480) | marine metagenome | isolation source: seawater | place: Atlantic Ocean: North East | collected 2012 | reverse complement strand
GCGATGGCGGCGTCGCTGGGCTCGGCGGCGGTGGCGGTGGCGGTGGCGATGGCGGCGGCGGCGTGGCTGGGCTTGGGGGTGGCGGCGGTGGCGGCGTGGCTGGGCTCGGCGGCGTGGCTGGGCTCGGTGGCGGTGGCGGTGGCGGTGGCGATGGCGGCGTCGCTGGGCTCGGCGGCGGCGGCGGTGGCGGTGGCGATGGCGGCGTCTCTGGGCTCGGCGGCGTGGCTGGGCTCGGCGGCGGTGGTGGCGATGGCGGCGTGACTGGGCTCGGTGGTGGTGGCGGTGGCGAGGGTTCGGGCAAGGGCAGAGACGAGGACGGTGGCTCGGGCGAGGGCGAGGGCGAGACGGCAAACGCCGTCACGAACAACAGAAGACTGGTAAGACCGCGCAAGGGAGCACACGCGCGCATGGGGCGCCTGCCGGGCGCCTGCCGGGCGCGCTCGCCTCTTGGCGCGCCCGGATTGCACTTATCTGCCCGGCTGGCCCGGGAGCCCCCGAATGGGCCGCGCGGAGCCAACGGGTGGGCCTCCGCGTGCACGAGGGGCCCAGAGCTTGTGGCGCCAACACACGGCTTGCGGTGTGCGCGTGTGTGCGCGTGTGTGCGCGCGCGAGCGCGTGTCGGTGCCGTGCTCGTTGCCATGACCGACCGTGCCCAACGCGCCGCCGACGGGCTGCATCGTCTACATTCGGGACGACAGGAATTTGTCCCGATTCTACGAGACGCGCGTCCCGAATCTACATCCACAAACGGTTGCGAGACGAAAGGGGATGCGCCATTGCGCTTTGAAGACTCCGACTCCGACTCCGACGCCGACGTCGCCCAACTGTCAGTTGGCACATCTCCGCGTCCACTAACGACCGTCATTACTACAAAGGACCTTCCGATGTTAGACTTTGATGACGACTTGCCGACGCCCCCTGCGCCTCCCGCGCCTCCCGCGCCTCCCGCGCCTCCCGCGCCCGCGCGCCGCCCGCCCGTGCCCCTCCGGCCCGCACGCCCCCCCCAACCCGTGCCGACCTGTGCCACACCCGTCGCCAACAAATCCACCGATGGTGCGGACAGCAACGTTGGCACCTTTCGTGCCGCATCGCTGACGCTGCTCAGCCAGATGGTCCCACTCAAACGACACAAAAGTGGCATGTCCCAGTCGTCATCGACCATCGATGACGAGGTAAATGCGTACGTAGACGCGCACTGCCATCCCACCAAGGCACGGAACTGTGCAGACAAGCGCCGCCTCGCGAGCGAAATTGCTAGCGAGGACCCTGGGGTTGCGAGGATCCTTGAGGCGCGGCGCGCCCTGGGCGACGACGCCTGGCTACCGCCAGAGTTTGAGCGAAATGGGGCGACGGGCATTGTCACGCACACTGGCAAAAAGCGGCGAGGGTCGACGTTGGGGGACGATCCCGCGTTTTGTGCAGCCGCACTCGGCGCCAGACAAGCGCTCGAACAGAATGCCCATGACATGCTCAATGCGGCGTGGGCCGCGAGTCGCGTTCCCTAATTTTTATTTTTGAGTTTGTGTGTTTTGCGCCTATATCCGTAAGTGATCTGCATAAACCGGTGTATATGCAAGCAAACCAACCGTGTGCGACGCTCACACCGCGCAGCTTGCGGGGAGCACCGCGAGGGCAGTTGCAAGTGTCCTCCCCCGCCTTCCCCCCCCGTCCCCTTCTCTCTTCGCGCTCATCGCATGGCACACGTGGGGTCGCAGGCGCCCACGTTGGAGGTTGCCAGTCGTCGACCGGGCGACGCGGCTTGGATGGAATGTGTCGTCGACGCTTGGGCAAGGTACTTGGCGGACCTTCTTCAGTTGAGGTGCAACATTTTCCTTCGCAAGGGCGAGCTGGTGCATTGGATCGGAGAAGACATATCCAATGACGACGTCAACGAGCACTGCCCCGGATGCAACGCCTTAATGCCCACGACGCGACGTTGCTTGCTCTGCAACGCGTGCCGCCGTGCGGCGCCCATCGTCGAGCTTGGACCGACGCTGGGTGACGTCATGTATCGCACATCGAACGAAGCGTACTCTCTCAACGAGACGAAAAAGAACGTCATACGTACACTGAGTGTGCAGCAAGAGCTCGCGTTCGACGCCATCGCATTGGCCCAAACCTTTGTGCAGTGCTCGTACGATGCCCACGAGGAGGCACTGTTGGTTCCGGGAACGCCAGGAAACGTCACATTCGGTCGCACATTAATCGACGCCGGTGGGTCCTACGACGAGAGCGTCCAGTGCGGGTTTGTCGAATCGCCGGTGCGCGTCGGGGGGTTTGGCGCTGACCTCCGAGACGAGATTGCTGTGCTCGCCGAGGAGTGGCTCACCTCTATTGACGAGCGCGTGCGCCATTGGTTTGAGCTCGAGGTGAGCAGCAACGCCACGGAGGCGTCGGTGGTGCGGCAGCACATTGCCCATTTTGCGCACCAGATTGCGAATCGAGTTGCGATGCTCGAACCTCCATCAGCGGCACGCAAGCGCGCGGCGTCGGCGAATGTGATGTGCGTGGCCGGTCTCGAGCACCTCGCCAAGGTGCAATTTGTGTACTACGAGCAGATTGCCGATGCCCAATGCGACACCGACTGTCGCGGCATGGAGACGCTTGCCCGTATCGCGCGCGGCGACGTGGACTCGAGCGAGGAGTGGCGCGTGATGACGTCGCCACACCTTCGTCAGCCCCTCGCGGAGGTCTTGCGATCGCCACCGCCCGAGCTCCGGCAGATCTTGCCCGAAATAAGCGAATGGATGCACTTTGCGCACCTTCGCGACATCGTGGGCAATGCTCAGGAGGCCGGCCGGCGAGCCACGCGCGCCGCCGTGGTGGAGTGGCGCGAGACGATCAACGCGACGGTCCTGAGCATGCTCGTCGACCGCGCCACCATACGAATCAATCAGTGGGAGCGACCGAGCAGCTACTTTGTGGAGACGGTGTCGCGCCTTCCGATGCACACGACGAACGAGACGCGGTTGCAACTGCGCATGGACCCACGCGCGGCCCTCCCGTCGCCGCCGTGGGTGCGCGGAACGTGCGAATGGCAACTCGTCGGTCGCGCGCGATTGCGCGCGACGCGCACGGGTCTCAGCGCGACGGGACTGCGCATCGTGATGCTGTGCTCGGCGCTGACTCAGATGCTGGGAACGCGTCTCGACGAGCCAGAGATGTTTGCGCGCGGCGTCGTGAGTTGCAGCCTGTTGCACGGCGTCGCGTCACGCGCGCTCTGCGTCGCCAAGGCGAGCTACCTCGAGCTTCGCGAGCTCGCGCGACCTTTGATGACCGGAGTCGAGTGCGCGGTGGTCAAGCATCAGCTACTGAAGTGGCGCGGCTCGCACCTAGAAGACGATTTGCGCGCCGCAATGGGCCACGTCGGCCACTTTTCGCTGCAGGATCTGACACGCGTGTTCGGAGTGCAATCGGAATACTGGAACGACCACGGTGCGCAGCTTCTACAAAAAGTGAACTCGCGTCTTGTATTCAAGTTGCGCGGCGAGGCCTTCGTCGGCGTCGTGTCGAGTGCGCTCTCGTTTGCTTTGCCGCTAGTGCAGCAGTATCGCACGGAAGTGCTGGGATGGACACCGGAGCTCCGCGGCACGGTCGCGAGCGAGCTGTTGCGTCTGCTGCCGTCGGTGCGCACATGGGTTGGTACGGGCGGCGAGGGCGCGCTGTGCGTGTCGCTGAGCGAGGTGCGCTCGGCGTGCGCCGAGGTGCGGAAGCTTTTTGAGCGCCTTGAGATGGGTGGGCGTATGCGCAAGCAGCGCGTAGGCTCGAAGATCGTGTGGCGCTTCGAGGCACCGGCACTGATAGAGCTGATGCGGCCGCGGTCGTAAGGGCGCCCCAAGAGGCCCCGGATTGCGGGGGGCGGGTGGCACACACATCCACACACGCACGCACGCACACATATACACACACACACGCGCGCGCATTGTAACAAAGAAGCGTTGCCATGGAGGGCGAGAAAGAAGGCCCCCTGCCAAACCTGTCGTTTCTGCCCATGAGCGACCAGTCGAAACAGCAGCAGAAAAAGCGAAAGCACCGAAGTGACGCGCCCAACCCTGACGTCGTGGACGGCGCAAAGGCGGTGTGGGAACGCATGCGCCAGCTCGGGGCCTCCAACGTGGTGGATGTCGTGCAGGAGAAGTCGGCGGAGACGGTGACCACTGAGGAGCTCGCGAGCGCCATTGCGCTGCTCGAGAGCCCGGTGCTGAGGGAGGCGCAAGTTCGGCTCATCACCGAGCGCTACCGAGCTTTTGTGGAGAGCATCGACTCGTCCTCGAACGAGTGGAGGGCCGTGGACGAGTACGTGCGTGAAGGGGAAAGCACCGTGAACGAGTACTTGACATGGCGGCCCGACAAGCTACACAACGACCCGACCGAAAATTACGAGTGGGGGCACGACTCGACACCGAGCGACGACGAGGAGGACGACCCAGACCTGCGGAAGCTGTGGCGCCGTCCCGAGCAACAGCTCTTCTATTTGTATGGACTCCTTAACCGCTGCCCACCGCTCGACGCCCCCGTCACGCTGCTGCGTTCCGTCAAGTTTGTTCGGCGCCTGCCGCACAGCCCTCCAGACTCGGAGCCCGGCGCCGGGACGTGGCGGCCCACGGTCGGCAAGGCGTACCTGAACACGCGCTTTGTGTCGACGTCCCTTGCGCCTCTCAACGACTACCTCTCATGGCGCGACGAGCCGCCGCCGTTGTCCCACTTTTACGACCCGCGAGTTGGCTGTTGCATGTGCGCGATCACAGTGGACGCGGGCGTGAAGGTGCTGCCGATCGCCATCGACAATGACGAGTGGGGCAAACGGGGGGAGCAGGAGGTGCTGCTGCCTCCAGGTCTTGTCTACGTCTTCCAGGGCACAAAGAAGATAACCGTCAAGAATGAGAAGCGGTCTAAGGCGACTGGAAAGGTGAGGCATCACGAGTTCAACATCTTCTTCTACCGGGCCATGTTGCCCGAGGGCTCGTCGTTTGTGTGACCGGCCGCGTTGTTCGCCGCCCGCGTGTCAATGGTTCTAAATTTACACCTCATTTGAAATTTTGGCAGAGGTCCTACACTCAGGTTCACGCGATCGCGAGCGCGAGCGCTCCCGGGAAGGCTCGCGGCTCGCGCGTGAGCGGGCCCAGTGGGGCGTGTCCTCAAAATGGATCTCTGCCGGTGAGCTACCAAAGTTGACAACCGCGCCGGCAGCAGTAATGCCACCGGGCTCACCGGCGTCGTCGCAAAGGAGTGCCACATAGGTGCGAAGTTGGTCGATGTGGCTCTGAACGATCTTGGGAGCCTTCTTGAGCTCAAGGACGAACACGTTGCCATTGTTGCCCCGCACAGGGTGCACCACCAAGTCGGCGCGCACGGTACCCGCGTGCATGCCCTTGTACAAGATGGGCTTGACCACTTCCGCCACGACGAAAAACCCCCGCTGCTGCAGCTCCAGCTGGAGGGCGCGCTGGTAGACGGCCTCGCTCAGGTGAGGGTAGCGCCAGAACGCGTCTGTCACTGCGTCGCACGCCTCGCGCAACACTTTGGGAGTGAGCACGGGGCGTCGCTCGTCCATCACGGCGCAGCGTGCTGCGTCGCCACCCGCGGCGCGGGTTTGCGCACGCGCTCGAGCGCTTACGCACGCTGCCGTTAGCGCACAAAGAGCTTATCGTTTCGATCGCGGGCCGAATCCCGGATTCGAACACGACGCGTTCGCCGCACACCCCTTTGTCGCCGCGCGCCGCTTGCGGGGAGCCCGCTAAGACAGTGGCAGCGCGCCACCACTCTTGTGCCCACGCACGGGACCGGCGATGCCGCCCGTTGCAACGAGAGGATTGAAGCGAACCTTCGCCGATCAAATCAAGTACCCGGGCGAGCTCGTGGCCGCGGCCTCGTCCAAGGTGTTTGCTCCCGGTCCACCCACTCACGCGCACGATGTGCTCACTCGACAGGGAGGCTACTTTGATCGATTCCTCCCAACGGCGGCGCGCGGATGGCCACCTGTGCAACCTGAAACGACCCAACCGTGGTGCAATGGACATTTGGTAGGCACCTTTCTCGACGGCACCCCTGCCGACCCGGAGGAAAAGGGGAAGCGCGTCACCGCCGTGCTGCGCGTGGCGCACCCAATGCCAACGCCAACGCGTGTCGAGAAGAGCGCGGCGCCGTCAAAGCTTGTCCTCTATGTGCGATTGCCTCGCCCGGTGGCAAGCAAATACAATCTTAAGGCGTGCACGGCCGAGGACGTCATGCACTTTGAGCTGAAAAATGCAGATGCGCGACGCTTGCTCTGCAACCTGCGGATCGCGTCGTTTGCAAGTGGGGACGTGTCTAAGCGGACACTTCACCACCCCCACACGATCTCTATCCTCGTATCGATGCACTCCTTGGGCGATCTGAGTCTAGAGTCTATGGGGCGTGTCAACGAGCTGAATGTGCCGGTGCTGAACGAGGGTGTGGCGGCCTCGGACTTCAACAATGCTGGAATCACTGTCGTGTGCCTGCCGCCCTTGAACGAGGAATTGGAAAAGTGCTTTGCATTACTCGGCCACTCACTGGCCGTTGGAACCAAACGTTTGTCAGACAACGCATCGGACGACTCGGTGGCACTAAAGGACGGTGCCGCGAGTGACGCGTCAGACGATGTGCCCATAGTGCTCAAGCTCGACCCTGTCTGGTCCAAGCACCATCTTTACGCGCAAACCGCTGAAGTCGGTGCACACTTTCAAAAATGCACGCACGACTTTCTCAACACAGCCGCCGGAGCCGACGTTTTGACTAAAATCATTCCATCGTTTGCGGCACACTCTTGCGAATCGATCTTCGAAGACGTGCTCGCACGCTTTTCAGGGACAAGTGCGACCAAGAGATCCAAAAGTGCGAATGAGCAACCAAAGCGTGCTCACGCCACACGTCCATCACCATCACCATTGGTCCCGGCGACGGCGCCGGCTCCTGCGCCGGCCTCGGCGGCACCGGCTCCTGCGCCGGCCTCGGCGGTGACCGGCAATGACAGCGATGATAGTGATGGTTGGGAATTCCACAAATTGGTCAAGTCTTCTCGCAAAGGTGGCGACGATGAGCCATCCGGGGCAACCCCTCGCGGCGACGGGGAACGCGGCGGTCGGGGGCGCGGCGGTCGGGGACGCGGCGGTCGGGGACGTGGCGGTCGGGGACGCGGTGGCGGGGGGCGCGGGGCCACCCACAGTAACGACGACGAGCTCGACGACATGCAAGACTCGGAGTTAAGCGAGGTATCTGTATCGTCGTACGACGAAGACGAGTCCGGCACGAGCGACATTGGGGAGGTATATTCCAATGGCGATGGCGATGGCAGCGAGAGCGACGATGGCGTCCCATCACCGCCATTACCACCGGCGGTGGCGCCACCACCATCGTCGGCGTCACTTGCAACGACGACGGTGGTCCATAAAACGCGCGGGGCAGAGTCGGGTTCTCGGGAGCTGCACCGCCTTTTGACGGCTTGTGCGTCTTCACTGGGCAATCAATTCGTGGCTCTCCGCGACAAGGCGAGCGATCTGGACGATGCGATTGCATCTGGATCGTCAGAACGATCAACGGCGCTTCTCTATGAAATGGCCACCACTGCTCTTGTCGCCTTGCACCAAAAGGAGGGGCAGCGCGCGGGTGTGGCCGACTGCGCGCGCATGTGCGCTCGCGAAGCACATGGACGGTGCGCGGCGACCTTGCCCGTCATCGCCGATGCGCTACGCGATGTGCGCGCGGCCGAGGCGCGACTGGTGGCGCACCAACACGCCTGCATCGAAGCACTCGATGCCATCACTGGCGCGGTCGCCGCGCGCGCGCACGCGAGTGGCCCCGCGTAGGCGCGCAGGCGCGTAGGCGCGCGGGCGCGCGGGCGCGCAGGCAGGCGAAGGGTGCGCTAGTCGAACTCCGGAGGATATCGCGATGCGACCCCCCTCTATCTAAAGCGCGTACAGCGAGTCTTGCCTGTGCATGCACGTGTGCGCACACGCGCGCCGTGCGGGTTTTGGAACTTAAATGAACGATGGCGGTGGAAGCTCGGTCACTCTTATTTACTATAAAATTGGGAATCAGTGGTGGAAAGAACCATTCTTGAACGTGGTGGCCGCAGCGGCACAGATGAGTGCATTGACCCATGTGGAGATCGCCATCGGAGGTAATGCACGTTTCTCAAACCACTCCTTGTACACACACACACACACACACACACACACACACAGAGGAACCGGGAAGCAACGGCATGATGTCCAACGTGTGTCGCGTGTTCAACGACCAGGCGCGCGCACCCTCGCGTGTCCCCTCACCCCACCTCTGCGCACGGTGCGCTGCTCAACCGCGCCCCACCCTTTCTGCTCGTTGTCAATCAGGTTGGTGTAGAGCTGGTTGAGCGCACCGGCCGGAGCCCACACTACGTGTACCAAAGTTTGGGCTGTTCCAAAGCGGCGGCGGAGCGCATGCTGCGCTTTGCCAAGACGCACTGCGTGGGCAAACCGTTCTCCAACACCGGAATGGCAAGGTCGCTGCTTTGGCCGCGCCAGAGCGACTACAGCAGCTTCTTCTGTGCCGGCGCGTTCATTGCCATGCCACAACCTTTCGTCTTGCGCCTTTTGCTCTTAATCGTAAATGTGTGTCACGTGTTGTGCGCAGAGTTGGTGGCCGCGATCCTGCGGGAAGGCGGTCTGCTCGAAGCAAGCTCGAATCCGGGCAGCGCGACGCCCGAAACTCTGCACCGCGTCTACCAAACCCGCGCCGCGGCAACCGCAAACCCGTACGTCTTGAGGGACCTCAGTGTCACGACGACGGGGCTGAGCTTCTCTAATACAGTCGGTGCGGGGCACGCTGCGGTCGCAGGCGGTAGCGCGGAGGAACGCGAGGCGCTCCTCGTTCACAGCGCCACGACGGCACCGATTCCGCCGGCGGCGTCCAATCGTGTTATCAGGTGGCGCGACGACTCGCCCCCACGCGGGCATTTTCGCATCATTTCGTCCGTTGGCGCCACGCGTGGCGCCTACGCCAGTCCACCGAGCGGTCACACGAGCGTGCTCGTGGGCGGTGGGAGTAGCGGGCATACGGGTCGAGCGGTACGCGCGGCGGCGGCGGCGGCCGCCGCGTCCGAGCCGCCCGTGCGGCGAGGGTCGCGCACCGGTCTCAACCTGACGCTTCACAGCCTGGACATGCGAGCTACAAGCCACAATTGACCTTGAATGGACGTTTGTGCGCGCGTGCGTGTGCGTGCGTGTGCGTGCGTGCGTGTGTGTGCGTGCGTGATAAGGTGCTCGTAGGGCATTGTTTGGACACAAGACATAGCAATGTCAGTGCGTCGGGGACAGTCTGTCGAGGCCGCGACTGCGGCCAAGGTTGCCACCTTCCGCGCGGGGCTCGAGCAGGCCCGTGAGGCGCAGAAGCGCGAGGACACAACGGGCGCAATGGCCGCAGAGCTCAGCTTCGACGACCTTACCGAAACTGAAAAGTCGGCCGCACTGGTCGGTGCCTCGCCTGACGATTTGAACCCAATTGCGTTCATGAACGACGCGCATTACGCCACTCTGCGCACGAAGAATGCACTTGCGAGCGACCTCGCGCAGAAGATCGAGGCCTACCGCGTCGTCGCGGCCGCAAGCCAGTGAGTCGCCGAGCGATGCCATGGTCGTACGGGACTAAAAAAACGAGTGTGCGTACGCTAGTTGAAACGATTAAAAATTTAATTTTTACACGCAAGTGTTGAGAGTTTCCTCTAAAGTTGAGCCCTCGCCAAGTGTTTGCATTTCGATGCAAACTTGCACGTGCAAGTTTGCACCAAACCACCGAGGGCCCCTCCGCCGCGACCGCGCGCAACCGTCCCCACCCAACGCAAATCCAAACGCGCGCGCTTGCGGTGTGCGTATGCTTTTTTTGGGGCACCGCCCTTGCGCTGCGCGTGTGCATGAGCGATGCCACCGAATCCGTCGTCGAGACCGTCGCCCCCAAAGCCCACGAGGCCCCGCAAGCCGAAGCGGCCATCGAAACCCACGCGGCCACGCGGGGCGCCCAAGCCGCGACGACGCAAGGTCGGCGAACCGAGGGCGCGATGGTGAGCACGGTCCTCGAGCCTACCACTCATCGCCTGATCGAGCTCACGGACGGCACGATCGTCGCGCGGCGATGCGACGCGTCGCCCGAGATGGCGCTGGTTTGGGAGTACGCCGAGCGACAGCGGCGCAAAGTGCAAAGGGTCGGTGTCGCGTCGCGCGAGCTCGCCCTCAACGCGCAGGAGCTGATCGAGGCGTGCGAGTCGACACCAATGCCGCGCACCGCGCCATCGGCGCCCACCGTGAGCGTGGACGTCGTGCCACGCTCGCCCACTCTGCCGTTTGGCGACGCGCGGTGGCAACGGAAGCCGATCAACGACAGCACGATTCGCCAAAAGATCAGCAACAACTACGGAATCGAGTTTGTAAACGACGTCGCCGACGCGAAGGGCAACCTTTATGTCGTTGGCGAAAAGGATCAGGGCACGCTCTGTGGCGCCTTTCCGCACGCGCGCATCCGGCCCAAGGCGGGCTCGTACCGCAATCGCGAGGTGTACGCGTGCAACGGCGCGATCGACGTCGTATTTTCCGTACGGATCTTTGATCGCCGCGTCGAGGACCGACTGGACCCTGCGCGCTACAGCGTGACCGAGCGCGACGTTCTGCGCGACCTGCAATGTGTCGACGAAACCGGAGAGGGGGACGACTTCTACGAAAACGCACTCATCTTTCGATTTGAGTTGCAATTTGACGACCACTCGTGCGGCGACCCCAACGCGGAAGCCAGGTACGTCTGCGTCGACCCTACCGACCACTGTCGCCACGCCTTCAACACGCCGCCGCCACACAACAAGCTCTTTGTTCCGTTTGAGGACGCGCCATACGCTCGTGGGCACTACGAGGTTCCCATGGTAGACGGGCAAGCGAGCGTGCAGCTGAGCTTTGGTGCAAACGTGGTGAGCAAGAACCTGGTGGCCAGGAAGGCAGGCTTGCTGTTTTGCGCGACCGCCTTCTGCCTAAATCCTTACGTGAGCCGTTGCGCCAACTTTGTGGCGACATCCGTTCCGTTTATCATCAAAAAGGATTTGCACAATGACGTTCGCAAGGGCGCACGCTGGGTGCTCGACGACGAAGGTCGCCCGGTGGCTGCGGACGAGGCACTGGTTACTCGCTTGGCGCCACCACGACGCGGATCGGTGGCGAAAACTCCGTCGCCGACACTGTCGTCATGCGACGAAGGGCGTTAAAACCCGGCATTGTCCAGAAGCGCTAGCCCGTCATCGCCCGCAAATGCGTCCATATCCACTGCCCCGAACAGCGCAAGCGCCTCGGCAGCAGCATCGTCGCCCCCCGTGCTACCCCAAAGCCCTTGCAAACGCTCGCCGCCGAGCCCAAGGCCGTCGCCGTGCACCTCCGCCGTGGCGAGAGGCGCGTCGTCGCGCTCGACGGCGTGTGGTCGGTGTGCGTCTCTGATGTGCTGGGGGATGCGCTCGAGGATGTCGGCGCGGTCGGAGTGCCGGAGCAGTTCTGGTAGCATGCGCGCAAATGAGGACAGCATGTGGCGCTCGCGCGTCGAGCCGGGAAGGTTGGCGCGCCCTGCGGCAAGAGCGTGGGAACGGGTTGAGTGCGTGTGCGTGTGTGCGTGTGTGCGCGTGTAAAACGGGTGCGCAACCACGCTTAAAACCGCCGAGTTCACCCGTCGCGTAGATTTCTGCGCGAGACACACGCACACGCACACCTGGTTTGCTGACGGCTGGCGAGGCAATGGGGCGCGGCCGTGGCGCGTGCACGTACCGCAACAGATGGACTCCCTCGGAGGACGCCAAGCAAGACCTGTGCACAGCGAGTGTGGTGAGCGAGCGCGCGGGAAGCGTTGGCCGGTGGTGCTATGGGAGCGGGCGCGGCGTGGCCGGACCGACAAAGCTCGCGCGATCAAAGTGGCTTGTCGCGGAATGTGTACTCGCAAACGCGTCGCAGTCCAGACGCGCGTCGATGGAGGCCGCGCCGACCTATGGCTACGTGTCGAAGACGTGGCACACTGTTGGTAAACACGTGTGGGTTCGAATGTTGTCGTCAAACCTGGTTCACCACTCGAAAGTTGCGTACGTGTAAATGGATGCCGGCTTCGACGGCCAGCTGGCGCGCCGCGCGCATGATGGACAGTCGCGCCGCCATCGGGCCCGCGCACCCTGCGACACATGCCGCTAAAGATGAGACTTTTGGTGTGCGTGCGCTTACAAGGCGAGAAGAAGCGCACCGGTTCCGACGAGACGGCCGGTATCTGCGCAGGCAGGCGGTTTGCGCGCGTCGGAAGACGTGTACGGGTTTGAAACGCGTGCGCGTTTGAGGGGTTCCGGTACGCGTTTGGCGTACGAAACACGAGCACGCGACAGCGCGGCCAGTCGAATGCCAGCTGCACCGCGCTGAACCGGCGGGGTGCAAAATACGCGTTGCTGCACCGCGCCCCGATGTGGTGCAGGTCAAGGGGCAACTTGACTCCCGATCCGGGTACCGGGACGGCCTCTGCACATGTTACGACATTTACCAAGCGCGGCACGTGTTGCAAGAGACCGTCGTAATCCTGCAGAGGCAGCCGTTCCGACCACTTGGCCGCCGCGTCCACTGCCTCGTCGCCGAGATCGGCGGGCACCTCCGATGCACGCGCGCGCTTACGCTCAACGCGGCACCGCTCAACGACGCTTTCGGCGGAACGCTGCAGGTCCGTCCGCAGCGAGTGCGCGTTTTCGGAATCGGAAATCGCGTTGGCGAGCCGAATGGATCGCTTGACGCGGTTCCATGCTTCGTCCATGCCCTCCCCCATTTGTGGCAGACACCTTTTTTAAAAAAACCCCAACGCGTGTCGTTCCCACAACACCATTCAATCGTCTGCTCGACTCGACGCATTTGGACGACACGCCCATCGTTAGCGCGGCGCCACACCCGGCCTTACCCCCTCGCCTACCCCGTCCCGGTTCCGTGCACGATCTGTTGCACGCCCTCGGTTCTTCTGTCCCCACTCTTGCCCGTCGCCGCGCCGCTCATCGCGGACGGCGAAAGGTTTTGGGCCCCGATGCGGACACGTCCGATCCCGAGGACGGGGTCGGGGAAGCCGGAGGCTCGCCCGTGGCCGATGTGGGGTCGGCGGGCCCAAAGATGGTGTCAAAGACCGACGCCACGGTGCTCGTTTGGGCCCCACCGCGCTCTCGACGGCGCGGAGCGCCGGCTTGGGGCGCCGGCGCGGCGACGGGCGCGGCGACGGGC
>MDSV01171613.1_pt1 | contig 13253 bp, 8 predicted proteins | sample 810851 | NCBI WGS metagenome assembly MDSV01 (sample SAMN05326640, study PRJNA326480) | marine metagenome | isolation source: seawater | place: Atlantic Ocean: North East | collected 2012 | reverse complement strand
CTTGAGCCAATGTCAAAACCTTATGCTTTAGAATCAGTAAATCATTATTCGGAGTAGCATCTGTAAACTACTGAATATAACTGACATGACCAACATGACAATAACTTGAAGTCAATGACACAATCATGAACAGGAGGTGTTGATGTCGAAGATAGCACGAGTATTTTCCGCCTCCAAAGAGAGATTCATCGACTTCGAACATCCCCCTCGCTTCGATTGGGATCCCACATTACAACAGCAATTCGTAAGCCATGGAGAGCACCATTCCTCATTGCATCTCTACCAATCATGATGTTTATGATTGGACTTGAGATGATTGGGTTAAAATCCCAACCAGCAGGGCTTGAAACAAACGATGCTGGTAGAGAATTGACAAAGGGCAATTGTGTTGTGATGTTTCCAACAAATGGGGTGGGCTTTGGACATTTTACGCGTATGCTCGCTCTTGCAAAACGAATGAAAAAACAGGACACTTCACTCGAAATAATTTTCTTTACAACAATGCCTACACTTCATCTTTTGAAACCATATGGCATACCAGCACACCATATCTCGGGAGCGAAATACTTCAAGGGCGTTGATTCAAATGAATGGAACACGCTCCTCGAGGAAGAACTTACATTGTGCTTTGAGATTCACAAACCTTCGATGTTTATCTTTGATGGAGCATTCCCATACCGAGGCATGCTCAAAGCAATCCAAGGCAGGTCTAAACTTAGAAAAATATGGATGCGTAGAGGTATGTTTAGGAAGGGTGCAAAAATTCCAGTTGACAGCATCCAACATTTTGATTCCATTATCCGTCCAGAAGATGGGATGGATGAATCCGATGAAGAAATAAATCACGGCCTTGAAATTCTTCGATGTCCCCCAATTATCATGCTCGATCAATCTGAATTACTATCGCGAGAAAAAGCACGATATCGTCTCGGAATACCACTGGGTTGTCAAGCAATCTACGTTCAACTTGGCGCAGGGCAAATAAATGATATTTCAAGCGAAATCCGGATGACCATAGAGGAGCTTCTCAAGTATGAAAACCTGCATGTTATTTTGGGTGAATCAATGATTGGTTCAAGAATTGAAATCGAACTTCCGAATGTACATATTATCCGAGACTATCCTAATTCTCAATACTTTAACGGATTTGATGCGGTAATTCAAGCGGGTGGTTACAATTCATTCCATGAGACGCGTGCATTTGGCCTACCAGCCCTATTTTACCCAAATATGGAGACAGGCATGGATGATCAACTCGCACGATGTTTAGTTGCTGAAGAGGAAGGCTGGGGATATGTTGTTCAAAATAGAACAAAACAACAAATTCAACAAGGAATAGAAAAGTTGTTGAATCACACTTCAAAACCTGAACTCCAAGAATATTTCAATGGCGCAGATATATTATGCCGTCAACTGCTTGATACTTTGGAGGTTGTCACTTGAATTCTGATTGGATGATGCCAGAGGATATTTTCACATGGATTGAGGCGAATATTGGACAAGGGGAATCTGTGCTTGAGTTTGGTAGTGGGCATGGTAGTATCACTCTCTCTAAGCGCTACAATCTTTTTTCAGTCGAGCATAATCAAGAGTGGATTGGAATTTCAGATTCAACTTACATACATGCGGAAATTGAGGAAAACCCAGTATCTACGAAAAATAATCAACAGGGCTGGTATAAACAATCTCCAGTTCGAGAAGTGATCAAAACGAATAATATTGTTCTTTTTCTTATCGATGGACCGCCAGGCGATATCGGGCGCCATGGCATACTCTCGCTTCTGGATATTTTGCCAAAATCTGCTTTTTTTATTGTTGATGATGTTCATCGATCCGCTGAACTTGACTTGTTCAATAAACTCCTCGAATGGCATGGCGGTGAAGGGATAATTCACACTTCTAAGTATGACAGTGGAAAAGAAAGAAGATGGGGCGTTCTACAGCCTTAGAATGAACGGAGGGTAATCAATGACATCATATGGCGATAAATTACCTAAAGGGATGGCTTTACCCGATCTTAAGGGTATTGGAAACGATTACACATTCCTTGAAACCAAAGCGATGAATGCAACTCCTGAAATCCCAATTTCAATTATTTTACCGGTTTACAACCGCATTGACATGCTCCGCCGTACTATGGCTATGCTTACACATCAAACATATCCACTTGAACTCATGGAAATCATCATCGCAGATGACGGTTCAAGCGATCATCCAGAACAATTGATTCTTGAATTTGAGGAGTTTTTTGATGTCAATTATGTCCGACAAAAAGATCTAGGATATAGACTGGCCCATATTAGAAATCTCGGCGTTCGTGCTGCAAAACATGACCACATTATAATTTTAGATTGTGATATGGCTCCAGTCCCCAATTTAGTTGAACTCTATGCCAAATGGCTTTCTCTTGACGAAAAAACACTCCTCATCGGCCATCGCAGATACGTTGATGCAAACGATGTCACGGCTGAAGCAGTACTGGATAATCCTTCATCAATGCTAGAGCTTCCATCAGTTGCAACAAAAAATGCGGTAATGAAAAATTCACCTTCAAAAGATTGGAGAGAGGCCATTTACACAGAAACAGACAATCTACGTCATTCGCCTCATCCTTTCCGAGCCTCTTCTTGCGGTAATGTTGCATTCCATCGCAGGATTTTTGATGATGCAGGACCCTTTGATGAAGCCTTTACAGCATGGGGGGCAGAAGATAATGAGTTTGGTTACCGTGTGCTGAATGCTGGTTATTATTTTATTCCAATACTTGATGCACTAGGTCTCCATCAAGAACCACCCGGTGGTCGAGAATTTGTTGATCGGGAAGCTGGTAAGTTGATTACTCGGCCGATGCTTCTTGATATGGTCCCTACATACCGGAATTATGACCCTGGTGTCCAATCAACAACTCCAATGGTCTCTATTTTTATTCCTGTATACAATGGTAAAAAGGAGATAGATCGAACAATGCAATCTGCCTTAGCCCAAACCTATAGGGACTTTGATATTACAATCTGCAATCATGGTTCGACTGATGGAACAGATAAGCACCTTGAAGAAATTTACGGGGATGACTCCAGAATTAAGATTCTTCACCTCGAACAAAAAGGGATTGCAGCGGCTAGTAACAAATGTATTCAAAATGCAACAGGCATGTACATACTTGAATTACAAAGCGGTGACGTATTGGAATCCAATGCAATAGACAAATTAGTATCAATAATTGATGCCGATCCTGAATGTAGTTGTGTTTTTGGTAAAGAGAGATCAGAGGATGAAACCGGCAGGCACCATTCATCAACTTTCACACGCTCGGAACTATTACGAACAATGACTGTAACATCTCCCCGACTCTTTAGGAAAAGAGATTGGAGCAGAGTAAATGGATTTTCAGATGATTTAGAAGTTGCTTTCGACCATGATTTTTTCTTGAAATTAAGTGAGGTCGGTTATCTAAAATCTCATAATGAAATACTTTGCCGGCGGGCAAAAACCCCTTCTGCTGTAAGTGTAGGAAGACATCAAACACGATTAGATGAGACCCAGAGAGTAGTTCAAAGAGCATTGGACAGGCAAAACTTGTCAGATTGGGAAGTTCATAATAAAAATTATTGGACTGGACAAACAGAGATTACATTTACAAAAAAAGGAAATAGAGATGTTAGCTACAGACCATTCCTTTCAGTTGTTATAATCACTCGCAACAGAGCCAATCTACTATCTGATGCAGTAAGAAGTACATTAAATCAGACATATGAAAATTTTGAGTTGTTAATCATCAATGATGGTTCAACGGATAATACAATCAATATAATTAAGTCATTTAATGATGCAAGAATTCGACTATATTCAACTGATTCATCAGGAATTCCCAAATCAAGAAATCTGGGTGTCAGAATGGCAAAAGGAGATTACGTAGTTATCATGGACGATGACGATTTAATGCTTCCAAACCGTTTACAAGAACAAATCGATTGTCTTACGCCAGATTCATCTGGAAGTTACGGTGGCTGGATCGATCAGAATTCTGAGAAAGAGCACGAGTATTTCCCTGGTGCACCGCATGGATACAGTGAAATTTTATTTGGGGGAAAGGTCATGTTACATCCGGCGAGTATGATTAAACGTGAAGTTTTATTAGAATTCCCATACGATGAAAATTATAGTTTCGGGACAGACTATGTGATGAATCTTGAAATTGCAAGGGCAGGATACAGGTTTAGCCATACAGGTACTTACATTCTTTTACGTAGATTCCATGGAGGCAATGTGACAATTACGAATTCTGGCGAACAAAAAAATACTGCCAGAGTTAGAGTAAATGAGTTCTTAGAAGAGTTAGATGAGGCTACTGAAAAAGAAATGAGGGCGAAATGGAAAGCGACCAAACACTTCAATGACACTCCCAAACCAATCGCTTCAGAATTTGATTTGTTTTTCCCTTGGTTGAATGACCCATCAATTAATTCAGATGTATCAAAAGATAAAATTTCTAAATCAATTTCTATTCCAGAAAACCTCAACGATAATTATCAGATTGATAAGCGATGGAAACAACAAGGAGATATTTTATTTTTCGATTCTGGGAAAAGAGAAATTTCATTCAAGATGCCCAAGGGCTGGAAAATAACAGAAACTCATCCAGATCTATTTCGGATTACCCATCATTTTCTTTGTTCGCCATGGGAAGCAAATATTCTGGATGGCTGGATTCCAAGCAGATCAAAAGGTTGGCGACCAGGTTTGGCATTTAGCGGCGGAGTTGACTCGACAGCATGTATGGAGTTAATGCCCCCTGAAACATTGTTATTCTATCATCAACGGGATGGATTTGAATCAAATTTAGATCATTCGAATGCCTTCAGATTCATCGATAAGTTGCGTTCTGACGGAAAACAAACTGTCGTGGTGAAAAGCAATCATGAACAAATTCGCCTTGATTATGGGAAATCTGCTGGTTTCAGTACAGATTTAGCAGGCGCAATCCATGTAATTCTCTTAGCTGATTACTTTGAATTAGGAGCCGTTGCGATGGGGATGCCGCTCGAGAATTCATACCTATTCCATGGGCACAAAGGTAGAAATTTCAATGAATCTTCTTATTGGAAAACATACTCATCTATCTTGCAAAAAGCAGGTTTAGATTTACTATTTCCAACCGTGGGGGCCTCTGAAATCATAAATCAAAAAATAGTAGAATCTTCTGCTTACGATGACTATGCAGAGAGCTGTCTACGCTCAAAACAGGAGGGTAGAGTCTGTGGAAAGTGCTGGAAGTGTTTCAGAAAAAATTCCTTGAAGGGTAAAGAAGTTGTAATCCAAGGTGAAATTGAAATATTTTTACAAAAAAGGCCCCTCAAGCAAGCCATTTCTACTCTTTATGCTATCCAGCGTCTTCCGAAAGATCAACAGGATTCGATAAAGAAAAAATACCCTGATCTGAGTTTGTTATTGGATGATGATTACTCAATGATCGAGAGGTATTTCCCATTATTTGTAGAAATAATTCCCGCGCAGTATCGGTCGAAAATTTTAGAAAAAATAAGGGCGTTCGCTGAATCGATGACTGAAGAAGAATGTTCACAACTTCTTTCAATGAACCTTTTTAATTTGTGATTACTTGGTTTAACCAAACATCAAGTTTGGCTTCGACACTCATCAGAGGGCTCTTTCTATCTACAAAATTCTTTCGAAATGTTGTAACTGAATCAATGATTCCAGCGCGTTCGGTCATGTCCGATATGATCAAATTTTTAAGGAAGTAATCGGGTATGTGCCCTAAATCAGTTTGACTTTCCGGGGGCATAAATATAGTTTGATTTTTCATCAGCATCTCTTTACATTCAAAATCTCCTTTGCCCAAACTCACATATTCAGCGTGATTTTTAGCCTGAATGATACTTATGCCGTTTTGCTTCAATGAAATTTTGAGATGTTCGGGGGGGTCTTCATCGAAGTAAATTGTGTTTCGCACAATCGTATCATGGTCCGTAAAATGACTAAGTACTCTTGTACGGATGAATTTAGGAGAACGTTCTTTGATAACCTCGGCATCAGCACGAGTATGGATCCAGAAAAAACCTTCTCTATGTTCACATTTTCTTAACACTGCCATCAGGCCAGCATAGGGATATTTCCCAACAAAGACAAATTTCTTCGGCCTGTATGAACGAATGACCCCCAGTAAAAAATCCTCTAGCATCAAATTCCATTCTTTTGGTTCGAGATCAAGCTCCTTCCGACCAGGGAAAATATGTTTATAATCCGAATTAATCGCAGGATTTCCAATTCCGATGCCGATGCTATTACTTGAATAATTCATGGATTGATTTGCGAACGATTTTTGATCAGATAACCTCATCTTTTCGAGGTCGAAAACAAAAATACAATCTGTGATTGATTGTTTATTCGCCAAGACTATGCGCCTCTTTCGATGATCTGCAACTCCCTTTACAGCCAAGATAGGAATAATAGGAATTTTCCATGGTGATACGAACATTTGCCTTAAATAATCGCCGATCAGAAAAGAGTATGATTCCTCGGCCTCTTTTTCAACCTGAATAAAATTTCGTACCATTTCATATCCTCCGTTCTTCCGATTCATAATACGATTCAATAGCCTCTTTTGGATTTCCGTCGAAACATATTTTTCCTTCGCTCATATGTATCACTCGGTCGCAAATTGATGTCATTAGGCCGAAAGAATGACTTACAAGAACAACTGTACCCGCACCTGCAACCATGTCGAGAATTTTGGCCTTTGATTTTTCTTTAAACACTGGGTCTCCTACGCCTAGAACCTCGTCAATAAGCAGAATTTCTGGATTTAATGCACTAGCTACTGCAAGACCTAATCTCGCTTTCATACCCGCGGAATATGTTCTCAGAGGTTCATCAATGAATGATTCCAATTCGCTAAATGTTATGATTTCCGGCATCAACCCCTTCATGATCTTCTCGTCATTACCCAAGATACTACCGTATAAGAAAGCGTTTTGCCTTCCTGTTAAATGTCCTGTAAATCCAGTGCCTAAGCCAGCCAATAAGGAAATTTTACCTGATGATTTACATTGGCCTTCATCTGGAGTAAAAATTCCTGCTATAATTCGTAGAAGTGTGGATTTACCGCACCCATTTCTTCCAATAATCCCGAGTACTTCTCCCTTATTTACTGAGAATCCTATTTTGTCTAATGCTAGGAAATCGCTTGCGTTAGATTTTTTGAATATATTTAGTATACTCTTTTTCTTCGGAAAGGATAATGAAACTCCATCGACAAGAATTGAGATTTCATTCATAGGTACTTCACCGCCGAACGTTCAAATCTGTTGAAAACCATCGTTCCAATAATCCACATGACCAAGCCCCAACCGATAGAAATCATTACCCCCTGAGTCGGAAATTCAGTAACTTTACCCAAAAATCCATCTCGAGCTAACGTAATCGGGAACACCATTGGATTCCATATAACCACGTCTGCTGCCCAACCACGTTTCATAGCCATGTCCCATGTCCACATAACTGGCGAAACGAAAAATCCAGCCCGAACAATGAACCGAATGAGATGCTCGATATCCCGATTAACACAATTTGCTGGAGCTAATAACAAGCCGAGACCAACTGCATTGAAAGCTGCAAGAAGAATTGCAACTGGAACCAATAAAAGTTGCCATGAAATTTCTAAGTCATATGCGAAGAGCAAAGGGATAAGAACGATTGAACTCATCAAGGTAATCCAGATGGTTGAACCGACTGATGCGAAAGAAAATATCATTCTAGGGAAATAGACCAGATGAATAGTTGATGCATTTCTTGTTAAAGATGAGACGGTACTCTGCAAACATTTTCCGAAACAACTCCATACAATCACTCCGATAATAACCCAAACCGCGTATAAAGGATCAGGGTCATCTGCAATCATAATGAACAAAAAGTAGTATACGGCGGAAAGTAATGCTGGTTCTAGGACAGTCCAAGCATATCCTAAAAAGGAGTTGCTATATCTTGCCTTGATATCCTTTCTTATTAAATTCTGAATGAGATATTGATGATAAAAGAGGATTGATGTCGAGGATATAGGGGAGAGAATAGAAGAAGACCTTTCACCAACTACTTTCAACTGAAGCTCTTGACCTTCCCCCATGAGTAGTGCTTCCAAATTAACCTTTATGAAATCCCTCTAACATTGACCTTCAACCCGTGTAGTTGATGAGGTGCAACACTTAGGGCGCATCATGTCAACCGAATTGATAGGGCATGACTTCACCCCCAAAACAAATCCAGTTGTAGGTGTTATTGGCTTGGGGTATGTTGGTCTTCCAACAGCTATTGGTTTTCATGAATCGGGTTACACAATTTGGGGGTGTGATACATCAAGTTATGTAATCGAGAAATTGAGGGAAGGAAAGAACCCAGTTGGAGATCAAGAATTGGATGAAATGATTCCGCCAAGCGGTACCAGCGGCTGGAATATCTCGGCTTCTGTAAAGGATGTTGCTAATTTATGTGATGTTATTCTTGTAACAGTACCAACCCCGATTACAACTGATTTAAAACCAGATTTATCGCATGTAATCAGCGCAGGTGAGATGATATTTTCAAGTATTGATCAGACAAAACATACTACAATTGTCTTAGAATCTACAGTATACCCCGGTGTAACAAATCAAGTTTGGAGGCCTCTTATTGAGAAAAATGGTCTTGAAGAAGGCTTGAATGTTGACATAGCTTATTGCCCAGAGCGATTCAATCCAGGAGATACAGAACGCACTGTTCGAAAAGTCGCTCGAGTAATTGGTTGTAACAATGAACAGATAGGGATCGGCCTCGTTAATTTTTACAAGAGCCTCACAGAGGAAGATGTTCGCTATGTTGGTAAAATTGAGGTTGCTGAGGCTGCCAAGGTCATAGAAAATGTTCAGCGAGACATCAACATTGCATTGGTTAACGAATTGGCCAGAATATTTCCTGCCATGGACGTCGACGTTGAGGATGTGCTATCTGCGGCTGCAACAAAATGGAATTTTCATCGCTACACACCCGGAGTAGGTGTTGGAGGACATTGTATTCCAGTTGACCCATATTACATGATTCAACGTGCATCAGATGTTGGAGTTCCTGCAGGGCTCATATCTGCGGCAAGAGCAGTCAACAGATCCATGCCTAGTCACGTTGCTAGCGTTATTATTGATTTGTTATGGAAGCATGGAGTTTCTGCAGACGATGCACGCGTTTTACTTCTTGGATGGTCATACAAAGCAGAAGTAGGTGATCCTCGCGAAACCCCTGCCGAACCACTTTCTGAAACACTTATTGGGAAAGGGATACATGTTGCAGCTTGGGATCCCCATATTGAGCCCGGGTTAATACCAAAAAATGTGGAAGCAATTGATGATATCTCAAAAGCTGAAAATTTTGATATCGTAATTCTTGTTACTGCTCATACAGTATGTTTGGAACTTGATTGGCGAAACCTCTGTCAAAATATGCGAACTCCTCTTATTTATGACGGTCGGAGAGTATTAGATCTTGACTTTTTAGATTCAGTCGGTTGGAAGACTTATGCGGTTGGCCGACCGAACTTTGAATATTGAAACACAGCGAGTGTGGAAAATTTGACTGGAACAATTCACCAATTACTGAGTCAATGAGGTAAAATCCATTATAATTCTACGCTTTCTTTTATCTTGTAGAATACTTTCTATTGTAACCTTTCTTTCAGCATGGAATTCTAATTCTTCAAGAAGTGAAATGGCTAAATCTACGTCAAAGTAGGCCTCAGCATCAATAGAAGGCATCATTTTTGAGGCTTTTACAGAGGAATACGCTGGAACTGGATGTTGTGGAATTTCCATCCCGACTAACGGGACATTAAGGAGGTCAGGGTTGTAACGCTTCATTAACTCATATGCAAATTCAAACGTTGCCTTATGAAAATCATGTTTTCCGTAAATAAGAATCATATCATTAATGATTTGATGACTTAATATTGGAATTGTCGCAGTATAGGACATCCGTGCTGCATACCAACGGTTCATGCTGAATATCTTCGCCCAATTGTGACGTTTGTAATTATCTTGCCCAGAGATCACAAGTCTCTCTTGAAAAATTTTGGAAGTTCTCCAATTGTTTGAGCTCCAATCTCCCCAAGATACCAACATGCCTTTTCTGTAGTCATCTTTTGACCTGGGCATCCAAATTTTACCATCGCCAGTTTTGTTTTGGCTTGGAATATTCATTAAATCTGTAACTTGTTTTCCGATAACAACGTCTGGATGATCTTCGGGGCCGAATAGTGTTGCTGATAATGAGATGTCATAGTCGTTAGAGACATGACTCACGAGTACTGTGCTTAATCTTGAATCCAAACCTCCAGACATTAATAGTTCAATGTTAGCGCCTTTCATTTCCTTAAATACCGCTCGGATTGAATCCTCTATCAAACCGAAACAATGGTCATAAAACAAATCTTTGCTTTCGAGGTACATATCCTCTAAGTCCTTTCGGAATAATTCGTATTGAATCGATTTTGAACAGAGTTCAAAATCTTCAAACCAATATTTTGTAGTTGTAAGTGCTCTCGAAATGTCTGAAAACATTGTCTTCTCAGGGAAAACCCTTGTCCCCCACTCGTTCTCAATTGATTCAAATATGTAGTCAGGGTCATAAAATTTCACGATTCCCTTTTCTCGCCTACTGACTAAGCACTTGTTTAGCAAACCTAAATCTGTTGACAACACAGTGTGATTTTTCCCTTTGTGGACGAATAATGGACAAAACGTCATAGTTGTGGAGAAAATTTCCCCTCCTCCATCATTCTCAACCCCCAGAAGAAGAAAATCGCCTTGCACTTGATTTTTATTTTCACGAAGATGATTATAAGTTTCCTCTGAATTTAAAATCCCTGCTTTATTGACTATGGCAGTTCCTTTGGTTAGAAAGACTCCTCTCTCATTGATGATGGGTTCATTTGTAGGGACTTTAGAGTCCCTTGAATACATCCATATGGAAATAGCCCCGTTTTTTATCAGCGTGGCATTTTTTGCAGGATATGTTAGTGAGCTTGGATCGTTAAGAATCTCTTCATCCACTGGTAAAATTTTCGTAATTGATGGGTTGAATGGTACGACTAACAGAAACTCCATATTTGAATCAACAAATAGGTGTTATATTAATATCAAGCGAATAAAATTACGGGTAAGAATGTTTAACATAACCATTCATCTAACACTTTTATGGGCGTTAAACCAATCATTCTAGTGTTGGTTTTTTGTTTACCTATACTAAGTGGATGCCTTGTACAGGAAGAAGTTAATCCGACAATGGTTGATTTAATCGAAACCGAGGCTGAACAATTTGATACACAGGGTCGTGAATCTGTAATTGGAGGGATTTCGAATCAAAACATTTCTAATCAACAACGTGATATGCTGAATTCAATGATTCAACACCACCGTTCAGAGGATTTCAATATAAGCGATATTCCTCTTGAAGGGGGTAATTGGACTCACTACTTTGCGTGTAGTGGCGGGCAGAAAATTGAATATAAATACCCCATGCCAGACCATTTCTCCTGTAAAGGAACTGATGAAATCCTAACCGGTGAACAATATGAGACAACCTGGGTTGCTTATCGACATAAAGAAGTTATTAGAGAGTCAGGAGTTAAATCAGCAGTAGCATATTTCTTGACAAATGAAACAGAGAGCGGAGAGCGTGCTAGAGATATTTTGCTTCATTATGCAGATATTTACGATGGTTTGCCTGTCCAAGATAAATTTGGGAATAAAGAATCAGCAGGTGGCAAATTAACAAGACAATCTCTTGACGAGGCAGTTTTGCTAATCGACTTGGCTTGGATTCAATATCTCATTCAACCTATGCTAACAGATGAGGAAAATATGAACATCACTTCAGGGTTGATATTGCCTATGGTCGAAACACTTGAAATACCTGCGAATCAAAACCGAGGGGCACTATCAAATTGGTTTTCTTACCACAATGCTGCTATTGGAATGGCCGCTGTGTCAACAAATAATCTATCAATGATGGAAGAATCATTAAACCAGTGGAATGGGCTCTACCATCAATTAGGAAATGGGTTTGATGAGGATGGATTATGGCATGAGGGATCGATTGCTTATCACAATTATACTCTTACAGCGATGGCTATCAATATCGATGCAGCAAGATATTTCGATATAGAACTGGCAAATTATTCTTGGACAACAAAAAGCGGCTCCCCTATGGTAATTTACGAGCCCTTTGTGTCCCATCTCACCCTCATCAAGCCTGATGGGACTTTCCCGAGATTAAACGATGATATTCAAGGAACTGACTTATCTTCCATACGGGACCTACTTGAATTCACAAATAGAAATTGGCCAAAGAAAGTGCCTTCTTCACTCCTCCAACAAGCTAGAGACATGAACGATTTCCTATCATTACGTTCTTCTCTATGGATGGTGCCAATAAATCATTCTTCGACTAATCTAACCTCTTTGAATTATGAATCATTTGGATTAAGCATTATTCGTCATAATGATATGTATGTCTTACTTGATTATGGCCCACATGGTGGGTGGCATGGTCACTATGATAAATTAAACATCGAGGTGGCCTCAGGCAAAACAAATCTCATTTCTGATCCGGGAACGGTCGTTTACAGTTTACCTAGTTCACGTGATTGGTATCGTACATCCCTTGCGCATTCCCTGCCATTTATTGGATTTGAAAATCAACCTGAAACGACGGGGCATCTGCTGAACCATAATTTTTCAAATGATTTTTCGTTTGTCATGGCTCAGTATTCGGATGAAAGCGCTTTCATGAATATCACTCGGTTCATCCTTGTTCTCGAGACAATTCAATATGGGGATGTAATCATCGATGTCTCACACTGGTCGGGGCTAACTCCTCAAATTGCAACACAAACATATCATTTTGACAATACCCTGCAATGGACATCAGATGGAGAGTATGGTAATTCCTCATCGGGATTAGATTTGTATCCGTATGCACATTTGGATCGAATTGAAGTAAATCAGACCTTAGAATTTAATTCAGGACCTTATTGGAATGCAGTCCTCCATTTGTCTGAGGGCAATGATTTGTACGAAGGGACTTCTATCAACGGAGGTGCGTTCTTTCTGCAATCCAATCAATTTCCTTCGACAAACTCAACCATGTTCTCAATGTACTTACACGATGCTCCAGTTGGAGGAGTATTGTATGATTATTCTTCCACGAATTCACTT
>MDSV01110450.1_pt1 | contig 13253 bp, 2 predicted proteins | sample 810851 | NCBI WGS metagenome assembly MDSV01 (sample SAMN05326640, study PRJNA326480) | marine metagenome | isolation source: seawater | place: Atlantic Ocean: North East | collected 2012 | reverse complement strand
TAAAAATGAGGTTGGATACAACTGCGGTGGAAAAAGCCGCGGCTGGATTAGGCAAAACATTTGACAAGATAGAAAAAAAGGTAGGGAAGTTAGGCACGGGCAAATCTATCAAGCCACTTGGGGAAGGGCTTTCTGCTGCAACCGCAAATGCAAATGAGTTTGAAAAATCGATGGCAGCGGCGAATGCTCGTGTTATCGCATTTGGTGCTTCGGCCGGATTAATATTTCAATTCCAGAGAGCTCTAAGAGAAACTGTAAAAGCTACTATAGAAGTAGAAAAATCCCTAACTGATATTAATGTAGTATTAGGAGCTTCCCAAAGCAGTCTGCAAAAATTTGGAGATCAATTATTTAAAGTCGCAGCTCAAACAGGCCAAAGCTTTCAGGTAGTAGCGGCAGGGGCTACTGAACTTGCTCGTCAAGGTCTAGGAACTCAAGAGACTCTAAGAAGAGTAAACGATGCTTTAATTCTTACTAGATTGACAGGTATGGGAGCTGAAGATGCAGTAAGCGCTCTAACCGCAGCGGTTAACTCTTTTAATAAAGTCGGCATAACTTCTTCTGAGGTTATTAATAAAATGGCAAAAGTTGACCAAGCGTTTGCTGTTAGTTCAGAAGATTTAGCGAAGTCAATTGCTCGTGTTGGTTCGTCTGCTGTTGACGCTGGAGTAAGTCTTGATGAACTCTTTGCTATAACAACTGCCGTACAGCAAAGAACGGCTCGTGGTGGCGCTGTTATTGGTAACGCGTTTAAAACTATTTTTACTCGTATTCAGAGAACTGACGTAAGAAAGAAGTTAGAAGGAATCGGCGTTGCTACTCAAGACATGCAAGGCAACTTGCTTTCTGCTACGACAGTTTTGCAAAACCTAGCTGCTAGATTTCAAAATTTGAGTCAAGCTCAGCAAGCTAATATAGCTGAGAGTGTTGCTGGCGTTTTCCAAGTTAACGTATTACGTGCAGCTTTAGGCGATCTGTCTCAACAGTATGGAATTTATAATTCTGCATTAAAGGCTTCGACTAGTGCTACTGATGAAGCGTATAGAAAAAATGAACAGCTGAATCAAACTTTGTCAGCGCAATTAAATGCTACCGTTCAAAACTTGACTAAGGTTGCTGCAGTTCTTGGTGAAGACATGTTCGGCCCTGCTATTAGAACTATAGCCACAGGGGTAAATGACTTAATTCAATTTATAGAAGACAGTCCAATTGCAAAAACTCTTGGAGGAGTATTTACTAAAGGCATAGGAGCTTTTCTAAGCGGCCCCGGGTTAGCTTTGGCTGGAGTTGCAATAGGCAAGCTAGTCGCAAACTTTCTTAAGTTCGGCAAAGAAGCCGCGCAGAGTTTCTTTTCTATTAATAAAATTGCATCGCAGTTTGACCAGACTACTAATTTAATTACCGAAGAGCTGATGCGGCAACCTGATTTATTAAGGAGGGTCGCTTCAGGAGAAATGGATGTCGATACAGCTGCTAAAAAAGTAAATACGCAATTAGATCTGCAAACTCAGGAATTAATTAAGCAGCGGGGTTTGGCTACTGAAATAGCACTAGCCATGTCTGGCACTTTTGCTGGCAAATCTGGTAAAGTGACTAAAAAACGGCATGGAGGAAAGATTCCTAGTTTTAGTCCATTGGGAGACGCGGTAGCCAGAGAGCAAAAAGCAGGAGTTCCTAATTATGCTATAAGAATAGGCAGCGATCCTTCTTTGAGGTCAGGGGGAAATCCGGGAGGAATAGGAGTATACAATACTATAGATGAACCAAGAGGGATTGGGCAAGGAATACAAAGATATAGATCTCAGGGTTTGAATCCTAAAACTGCTGGGATGGGGATTCCTAATTTCGTAAAAAAAGATGAGCCTTTAAGTAATGCTTTGGCCTTGCTATTAGGTTCTCCTGAAGGAGAGAAGCTTAGGAATAAATTAATAACAGAGAGGGCTCAAAAGCAGCTAAGTATGAAAGGCCCTCTTGGAAGTACGTTTACCGGTGCCGGAAAAGAGTCTTTCTCTTTTGGCTCTGGCGGAAACCCAATCAAAGCTCAAAGACAACAAGTTCAAATAGAAAATAATAATAAGAGTTTTAGCAAGTCTACCTCGGCACAGATGAAATCTGCCACGGCTCTAACTGCCGCCGCGAATAGCCTGAAGAGTTCTGCTGCTGGTTTGGCCAAAAGTCCTTTCGGGGTTGGCGCGGCGGCTCTTCCAGCGATGATGGTAGCTCAGTCGATGGGCGGAGGAGGAGGACTGGCAAGTACTGCGATATCAGAGATATTCGAAACTGCTATAATTGCTTCTCTCTTAGGCGGAGCAGGTAATGCGCCCGGAACCTTAGGAAAAGTTGGAAAGGCATTTGGAAAAGGAAAGCCCGGGCCAACGCATCGCTCTGGTGGCGCGCCGCTTAACGCGTCATTAATAAAAAATAAGCTTCCTTTACAGGGGCCGACACAGCCTTTCGTGGCTAGATCAGCAATGCAGAGAGTGGGCTCTGGTTTTGCTGCCGCTGGTCGAGGGTTTATAGGAATGGATCCTAGTGGAAAGGGCGGATTCTCTAAGTTGGGCATGGCTAAATCAGTGGGCGGCAAAGCTCTAGTTTTTGCTAGTATAGGTATGGCTATAAGTGACTTTATTACAGCTTTTGAGCAAAGTGAGTTTGAAAAAGAAGCAAAGAGACTAGCGGAGATGGCTGAAAATGATTTCAGACCAGCTTTAGAAAATGCTTCTGCTGCTGTAAACCAATTAGCTGGGGGATTCGCGACAATGCAGCCTAAGGCAAAACAGGCCGCTATCGGAAGTATATACGATCAAATATTTGGAGAAGATATAAAAGGAAAAGCTAGTGAGGAGCAATTTGCAATACTGGAGAAAGGCTATAATGATTTTGTAGCAAGTTTTTCAAGCGGATCCGATTCTGTAACGGCCGCTGGAAACAAACTGACTAAATCGATGGCGCTCTTGAAAGAAGAGCTCAGTAAGGTAGATGACGAAACTAAAAAGTTTAATGCTTCAATGTTTTATAGCGAAAGAGAGGCTGAAGTATCTGGCTTAAATATGGACAATCCGCTTAAAGATCGCTCTACCGGATTTAGTTTTTATGATAAATTGATGGGGCGCGGCCCCGGTGGGTCAGCAGATCATATGTTAAGAGGTATTCCTCAATCAGCTTTGGGAGACGTTCCCGATCTTATGGTAAACGATGCAGCGTTTAATAAATTTTTTGAATCTTTTCAAAAGAGGCTCCCGGGCACCACTCAGTCGTTGCAGAGTTTACAAAAGGCCGGAGATATATCTAAGGGTGGATTTGGTGGCCAACAAGGCTCATTAGTCGCAGCTCAAAATACATCAAGGGCTATAGACGTTTTTAGGCAAGGGGGCGGTCCATTCACTGCGCGAGCATTACGAGAATCATTAAAAGGCCTAGGCATAGAAGATGATGAAATTAATCGACAAATAGATCTTGTTGGAAAAGTTGAAGGTCCAGCTCAAGACAAACTTAGAAATAGCATAGCAGACATTTTAGATGAAAGAGTCAAAAGGGCGTCAGATCAAATAAAAGCATCAATCCCAGCCAAACCTAGAGGTGGAGGTGATCCTAGAATGGGGTCGATGGGACTTTTCGCGAGCGATGAAGCTGCGAGAAAAATGATGAGTGAGATTGACACTAGCATAGGTGTTGAACGAAGCTTAATGAAACGCAAAGAGGAAGAAATATCAATACAAAATAAAATTAATAATTTAAAGGCCACTCTCTCTTTGGGTATTTATGGCGATATAGAACTAAGAAGAAATCAGGCTATAGAAAAACAGACTAGATTATTAGAATCAGAAAATAAAATATTTGACCAAAGAAGAACTAAAGCTGCTAAAACTAGAGAGCTTGCAGAAAGCGCCGCATCAAAAGCTTTGATTAAAGGAAAAACTGTAGCTGGAGCAACAGAGTTATTTAATAGACTTAATCCAAATACAGATCTTGGCGAAAGATTTGGTAATGCCATAGCTGGGACTCAAGAGCAAAGGGCTGCAATGATAGATGCTCTTCAAAATGAGCTACTGGCTGATACCGGAACTTTACTTGAAAGCACAAAAGATTTAAATAAGTACATGATTGGGGTTTTGCAGGCTAGGCAGGAAGAGGCGAAAGTTACAAATGAAATTAATAGAGATCAGACTGAGTTTGGGAAGACTGTTAATAGTACTAAAAATGTTATTAGAGAACGCGCCAACTCAGAAAAAGCTGTTATAGACGCGAATTACGAAATTAAAAGACAAGTTGAGCTTGATATTAGAGAGAGAAAAGCTCGCATGGCTAGAGCAAGAGCTGGGTTTACTTTGGATGACTTCAGCATGAACAGAATGACTGGAGATCAATTAAGATCTGACGCTGCTGCGGCTAGAGCAGCGGGGAGGCTTTCCGGCGGTTTAGAAGAAGCCCCGTTTGCTGGATTAGGTCAATTAACTAGAGAAGCTTTCGCGTACAACACTCTTGATGCTACTAATGAGTTTGAGCGAGGTATTACTGATGTGGCAGTTTCAGTTAGAGACTCAATGAAAGAAGCTATCAAAAATATAGCGTCTGGAGCTGAGAGCTTCGAAGATGGCATGTTTAGAATATTTGCCGCCTTAGCTGACAAGATTGCAGATCAAGGAATTAGCATGGGCGTTAATTCTATATTTGGCGCGTTTGGCGCTAAGCGTCACGGAGGAAAGATCGCTAGAGGATACAACAGTGGCGGCGTAGTGACCGGAGGATCTGGGGTCAGAGACGATGTTCCTGCCATGATGCAAGGAGGCGAGTATGTTATTAAGAAAAGCTCCGCACAGAAGATTGGCTACGGAGCGTTGAATGCAATTAATACTTACGCAAACGGCGGCAAAGCCAGAGTGTCTCTTGCGAAAGAATTTTTATTTACTGGCGATGATCCTAAGCGCCCAACTGGCGGTAAATATAATGTAAGTAGAAATCTATCAACCGCAGCTTTGTTTAGAGATGATGACCCGCAAACCGACAGGATGTTTGGAAGGCAGGACAAGCTAGTAAGTTATCTTGAATATAGGAGAGCAGAGCAAGCTAGAAGAGATAAAGTATTAGATGATGTCAAGAGACAAAAAAGAGGTCGATTGATGAAGGCTTACATGAGCGCTGGCTTGAGAATTGGCGCTGGGTTTATAGGTCAAAACTTTGGCCCGACAGCCATGGCTAATCGCGGAGTTACAAGGGGCACGGATGCGGCTATCAGCGGCGACGTTCCTATAGGTAGCCCTCTCGGGGTTGGACCTGACTCGTCTATGCTTGCAGCTCGTGGTGGTTCTCCTGCGTTATTAACGGGCGGTGAGTACGTGATGAGCTCAAGAACTGTAAATAAATACGGTACTGGGTTCATGGCTCAGCTGAACAGCGGCCGCATGCCGGGTTATAATCAAGGAGGATTAGTTGGTGGAGGTGGTGCTACTGCTGGCGTTACTACTAATAACGTTAATCTTGCGATTAACATAGATAAAACTGGCAACGCTCAAGTAGAAACGCAAGAGCAAGACTCTAATACAAACGGGCAAGGCTCCGAGTCTCAAGAGGTAGAAAATAGTAAAAAGTTTGCTGATGCAATTAGGGCAGCGGTTCAAAAAGAAATCACTAAGCAGCAAAGACCGGGAGGGTTATTAAGAGACGGTGCAAGTTACGCTGGAGGGCGCAGAATCTAAAGTCTAGACTCTAGTTTTTCTATTCTTTTTTCTAGTTCTAAGAACTGGCGCTCTATAATGTCAGCACCTCTGTTGTACAGATTGTAAGAATTAATTGTTCCTTTTTCTACTAAAGGTATACCAAGTTTCTCTGTGTATTCAATTTTCTGACAAATGCACATTGCTCCTCTTGATAAATCTTTAGGGCAGGGTTTATCTAGAGTGATAGTATTTCTGTTTAATTTTATTTCTCCTGTTTCTACAAATTCAGGTATTTCATACTCGAAGTTTATTAAGATTTTACCATCTGAGAAAAATGAGTTAAGGACATTTTTTTCTAAAACAGTTTTCTTGTTATTCTCAATCATTTCACAAACGATCTCTAGGCCCTCTCCTGACCCGCCTTCAGGGAAAAAGGATCTATATCCATCTACAAAAAAACTAGATTCTTCGTGAGCCTTGGCGAGAGTTACTTCGCCTTTATCATTAACTTCAACTATTTCTATTTTTGCCGAGCCGCCATATCCTTCTATGGACAATATTTCTCCAGCTTCATAGTTTTTTCCTACGCTTGTTACGCTTGGATAGGATTCAGGATTAAATTCTTTAAGAATTACTTCTATATTATCTTTATTGAAAATTTCTTTTTTATCGTTTTCGATGGATAGATAAATTTCTCCATCATGCCTCTTACTTTTATCAAACTTAAACCATTTTTTATCTTCTTTAATACTTTTTATACCAAAAGAAGAATTGTTTATCTTTAAGGTGAAAGTATCATCTATACTGTAATAATCTTTATTAGACTGAGCGTGTAAAGTGTCGCTTTCTAAATCGATTGTGCCATAAAAAACTATCGGCTTCATTTAATATATTTTATTAACTTGGAGACAAAAATCCTACAAAAATTCTACATCCTTGTAAGTTTTGAGAATTTTCTACTTTGAGTTTAACTTCAGAGAGATCAGAATCATCTTTAGGTTTTAATATCTTAACGGAGTTTTGAGCATTATTCTCGGAAGAGTCTCTTCTTACGATTAAGTCTTCATCTTCAATTCCGTAGTAGTTCACAACTGGAATGTAAGGTTTATCTTCTTTTAGGCTTATTGTAATCAACCTGCCTTTATTAAAGATCAATTCACTAGATATCTCTGATACTCCATTACTTCCTAACTCTTTGACCGATCCTTCAGCCGACAAAGAAATGTAAATGTAAGCTCTAAAAGAGCGGGCTTTAGCGCCTTCGTCCACAGGCGATTTTCTAAATAAAGCCATTGAAGAAGGCTGTTTACTTAGATGCTTGCTTGGATCAAATTTATCAATAGAGTCCAAGGGGGCTATAACTTTACTAAAGGAAAGATTCTTTTCTCCTAATATCGTGTCAGCTACTGCTTGACTTGTGGTTTGAGTTCTGGCTACTCCATTGTCTCCGAAATGCTTATTGTATAGAAGCTCATCAAATAGGCCTACAACTACGTTAGACTCTAGAAAAGCTTGACTTTTAAAAGGGGGAAAATCAATAGCTATAGTGTTAGGCGCCACTCTTCTAATGTTAGATGTCGTAAAAAATGATCTTTTGGCAGTTATCGTCGAATCAACTCCTCCCCCTTTTACAGTTACTTTCTGGTTTTCAGAGTTATCTTCGCCTACTAATTTAATTTGTTGAGGGTCTAGGGTGAAAGGTTGATCTGCGTAATATACTACGCCTCCTTTTATTCCAGCAAAGTAAGTGCTCATTATTTCTTCGATAGGCATAAATTTTAAATCTAAAGATTTATTTGAATTTACGCTTTCAAGAAGGGTGATCTCTATATCTCCTTTGTCATTGATTTTAGGCTCAGCAATATAAGGAATCTCTTTATCATAAGCTTTTTGCGGAGAAACAAATCCGTCTCTGTCGCTGTATTCATTTAACAGCATTAGGCCGCTAGGCGGTAAAAGATTAACTTCTACAATGTCGTATTTTCCGCCTTTCTTAAAAGTATTTTCGGAATCATTTATTATACCGTCGTGAACAGTATTGCCAGCACTAGTTTTTGTGCCTCTCTCTGAGTAAGCTTCTATTACTACATCAAAGTTTCTTATCGGAATTGACTCTTCTGTGACTAAGTTAGTTGCCGCAAAACCGCTTTCAGTTATAATGTAGTCTTTAATCGAGTCATCTTCATTCTGTAAAGCTTTGGCCGTTTCGATGCTGTTTATTCTGTCTGAAAACGTGAAATTATTATCTACTAAATTTTTGCCTGTTATTTCAAAGTAAATTTCTTTAGAGGGTATATTACTATTTATATTTTGTTTTCTTATAGTTACTCTGGATTTGGCGTCAAAGAAAATATTCTTCATGCCTTCTTTATTTTCAAAGGCTGTTGAAAATGTAAACCTTGGCGAACTGTCGTTTTTGATATTCAAAGAAGAGACTGAGTCGCCTAAAGATTTACTAGCTGGGCTTCCGTATTCTCCAGCTGGACCGGACTTATAAGTTAATCCAAATAATCTTATCTGGCTTGCTAAATTAAATACGCCTGCTTCATCTTTTGAATCATTTATAATTACAGGCTTTTGCTCAGCGTTGTCTTCAGAAACTTCAGCAGGTTCAAAAGTGCCACCGTCAGACTCTTTGTAAACGCCGGGGTAATAAGTTGGGCCGTACCAATAGCCATCTTTTCTTGCCCAAATAACAAAGTAATAATTTCCTTCATTTTTGGCATAATATTCAAGTTTATACGTTTGATACTCTTTTAAGTCATTTCCTTCGTCATCTTTCTCTAGATAACTAGAAGCATCTATATGATGCTCTGATTCTCCTAACTTGCCTACAAAACTGTTTCTGGCTTCTGTTTGCTGCTTGCCTCTTAGTCCAGCATCAGTGGTGTCGACATTAGAAAAAGGACTTCCGTGCTTTATATAAACATGATATTGATAAGCTTCAAAAGTTTCTTCTTCGCTGTGAGAGTCCCAAAATAAAGTTATTTTTTTCCCTATTGGCATTTTATTCTGCTGTTCCTCCAAATAGGCTGTTGTTATCTAGCGCTATATCGGTAAATGTGTCAAAGGAAGCGCCATCAAAATGAACATTGTATTCTAGATCGGTTTTGTCATTTGACATTTGTTTGCTATTTGTTCTGCTGCAGGCACTCGCAGCTAATTGAGGAGTTATCATTGTTATCACTTCACTCAAGCTGCCGACGTGGGTTCCAGCTATAAAGTCCGTTTGAAGTTCTGGAAAAGGCAAATGAAACCATCCTCCGTGATGCTCAGAATAAATTTTTCGGCCCTTGATTCTGATTCCAGCCTTTTCATTTGCTTCTATAACTGACTCGTCTGAATCGTCTAGACCTGCTATAACGTGAGAGAATTCCTCATTAAAGCGACGTATTTGCCCTCCTAAATATAAGCAATCTGTAATATTAAGTTTTTTTACATATTCGCCATGATCACCTATTACTCTTTGCATGCGGCCCGGTAAATCAACTTTTATAAGACCGCCTAATGAGGTATCTAGAATTCTAGGATTGCGTATCCCCATAGGAGTATCATATAATTTAGGTTGAGCCTTAGAAGTATGCGCTGGAACAATAGAAGCATTCGAAGAATAATCTACTTTGTTTTGAGCGACAAAAACAGGGTTTTGGTTGCAATCAGAGTATGATGGTAAAACTGGAACATCTTTTAAATTAAACGCAAACGTGAATCTAAATCCTACTTGATCGTGACAGTCTATATTTGGAACTTTTCTATTTGGAATTAGAGTCACGGTAAACATCGCATACTGGCCGTCCGCTATGTAGTCAATTAGATTTTCTTGCTGGTTGCTTTTTATGTTGCTATATATCTTTTTATCTTCATCACTATTCGTGCCTCCTCCAAATATAGTTTCTGGCTTTACGGTAAAGTCAAATATTTTTCCACTGGTATCGCCTCCCTTGTTGCAGAGATACAATCTCTTCATATCTTCTCGCGTAATAGTATGGAACTTACTTAGATTAGTGCCGTTTACAATTCCTTCGGTAAATTCCAAATTAATATCTGACATAGGCTCGGCTTTGTCGCCTTCAGATGGAGTTTGCGCTATGGCATCAGTTGGATCTAATCCTTTTATGGATTCAATAAAACTTGTCGTGTTACTTTCGTCGCACAAGCAGCTTTCTGCATAGGGTTTAACGCCCCTTTCATTTGTATCGTTCTGGGCAAGTTCTGAGAATTTAATATCTCTTATATCTTGAAGAGTATCGTTATTTGACCTAGCTTTTCTTATCTGCTCTTTAGTCATGGGTTTTCCATTTCCATCTCTAATAAAATCAGGAAATTTGTATACCGCATGTTGAACTGATAAAATATATTCTTCGTTAGGGATTGTAATATAATAAATTTTACCTCCTTTAAGCATTGGATCCCATGCGGAAGTATTGGATATTATTTCATCGTGGCCTAGCTCAGATTCATCGACATATAAAATGACAAAATCGTCTGGTGGAACTTTGCAACTATCGTTAGCAAATTCACTTTCCCACTCGGGCTCTGCGAATTTTCCGGAAAGCCCTTCATCTCCATAAAATCGAGGGTATAGAAGCTTTGAAACATGTGTGTCTTCAGGTTCTGTTTTATATAAAGCATTCTTAGAGCATTCATCTCCTTCTGAAAACAAGAAATATCCACGGGAACCGGATTGATTAAAATGCATGTTCCTGTAAGCTACAAGATCCGAGCCGTAAGCATTGACTTTTCTTCCATAGTTATCTTTATAACAATCTTCTATTGTGGAATATGAGCCATAAGGATATTCGAGACTATCACATGATTGCTCGCCATCAAAAAGTTGAAGAAAGCCCTCGTAGTATTTACCCATTGCGACTTCAAAATCTAAATCTGTATCTATCCCAAATTCACTTCCATTTTCCCAAGCTTCAAGGTCAGTAATTATTTTTAGTTTCCAGTTTGGATTTTGAGAAATAGTTGACATGTCAAAATGCATCTTGAACTTAAGATCTAAGAATGTTTGTATTGGTTCTATAGGCGGTGGTGGGGGCTCTGGTGTTATCGGTGTTACTATAGTTTTGCAGTCTATTTCTTCACAAGATTTGTCTTTATGGAAGCTGGCTCCTCCAAGTCCTAATTCTTTTAGCTTGTCGTCTAGTTCAACACAATCGGATCTTTTAAATTCTGGATGACATATTTTTTCATCTCCGCGATCCTCACAGCAGGCTCCTTCTTCACCTTGGATAGGAGTTTCAGGCCCGCCTCCTCCCCCGTCGTTTGACGGAGGGTCTGTTTCCTCTTCTTCGGCCCTAGGATTTTCTGGAGGCCCGCCGTTTCCTCCTTCGCTGCCGCCTCCGCCATCACTTGCCGCTAGCTTTTCTTCAAATTTTATTTTAGTATATTCAATGGCGGTTATATCATATTTCTTTTCATTTTCTATTACGTTTATAATTCTATACTCTTGAGAATGACCAGAGGCTAACTCTTTATCTAAAGTATAGTCTCTGTTGGTTGTCATGTCCGAAACGGCTGGTTCTATCGACCAAACTAAATCAGATCCGCTATAATTTTCGTAAGTTGCACTATACTCCTGACCGTCTCCGTTAGCTAAATCGCCTATAACAGAATTAGTATTATATCCAGTAATTACATGGCCAGTAAAATCTAAGTTTTGAGTTCCGGAATCTAAGAATATTTGTGTTACTATTCCGCTGCCGCCAACAGAAAAATCTGAACTATAGTTACCGGTGTGAGTTAATGCTTGGAAACCACTGAATGTAACTGTTTGAATTTGATTCCTTCTGATTTCTGGTATTTCCGCAGAAGTTAATGCTTTATCTGTGTTAGTAGCCCTTGTAGTTATAGTTTCTACTATTTTTTCTTCTGTAGATTCTTTTATAGAAATTTTAGAATTTCTTACTAGTCCAATTCTAAATATGGAACTTATAGAGCTAGGTCCTCCATCACTAGTGCTAGTAGTGTTAATTGGGTGGACTGTTTTGATGGTAATGGTTGTTACGCCTTCAGGCTTAGTGAAAGTGCAAACTCCCTCTGCATAATTTACAGTGGCTTTTCTACCCTGCTTAAATGTTTTTGCGTCATTAAGCTCTCCTACATTGGACATCCCGTCAGTTAATTCTTCCTTTTTTACTTGCCCATTATTTAATAAGAAATCAAGCTCGGCATCCGCGGCGGCGTTTCCGTAGCTCTCTAGGCATCCAATGAGATCGCCGTTTTTAGCAAGACCTTTCTCACCGCCTTGTTGGCCATGTTTAGCATCTCTAGGCCCGCTAATAAGAAATTTTGAACCAATATAAAAACTTCCTGCGAATTCGTCTGTCGAAAACTCTCCGTTTTGCAAGTTTAGAAAGTTAGTCTGACCGTCTTTTTCGTAAGACAGAACGAATCTTTGCGGATGGCCGCTATCGCGGCCTCTGCTCAGCTTGCTTGTATCTCTATAACTTTGATAATTAAAAGTAAATTTTCCTTTTTCAGGGTCTACCGTAACAGTATTAGTGGTAGAAAAAGCGCTAATAAAAGTGGTAAAGCCGTTGATTCCTACAGAGCCATATAAACTATCGCTTGTAGTATAATTTTTATATATTTTATAAGCTTTATCTTCAACTTCTTCTTCTGTCGTTGCTGGTATAGTAGTTGTCGTTACAGTTTCTTCGCACTCAGTTGGAGTTATCTGAGCAGGTTCAAAATAACTAGTAGGAGTAAGTAGGCTAAGTTTGTATTCTTTATCAGCAGTAAATTCAATTGGCTTATCAATAATAATTGAGTTACCTGTGATATGATAATCGCTAGAACTAATTTCAGACGGCACCATCGCAGATGGTATAATTCCAGAATTTAATTCTTTAACTTGAAAAGTTCTACCTGCCAGCTTTCTGTCATTTCTGAATTCATCATATACGCTAACAACATCGCCGGGCCTAACGTACATTGCTTCTTGACCAGCAGTAAAAGTAACAGATTCAGTTTCTAATATTTCACTTCTAAGTATCCATTCGCCAAATCTTTTTGCCTGTCCTTCGCTGCTGCAGCCGATAGCTGTTGTTTCTATTTCTCTTATACCGTACCTCTGTATACCTGCTTGGTCTTCAGTATACGAGATGGCAGGTTTATATAAATTGTTTTTATCGTTGTATCTTACGATAGCGACAGTGTGTCGAGCTTTCTTTGCAGAGGAGCTATAGTTAAATAATCCATCAACAACATTAGAGGTAGTAAATTGATAAATTGGATCTTTGGGCCTATCTTGAGAAACGTATATATTTCCAAAAGCATAGTAGACAAGAGATCTGAAAGCTGAAGCTAAATCGTTTACAACTTTGTAAGCTTCTTCTCTTGATGTTATAATATGATTAAGAGTAAACCTTGGTTCTAATCCGCCTTTGCCATCGGAAACTAATGTATCACAATATTTAGCTATTTCATAAAGAGTCCATTTATCAACGTACTGAGCGTCTATATATTCGCCTAAACCATATCTATTATTAGTTATAATGTCATAAAAGCACCAAGCGGGATTATTAGTCCAAGCTTTTCTAGCTTTAAAACATCCATCCCAAAACCCTAAAGACTCATCATAGCTTC
>MDSV01157747.1_pt1 | contig 13254 bp, 10 predicted proteins | sample 810851 | NCBI WGS metagenome assembly MDSV01 (sample SAMN05326640, study PRJNA326480) | marine metagenome | isolation source: seawater | place: Atlantic Ocean: North East | collected 2012 | reverse complement strand
CGCAAGGGTTGGAAGGGTTTGTGGGTTAGCTTGGCCTATACTCGGGCGTTTGGGACGCTTGGACCCCAGTTCAAATCTGGGCAGACCCACCATTTACCAACGGTCTTTGACTATTCGTCACGTGAATGTACCCAAATTAGATGAAATCCAAATCTAGTCTTGATGAAACAGTCACATTGTTCTAATTCTTGTGACCAAACCTGCTTTGAAAAAGCAGGATCCATTTCTCTTTCGTGAAATTCACCTAAGTCACCTTTCTTCTCGGAACTAGAACATTTTGAATAGTCCCTAGCCATCTTTTTGAACATCTTCAAAGGTTTGCGAGCGTTAGTTATCTCATTCAGTATTGCTTGTGCTTCTGATTTGGAACCGACAAGGATGTGCCTTGCATGTGCATATCTTCCTGGAAATCTCATAATTAGTCCTCGATAATTGTGGAAACATGAACTCTGTCCGCTAAGTGAGCACATACAAACATGAGTGGATTATAGGTCCATCCAAGAAGATATGTCGCCCACACTATGCAAATTGCAAAAGTAGGTCTGTTTAGAGTATTGCGTATTATTCTGGTATGGAGGCCCAGCAATAGCATCATTGAAACTTTTGGGAAGAATGAATACAACCTAATCCCACTTTTCTGTCCGCTGTAAATCGCTTTTACAGGTACGTGTGCGACTTTAAATCCCATTTCAGAAAGGCGCATTAACCACCAATTAGGGTAACCGTATCCTTTCCACGATCTATCCCAATTCCATTTCTTCAAGACTTTGCTACTTGTAGCAGTGTAACCACATTGTGGATCTCTAATTGTTTGACCGCATGCCAAGGTAGTCAGAATTGAAAGTAGCATAGTTCCAAATCGTCTTACTTTGGGCATTTTTCCTGCTCTATCCAATCTTTCACCCTTGACATGATGTGCTTTACCATCGATTATTGGTTGCACTAGACCTTCCAAATCATTGGGGTCCATTTGCCCATCTCCCGCCATTACTACTGAAATAAAATCTCCATTCATTATTTTGAGCAAATGTTGGTGGCCTGCATCTATAGCTGCTCCAACTCCTTCGCCAGTTAATTGGATTAATTCTGCATTTTTCGCTAAATTTGGAGTCTTATCTTTTGACCCATCATCAACGACAACAACAGTATCAACAAATTTAGGGATGGTATCCAAAACCTCTCCTAGATGCTTTTCCTCATCCCTTGCAGGGATAACAACAGCAATTTGCATCCCCTTGTGCATGACATTGCGAGCGATAATTGTTTGATAATATGATGCTTTGAAAAACAAATCTTCAAATTAGCGATGACAAGTGTTTACATTATGAGAGGGTTTAGCGCCATTGCAGTTCTCATGCTCTTGTTAATTCCTGGGTGCACAACACCTCCTAGTGCTGAAGAAGAAGTTACTGAAGAAGAATTTACGGTTCCTGAACGTTTGAATCTTGTAGCAGATACTGCTGGCAGAGAAATCGATCGTGGGGATACAATGAATCTTCTAGAAGATGCTGCGGGAAAAAACACTCTAATTCTTTGGGTATCAACCGGTTGCAGTGGTTGTCATGATTGGACAGAAATGATCTCTGATGAGATGAGAAATGGAAATATTTCGAACGATACTAGAATTGTTACTATTCACAGGTATCCATCGTTTGAATCACGCGATGAAGTAATAGAGACCTATGCCTCAGAAAATAGTTCCACTGAATCTTTGTGGCCTGTATTACTCACTTATGACGGTCAACCAGCAATCGATGTAGACAAAGGTGAAGAGACAGAATACGATTTTGCAAAAGCATTCGAGACCCCGCCAACGCCGTCATTCACAATCCTTGATGGAGATGGCAATACCATCTGGAAGAACAAAGAATATTGGGCAGATAATTCAGTTCTTGAAGATGCGTTAAGAAACTTAGAGTGAATTCTCAAAAGATGTTCACAAACCAATATCTAGAATTGAATTCTTCCATGAACTTCATGACTAAGAAGATATCCGCATAATCATGGAGTCATTAAAAGTCGCATTGATGGGAAAAGACTTCGAGTTACGATTAGTTTCTCTAATTGTTCGTGCCAGAGAGTTCGCTGATGAAGTCTGCGTAATCGATTTGGGTAGTTCAGATGATACAGTGAAAATGGCTGGAAAGGTTGACTGTGATGTAATCAAGCATTCTGGTGACATATATGTGCCTACACTCAGTAAGATATTACTAGATAACAATCCGGCACAATGCACTTTACTTATTCACGTGACAAATCGCTTCAAATTGCGTGATATGTCACTACTTGTAAACAGAGCCAGAGAAAATTGGGACGTACATATGTCATTTAGAACTGAGGAAAGTGACAATTCTAATCCTCAGGAAGTAGTATACTCTGAAGCAGAAATATCACACTTGGCAGTCTCAGAATCGGGATTACAGGCGCTTTCAAAATCTAATGCCGAACAAACTCCATTAGAATTAGACCAAAGTCTACGTGTAAGAGTTCTACACTCAAAACCTGCACCTAAGGTTCAACAGAGAGAATCTCTAGCTTCTGCTTCAAGATTTGCTCAGTTGTTTTACTGGATGTTAGAATCAAGACATCCATTGCTACTTTTCGGAATTCCTGGCGCAATATTATTTTGGGTAGGATATACCTTATCTGGAGATGTATTAGACAATTTTACGGAATGGAACGAGACAAGCGTTGGTGTTGGACTTGCAGTCATTGCAGTTACACTAATGGGATTGTTTGCAATGATGGTTGGGCTAATTCTGTATATTATGGGTAAACAAGTAAAACAAATTCAAGCCCAATATAATCAGTGGCCAAAAGAATAGAGAGGTGAAAGGATGCAGCATCTAATTTGCTTTGATATGGACCGTGTCTTAGTTGACCACATGTCTACATGGCAGTATGTTTATGATAAACTAGGCATTTCTAACGAGGATGCCTTCAACCTTTACAATCAAGGTAAATTGGATGAATGGGATTGGTTGAAAATGGACTTGGCTTTGATAAAAGACTCTTATCCTGATATTACCGATAAAAAAATGCGTGAATTATGTGTAGGGACACCATTAATGGAAGGTATCAAAGAATGCTTACAATGGATTGTCGACGAAGGTCATGAAGTCGCAATAATTAGTGGTGGAATGCAAGAGACAGCTAGAGATATTGCTTGCATGTTCCCAAGTGAAAAACCTTGGAGAAGACGCTGGGGAGGAATCAACCGTCATCGTGGAATGGATACGAAGTTCCATGTCTTCACAAACGGCTGGTTGGAAAGAAATGACGGATCAATTGATGATTATGGCCGTTATCAAGTCCAAATGAATGGCAAAGGTTCGATTGTAAGGATGTTACAAAGGCGACTTAACATTCCCAAAGAGCGAACAATCTCGATAGGTGATAGCGCTGGAGACATCGGAATGTTCCAAGAAAGTGAGTTGTCCATTTGCTTCAATCCGTGGGATGAAAAGCCAGTTGCAGTTGCAAAAATGACAATCAGAAGTCGTAACCTTCTCGATGTCCTAGACGCAATCAAGAAGCAAATCAGGGGGTAACTCTTCTTGAGTCCCTCGGGAATGGGATTACTTCTCTGATGTGGTCTGCTCCAGATAACCAAGAACATACTCTGTCTACACCTAGTCCAAATCCACCGTGTGGGACTCCTCCATATGTGCGAGTGTCAATATAGAATTGGTAAGGCTCTCTAGGTACACCTTCTTCGTCGATTCTTGCAAGAATCTCTTCTTCGGACCAGGTTCTTTCTCCACCACCAATAATTTCGCCATATCCTTCTGGCGCCAAAAGGTCGTGACACAGAACATAGTTTCCATCATCAGGGTCTACTCTGTGATAGAATGGCTTTGCAATCTTTGGATAGTGGGTTAAGAAGTGTGGGACATCGAAATCTTGAGTGAGTACTTTCTCTTTGGAGTAATCCAAATCTTGTCCCCATTCAATTTCAATATTCATTCCCTGAAGTGTTTCGACAGCCTCATCATAGCGCATTCTAGGATATGGGTTATCTGCGTATCTTGCTAACAAATCTAGGTCCCTGTCAATACTGTTGAGTTCTGCTTCACGCTCATCAAGGACAGTTTTTGCAATGTGACGGACAAGTCCCTCTCCGTGTGACATTATTTCAGCATTTGATGCCCAAGCAACTTCCATTTCAGCATGCCAGAATTCAGTCAAGTGTCTGCGAGTTCTACTCTTCTCAGCTCTAAATGAAGGAGCAATTGTATAGAGTCTCTCTAAAGCAGGCATTGCTGCTTCAGCGTACAGTTGCCATGACTGGGTTAGGTAGGCCTTCCTGCCAAAGTATGGAACCTCGAATAGTGTTGAACCTCCTTCAACAGCTCCAGCAACGAAGTTTGGTGCTTGGTATTCTGTGAAGTCTCTCCCACGGAAATATGAGTGAATTGCACCAAAAACGCTTGATCGGATCTTAAGCATGTCAGTCATTCTACCAGTTCTAAGGTAGAGGTGCCTGTTATCGAGAAGGAATTCTGTTTCGCCACCATCTGCTGCTTCCATAGCAGACTCTGTAATTGGGAATGGAGTTTCAGGGTTAACAGCTCCAATAACCTCTGCGTGGTTGACAATCAATTCATGGCCCCCAGGTGCTCTTTCATCAACATTTACTGTTCCTTTGAGAACTAGTGATGCTTCGATAAGTGCTCCCTTTAGAGATTCGAATGAATCATCACCAATCGCATCACGCTTTACTACGCACTGAATTGTACCTGTGGAGTCTCTTAATACAACGAATCTAATTTTATTTGAGCCACGAGACCTCTTAATCCAGCCCTTCAATTCAACTTCGGCACCATCGTGTGCGCCTGCCTGGACATCTCCAATCCAGAACTCCTTCGCCATGACCCTGCCAGCAAGGCATTGTCCTTGAATGACTCGCTTGGTTTCTTAATTTAGGTCACGCCTAGAAACTAGCATTGCTGCTCCTAGTAGTGCGATAATTGTGAAAATTGGGGAAATCCAAGGGACTTCCATATTCACTTGTTCAGCAACACCATTTTCATCGGCGATTCCTAATATTTCACCGAAAAATACGCTGCTTTCACAGGAGATACCGACTACATCTCCTGATGAAATACTAGAGTCTGAGTCTACATCAGTGTAGTTAATTGTACAATTTACAATTGATTCTTCTCCATCCCAACTCTCGTGTGGCACTTCAATTAGGGCACCGCCTTCGCTCATTGCATCTTCTATCGAAACTTCATACAGAATCGTAACTACTTCTGAATCACTCTCATCATCCCATTCATCATTGTAAATTACGATTTTTTGCTCAGAATCCGATGTTAATGAGTAAGTTGCGTTGTACTGAGTAACTATTTCAGAAGAGTGATTGATATCGTAAATGTAATCTTCAGATAAATCTAGAAGCATAGGTGCATTTGGACTAATACTAGTCCACCCTGGTTCTGAAAAAGACTTCAATTCTGATGTAATAATACATTCGAAAGTTGAATTTTCGACTTTGGTACCTAGCATGTTGTCATCTTCATCGAAGTAAACTGCAATGTTCATTTCACCGTCCTCACCTTCGATTTCCATATTTGTCTCAACCTTAACAGCTCTAACACCATCCTCATCTGGGAATCTTTCCTTATCAGAGGAGAATTTTTGTCCCGGGTCATTCTTCATGCTCTCAACAATTTCATGGTGCAAGAAGCACATTTCAGTTGGGCCGGAAGAGTTTGCAATCAACTCATGCGATGGGGAATACTCTAAACTTGAAATCAATACTTTGCTGGTGTTTGAGCCTTCAGGATCTGCAGTTTTCCAAGCTACTTGTGTTTCATCAATCCACACATCAGTTGAAGTCCAACCGAAAATACCAGCAGATATTTTTGAATAACTTCTGGCCGAATCTTCAGACACATACATATCAAATTCAGTTTTAATTTTCATACCATCGTCTTCCATTTCTAATTCAACACTGCATATCCATGGGCCAGCCTCGCCAGATAGTACTTCTTCTTCTGATGGTTGGTCACCAACAACTGAGAAGAATTTGTCTTTAGAGTAAGGGTCAGGATACAGCATTGGATCAATTACAAAGGCATATACAACCCAACTAAGGGCTGTTACAATTAGTAATCCCACAATGCTCATTGCGATTATTTTCACTTTTCCGCCCTCTTGAGATTTCTCTGCAACAGGCTGCCATTGTAAATCACCATCTTGTCCTTGTGGGTTGAGTTGAAACAAATTATTTGTGACCTGATTTTCAGGAATTTGTTCTACATCATTGGCATCCATTGGCTTCCATTCACTACCGTTCCAAACAAACTTTCCATCCGGTGATATCTCTCCGACCATACACGCTGCTAATCCTTGTAGGATTTGATGTTTTCACCTTTTGGTAATATCTTTACCAATAACAAATCGCTTTTGTTTTGAATCTAGGATGGGAAAGCATGAAACATTAGTTGCAAACACTTAGCATAGTGAATCGGACAGCCGTTTACGCCATTGGGGGCAACGCCCTATCTTCGCCTACAGGTGACGACGAAGAAAAATCAGCATTAACATTAGCTAAGGTAATGAGTGATGTAGTCGATTTACTGGAGGCTGGCTGGAGAGTGATTATGACTCATGGCAATGGACCACAGGTTGGTCACTTGATGGCATTGGATTCATCCCAGGCTATGGATGATTGGGTTGCTGCTACTCAAGGAATGATTGGACATTCACTCTCAATAAATCTAGAATCAATTTTACGAAAGAGAGCAAGGCCAGAATCTATCGCAGTTGTACTTACAAGAGTCGAAGTAAATCCCGATGACAAAGCGTTTGACTTCCCTACCAAACCAGTAGGTCCAACGCTAAGTGATAAGCAAGTGATGACTGAAGATTGGGACATTGCAGAAACAGTAAACGGTCCCCGTCGGGTAGTTGCTTCACCCAATCCTGTTCGAATTATCGATATCGAAATAATTAGATCACTACTTGAAAAAAGTGCGATTGTAATTTGTTGCGGCGGGGGGGGAATTCCTGTAATCAATAAAGGCGACTACTACACTGGAATTCCCGCAGTAATAGACAAGGATCGGCTAAGTTCATTATTAGCAATCGAAATGGGGGTTGATGCATTAATTATCTCAACTGCAGTGGATGCAGTGAGAACAGGTTTTGGAACTAAACATGAAGAAATTCACAGTGAGTTAACCGTAAGTGAGGCTGAAAAATATCTGAAGCAGGGTGAGTTTCCAGCAGGTTCTATGGGGCCAAAAATATCATCTTTAATCGAATTTGTTAAAGGAAGAACTGGTGTAAAATCAGTTTTGTGCCAACCTGGTGATGCTCTCAAGGCATTAAGGGGAGATACTGGAACAATAATTTATTCTGACTAATCTTGACAAGACAATTGATTAGTAAATTGGATTAAATTAAATACGAAATGCTGGAGCGCAGGGTGGGCCTGTAGCTTAGTCAGGTAGAGCGATGGACTCTTAATCCATCGGTCGCGGGTTCGAACCCCGTCAGGCCCGCCATCTTCATTACAGTCAAGAATTCAGTCTGCCATTTGGATTTATGATTGTCTCAACTCCACCTGAACCGGCCAAAACAACAGCATCACACATGTTATTGAATAGTCCAACCTGAACAACTCCTGCAATTTGCAATATTTCAGACTCTATTTTTTCTGGATTGGATAGTTTTGGTCCGGTGTGGGCGTCTGCAATCATATTCCCATTATCCGTAACAACTGCTCCGTCACCTGCCATCCGAAGGTTAACTCTGCAATCCAATAATCTGCTCAATGCTCTAACTGTAGCGGAACATGAGAAAGGTGTGACTTCTATTGGAAGAGGAAATGCTCCTAGCGTGCCAACTCTTTTTCTATCATCAGCAACTACGACCATACTAGAACTTTCTTGAGCGACTATTTTTTCTCGTAAAAGAGCGGCACCTCCCCCTTTAATCAACTGAAATTGAGGGTCGTATTCATCTGCACCGTCAATCACGATATCAAGACCATCGATTTCAGATAAATCGACTAAAGGGATGCCAACTTCCAATGCAAGTTTTTCAGTTGCGAGACTTGTTGGAACCCCTACAATATCTAGCCCTTCGTCAGCAATTCTTCTACCCAATTCGATTACCGTATGTTTGACGGTTGAACCAGTTCCTAAGCCAACTTTCATTCCCGATTTGACAAATTGACATGCCTCTATTCCGGCCTTTTTCTTAAGGGCTTCAACGTCTGCCATGATGTCCCTAAATCAACTGAGTCAATAAGGAATGTGAAGCGAATGTCTGAAGTGCTTAGGTGTAATGGCGCATATGTGACGAGACGATTTTTGGCGGTGATTATTGTCACAATATTTTGTGCAATGACTTTCATGCCAATGGTTAATGCCAATCCCAATCGTCAAATTGATGTCGAGATCTCATTAGGACCTAATGGTGTTTCAGATCACTACAGTGTTTTCATACCTGATGGTGAAATTGTTACCAGTCTTGATTTTGATATGTTTGAAAAATCTTGGCCAATTGATGATGTTATTACAATTCGAGAAAAAGGGGATTGGGTAAACGCCGACGCTATGGATGGCGTCGATTACAACCAAACCGGATTGCGAATATTGCCAATTTCACACGAGTGGGATTTTGAAGGTGGTGTTCAAGGTTGGTCTTTGAGTTCAGGCGGTGGTTGGGCTCACGGATACGATCCATCATTGGGTGCAAGCAATGGTGTCCACTCAGGTTCCTCAGCTATTTACACCTACAATGGAAATTACCCAAATGGAATGTCAACAACATATTGGGCAACTTCTCCAGCCATTGATTGCTCTTCATGTTCTGGGTCGTGGGATCTAAAATTTTGGAAGCGGTTGGGAGTTGAATCTTCCTCATATGATAGAGCCTATGTATCGGTTAAATCCACTACAGGTTGGGTTAATGTGTATTCAAATCCTAGAAGTTCCACAAATGATGTTTCATTCACTGAATCAACCTACGATATCAGCAATTATGTTGCTGGAAATTCAGCATTTCAAGTTAGATTTGGTCTAGGAAGTACCGATGGTTCTGTGACATATACTGGATGGAATATTGATGATGTTGCAATTGAACCAAGAGGAAATACAGGAACGGGTAATGCCAACTGGACAAGCCTACCATTCGGACCAGATGGAACTGGAGATATGAAAATGGAACATGGATTGCTTTCAATCGATGCAACAATTCCTCAGGGTTCAATCATGAAATGGAGTTTAATTGATTCAAAAGATAAATCTAAGATCCCTGGCTTTTCAGATTTAGAGAATCTAAATGCTGACCTTTCATTAATTGATACTGAGAAGCACCCTTCTGTTCAATTGAAGATTCAAATGGAGACGACCTCTGAGACACCAGTCATCCATTCGATTAAGCTCGGAGGGGGAATTGTTGAATCATTCAATGGTGCAAATTCCGCCGGTTGGACAGGATTTACTTCCCAAAATAACGGTGTAATTTCAGGAAATGGACAACTAAGTTCACCAGAGTGGAGATTTGCTAAGCCCTTTGCTGCAATAGATTTGGATTATGTTGGAACGGGCAGCGGTAACTTTGAGGCATGCTTCGAAAAAGTTTCAGATTGTTCATCAAATTGGAATAAATTAAATGAAAACCAAAAATTCACTTTAAGCCATCCAAGTTCGACCTTGAATTTGCGTTGGAATGGAACAGGTAGTTATTCTATAGATTATATCGAAGTCGATATCCATAGGCATTCATCTCCAGTGAATGCTAGAATCGATATCGGAATGGATGGAGTTCAAGAGTGGTCATTCTCCAATGATATAATCTCCAAATGGGGATTGCAGGATACATTTAATTCTGGAAAGAAAGCTAACGATTTGTCAATTCCTTCTGGTGGAGCAGATGTAATTGGTATATACTATCCAATTAGAACGGGCCTCTCTGATTCTTCATACGAATCAAAAGGAAATCTGATGTTTTCATTAACTGCCATAGAAGCCCCATTGAACGGTGTTGAAGTTACATTTTCAGTCGACGGAAATGAGTTATTTACCGAGACAATTGGAGTTATTTCTAATTCACAAACGGTAATTTTGAGTGATTCACAAATGCAAGACTTAGTTTCAGAGATGGAATCAAGAACCCCCGAATATACAATTCTAGGTGATTTAGAAGCACATGAGATTGAGGTTTCTATTTCCTCAAACTCTGGTGGAGATTTACTCGTTTCAGGATTATCTATACCCTATCGTTACGATTTAGATTTAGGTGAAGACCTCAAGCCCGTTATCGCAGCCATCAATTCTCAACTCTCTATGGTCTCTAGTAATGGTGGAATGAAGGAAATACAAATTCCTGTAATTATGGATGAGCCAGGTAGTGTAATAATCTGGGAATATGGAATGCAAACCTTAGGATCACCCCAACCTATTGGTATCACAATGACTAATCAAACTGAAACATTGGTAGCAGGCAACGATTGGTATGAATTCAATAGTTCATTTGATTTATCAGCTCTAGGAATACTGGATGCTCATCAGCATTTCATCGATGAAAGTTGGTCTTCGACATTCACTTTGAGTGGAAGCAAGTGGTCTAGATCATTAGAATGTTCAGTCATTACAAGCTCATGTTCAGGTCCACAAGAAATCCTATCTCAGGATTTCTCTTACAATTTCGATGGAAGTATTGTTGATTTTTACCATCGAATCCAAATTTCTGCAGATTGGCCAGATGAAGATGCGACGCTAGCCAAAAGTTCAGTCAACATGAACGGCCCACAGTCGGAAGCAAATGAGATACGTTTCGGTCTTGGTAAATCGATGGCAGTAGAGCAAGATGTTGAGGTTGTAGATTGGCACCTTTCATTCATGAATGGTGCTGAGTCTACATGGGATGCATTATATTTGGATCCTTCAAATCCAGGTGTTGTTGAGGTTGAATTGTTATTTGAAAATCTTGAGGATGCTCCAAGGTCATCAGCGTTTAATGTAGCTCTATATGTTGATGGTTTGCTTATCGATACCACTCAGGAATTGAGTCATGGCGTTGCAACTTTATTGTTTAATCCGAATCCATCAGCAACCAAAGTAGAACTTTCGGTTTCTGTTATTGGACTCCATGGGCAAAATGTAAATTGGAGTGTTCCCAAAAATGCAACTTTCTTGATTGATGAAACAGCACCAACCCTGATTTCAAGCAACATTGCTCAACTAGATCACAAAAGTAATCAATTCCCACTTGAATTAGAATTTGAAATTGGAGACAGACCTCTATTGCCTAGACATTCAATTCTTCACCTCTCAAAATCATGGGATGGTGAATCTAGTATTCAACTAAACCAACCTTCAAACCTAAATGGAATCCAAGGAATATACTCAACAGTTGTTGATGTAAGCGATGCCCAAATTGGAGAAATAATGTCTGGTTGGTTGGAGGTTTTCGACCCAGCAGGACATCCGTTAGTTGACTCTGGAAATGAAGAAAATCCACTATTCATGATTAGCTTTGGACCTGATGGTGCACCGGTAATTCAAACCGCTGGTTTGGGCTGGACAAATTCTACACAATGGAGGCATCCAGGACAGAATTACAGTCTGCTTATCCCGGTGGTAGATTCTAATGGATATGGCGACATAGAAACAATTTCAGTCGATTTATCATCAAATCTAAATGAAAATCTCAAACTTGAATGGAATTCACAAGATGGCTGTATTTCTTCACATCAATCATTATTGATAGTTGACTGTTCAATTTTAGATGAAAGCGATTATTTCGATTCATTTTTTACTTTGGAAATAGTCATTGCTTTTGCTTGGAATTTTAATCCTGATACTTCAATTGAAAGAAACGTCCAAATTACTGTAAGAGATGATTCAGGGCAGTCATCTAGAGTTGAGATCGATTCCTACTGGCGATATTCCAGTGAAATCGAAGCAGATTTAGATTCTGCAAGATTCCTAAATTCAACAGAATTTGTATCACCTGGAGATTCAAGCGAGTTCAAGTTTGATGTAATTTGGACCAAAAGTGGTGTGCTAGTGTCAAATGAAGTCCCTTTTTCGGTATCATTAGATGAATCTATTCAGTATGGTGTTGCAGAGAATGGTATTGCAAATATTTCTCTCATAGCACCAAATGAGACTGGTATACATCCAATAACAGTGGATTTAGAAAATTTACCAATTGGAGCAATCGACAGAACAGATTCATCACGGATTGTTAATTGGATGGTTGTAGATTCAAATATACCAAAAGTATTGGAATTACTATCGCCAGACCCATCTGCAGAGATACAAGAAAGAGATTGGAAAGATCTGAGATTTGAAATTATGATTAGTGAAATTGAAGGTCTTGATTTAGAATCCATAAGAATGCATTGGCTAGTCTTGCCATCTGGTATGCTAATTCCCGAATTGGCAGTTCTTGGAGGTAACGAAACAATGCAACTTATCGCTGGAACAGGTTCTGGTATCTCAATACCACTCTATGCTGATTTAGATATTGATTCAATTATTCCAGAAGTAAGCAGGGAAAATGCTTGGGACCTATGGATTTGGGTTGAAGGACAAGACCTTGCAGGGCAGGAAATTGATCCAACTTTCAATAATCAAGAATCACCTCTATCGGTTTTACAACTTGCCAAAAGGGATGCCGAACTTAGAATAGATTCGGATGATATTCGAATCTTAACTAATTCCCCGACTGCAAATAGCCCAGTCCTTGTGAACATCACAGTCCACAATGATGGGCAAGTTGATGGTTTAACAAGTGTAAGAATGGAAGCTATCGAAGACGGTGATAATCGAAGATTAATCAAAATCATCAACGTTGTAGTTCCAGCATCTTCTTCAGTATCATTCGAAGTAAAATGGGTGCCTGAAAAAGAGGGTGCTGCTTGGATCGAATTAACCACTCCTGAAGGAATGTTTGAAAGAACCACCCCCATACAAATTGGTTCAGATGATTCGGGATATGTTGTCGAGGGATTAGAGGGTGCTAGTACCTCAATGCTCACCGGCTTTGCAATAATTCTGTTTTTGATGCTTGGTTTACTTGGATTTTTAATCATTTCAGGCAGAAAACCTGGAGATGAGGATTTTGAAGAAAGCGAATTTATCTAAATCATCAATGGGTTGAAATGGAAAGGGTGCCAGCGTCGATGTGGAGGATGCAGGAGGACTGCTGACAGACTTCGAGTCTGAGGAAAGTCCCCTCTCCATAGTGCAGGCGGTCGACACAAGTCGAGACACAGAAATGGGT
>MDSV01063034.1_pt1 | contig 13254 bp, 10 predicted proteins | sample 810851 | NCBI WGS metagenome assembly MDSV01 (sample SAMN05326640, study PRJNA326480) | marine metagenome | isolation source: seawater | place: Atlantic Ocean: North East | collected 2012 | reverse complement strand
TCTTGTATTAGGGGCTGGAAAAGTAGGTAGAAATATTGCTAAGAATTTAGCTAGGCAAACTTTTGATGTTTGTATAGTTGACGTTGATATTGAGAGATTAAAAAGTATACAAGAGGATCATGACTTAGCAATTGTTCAAGGGCATGCATCAAGCCCTGAAGTTCTTAAAAAAGCAGGCGCAAATTTAGAGAGTGTTGTTCTTGCTGTTACTAATGATGATGAGGTGAATATCGTCGCATGTCAGCTAGCAAAAAAACTATTTAATGTATCAAAGACTATTTGTAGGCTATCTGACTATACATATATTGAAAATCTTGATGCTCTTGGCAAAGATAATATTGATGTTGCCATAAGCCCTGAACTAGAAGTTACTCAGCACATTGTTGACCTAATAAATCATCCAGGTGCAGAACAAATAGAATCTTTTGCAGAGGGCAAGGTTAAGCTGGTTTCGGTAAAAGCTAAAAAAGATGGAAAGCTTGTGAATAGGGAGCTTAAATCCATAAAAAGTGATTTGCCAGATATAGATACATTTGTTCCAACTATATTTAGAAAAAATAAGCCTGTTGTTCCTGATGGAAGCACAGTCATCAAAGAAAATGATGAGGTTTACTTTTTATCGTCTGAAGAGAATATAGACAAAATTGTTAATGAGCTCAGGGATCAAGGAGATACAACTTCGAGAATAATGATTGTAGGGGGTGGCAGGATAGGCCTTTCCTTGGCAATAACTCTAGAAGAATATTATAAAGTTAAAGTTTTGGAGCAAGACCATACAAAATGTGAATCAATTGCAAAAGATTTAAACAAAGCAATAGTATTAAAGGGAAGTGGCTCTGATGAGGAGTTATTGAGAAGCGAAAATATTGAAAATATAGATGTGTTTTGCGCACTTACAAATGATGATGAAACAAATATTATGTCAGCCTTCCTTGCAAAAAAACTAGGTGCAAAGAAAACCCTCATAATCCTCAATAATTATTCATATATTAATATTCTGCCAAAGAGTTTTGTAGATCTTCCTCTTTCACCACAAAGAATGACGGTTTCTCTAGTAATGCAACATCTGACATCAGTAGATATGCCACAAGAGGTTTTATTAAAAATGAATTCAGGGGTTGAGGCCTTGGAAGGAGTCATCCATTTCAATAATGATACTAAGGATTTGTTTGGATCAAAATATGTCTTACTTCCTCTGCCTGAAAATTCGGTTCTTGGTTCAATCTATCGAAATGGAAAAAACATTATTCCATCTGATGACCTTACCATTGAGAGGGACGATCACTTAATAGTTTTTATCAACGGCAAGACAGATAAATCTCAAATTGAAAAACTCTTCAAGGAGTCATAAATTTGAATATTAGGCCTATTTTTTCATTATTTGGAATTCTTTTGTGCTCATTTAGTACTGTTTTTCTAGTGCCGGCATTTGTGGGTTACATATTTAATGAAATAAATTACTTTAGCTTCATATTGGTTTTTTTTGGTGTGATGTTATTGGGTCTGCTAATGTGGCTTCCAAACAAAAACTCAATTGATGCTCTAAAAATATCAGATGGTTTCATTGTTACTGCTATGTTTTGGTTCGTGTTAGGTATTGTGGGTGCTGTACCATTTATTACTTATGGAATATCGCCGGTAAATGCATTTTTTGAGTCAACATCTGGAATAACAACAACGGGGGCAACGGTTCTTGTTGGCTTAGATGATTTACCAAAATCGCTTTTGATCTATAGACAGATGCTTCAATGGGTTGGGGGAATGGGGCTAATAATTCTTGTAGTCGCGATTATGCCAACTCTAGGTATTGGTGGTGGTCAATTATTTAAGATGGAAGTTCCTAGCTTTGAGTCTTCGCAGAGATTAACTCCTAGGATCACACAAAATGCAAAAGCTCTTTGGCAAATATATTTATTTTTGACGATAGGCTGTTTATTGGCATATTTAATCTCAGGAATGGGATTGTTTGATGCCTTCGCTCATGCATTATCAACTGTTGCGATTGGTGGCTTTTCGACTCATGACGCAAGCATAGGTTATTTTGATAGTTTTGCTGTAGAGGTTGTTTGTATTATTTTTATGTTGATGTCTGCCACATCTTTTTCGCTGCACTATGCTGCTCTGTATGAAAGGAAATTTCTTAAATATTTATACAGTGAAGAGCTTAAATTTTTTCTTTCCGTAATTGCAATATTTCTTACGCTTACAATTATATGTTTTGCGACATTTTCAATGCTCGATTGGGATACGTTAAGAAAATCTATTTTCCAAACAATCTCAATAGTTACTACCTCGGGTTTTACAATAGACGATTACTCGCTTTGGCCGGGCTATATACCTTTCTTGCTTCTTGTTGGAGCCTTTATTGGTGCTTGCTCTGGATCTGTTGGTGGCGGTCTGAAATCATGGAGAGTTCTTATAATCTTAGACCAGGCTAGGCAAGAAATAATTAAAACCATTCATCCAAATGCTGTTGTAACTTCAAGAATAGGAAAAAAAGTTGTTGATGCCTCTATTTCTGAGAAGGTCTGGGGATTTTTTGCTGTTTATGTGATTACCTTCATAGTTCTTTTAGTTCTTGTACTAATGTCTGGACTCGATTTTGAAAGCTCTTTTTCAGCTGTTGGGGCAACCCTTAACAACCTGGGACCAGGACTGGGCGAAGTTTCATCAAACTATGAATCGCTTTCAAGCTCTACAAAATTTATTTTATCTTTAGCGATGATATTGGGAAGATTAGAAATTTTTACCCTTTTGGTTCTGCTGACTCCTGCTTTTTGGAAACGTTAGAAATTATATAAATCTTTATTTTCTTCTATTCTTCTAAACTTTTTGTATTCCCATGAATATTCTTTCGGATTCTTAGAAATTTCTGTTTCAAAAAGTTGATTCATGTATTTATGACCGTCATCTAATTTAATTTGAGGTGAAGATTGGGTAAATACTATTGAATAAATAGATTTATTTGGTTTGGTTACATAGACCATTATTGGGAGATTATCCATTTTTTTTGCAAGTGAGCTAACTATTGTTGTTGAATAGCATTTTCTCCCAAAAAAATAGGATTCGATGCCTAATTTTCTTTGTGGAACTTGATCAGAGGCGAGAGTTATAGACTTGTTGCTTTTAATGTCTAAAAGCATTTGTCGAACACCTCTTATAGACGCTTCAACAGGCAGTGAGTTGTTATATGAACGATGCTTTTTTACAAACTTGTCAAAGAGTTTCAATTTAAAAGGTTTGTACATTACAGTACTTTCGCTTTGTACTATTAACCATGAGAGCATAAAGTCTATGCTGCGATTGTGAAAAGAGAAACATAACCTTGGATTGTTAACAGTTTCTTGAGTAAATAAATAACGGTCTACAACCTTATTAACATGAAGAGAGGTTTTTTGGGGGCCGCGACCCCAAGAATAAAGACTTTCAAAAAATGAGATGAGTGTTTCTTTGCAGCTTTCATTGGTTAGCTTATCTATTTCATTTTTAGATTTATTAGTAAAAACTGTAGTTATATTTGCTTTAGATATTTTGTATAAATTTGTCCTTCTAATTAAAAATCTAAGACCAAGGTTATACGCAATTTCAATAAGCTTAGTTCCAACGGTTAACCCAGATATGGTTAAAACATAAAGTAATGTTTTCATACTTAATTATATGATCATATTAGAGTATATAATTTAATTTTTAGGATCTTTATATGCCTGCAAAATCAATGGATGAGCTCGTTTCTTTGTGTAAGAGGCGAGGATTTATTTTTCAATCTGGAGAAATTTATGGTGGTCTTCAGGGAATATATGACTATGGTCCAATGGGGGTAGAGCTTAAGAAGAACATTAAGGATTCCTGGTGGTCATCAATGGTCTATAAAAGAGACGATATTGAAGGCTTGGATGCGTCAATATTAACTAACCCAAAAGTACTTAAATATTCCGGACATGAGGATACTTTTTCAGACCCTTTAGTTGATTGTAAAGACTGTAATGGGCGCTTTAGAGCCGATCACTTAGACGATAGTAAGTGCCCACTTTGTAGTTCTACCAATCTAACAGATCCAAGACCATTTAACTTAATGTTCAAAACGGCACTTGGGCCTATTGATGATGGTAAAAATTTTGCTTATTTAAGGCCTGAAACAGCTCAGCAAATTTTCACAAATTTTAAAAATATATTGGATTCAAATCCTAAAAGTTTACCATTTGGAATTGCTCAAATTGGTAAAGCTTTTAGGAATGAAATTACACCAAGAAATTTTATTTTTAGAGTGCGCGAATTTGAGCAAATGGAGTTAGAGTTTTTTGTAAAAAATGGTGATGATGAAAAATGGCATGAATATTGGTTAGAACAAAGATTGTCGTGGTGGGAAGACCAAGGAGTTCCTAGATCAAGTCTTGAAATTTTGGATGTACCTGAGGATGAGCTCTCTCATTATTCAAAGAAAACATATGATCTTATGTATAAGTTTCCACATGGAGTTGAAGAATTAGAGGGTATAGCTAATAGGACAGACTTTGATCTTGGGTCTCATAGCAAAAATCAAAATGAATTTGAAATAACAGCCAAGGTCGCAAACAATAAAGAATCTAATTCTAAGCTTGCTGTTCATAATTTAGATGAAAAAAAATGGGAGATACCATATGTAATTGAGCCATCTGCTGGCGTTGATAGAGCATTCCTTGCAATACTTAATGAGGCATACAACGAGGAAAGCCTTCCTGATGGAAAGGCCAGAACTGTCTTAAAGCTTTCAAAACATCTTGCTCCGATATCTGCTGCTGTGATTCCGCTAAAAAAGAACGATGATAAATTAGTAAACTTAGCAAAGGGTGTTAAAGACCAATTACAGCAAGTATCAAGCCGCAGAATAATTCTTGAAAATACTGGGAACATAGGAAAAAGCTATAGAAAACATGATGAAATTGGAACGCCAAACTGTATTACAATTGATTACGACAGTTTAGAGAAAAATACAGTTACTCTTAGAGACAGAGATACAATGAATCAGAAAACAATAGATATAAATGATATTAGTAAACATCTGTTAATATAAATTAACAAATGTTGTTTATTAGGTCTCTTTTTTTTATATTTTCTTTATATCTAGCATAGTACTTGTTTCATTAGTAATAAATATTCTTTATTTATTTACCTCAACAGAAACCTTACAAAATATTTGTAAGCATTGGATTGTATTAAACAATAAAGTTCTAAGTATCCTTTGTAATATTAATTATGAGGTTTCGGGATATGAACACCTTCCAAGTGAGCCCTGTATTGTTATTGCAAATCATCAAGGTCCGTGGGAATCATTGTTTGTTCAAACTCTAAAAATCCCTAGTAGCAGCATTATTAAAAAAGATCTTACTTTGATTCCTTTTTTTGGTTGGGGTTTAGCTGCATTGAAGCCAATTAGAATTAATAGAGAAGCAAAGCTATCTAGTCTAAAAAAAGTTGTATCAAAAAGTGTGAATAGGCTTAAAAATCGATCGTCTGTGATTATATTTCCTGAAGGAACCAGAAATAGTGCAGACTATGGCCCCTCTAAATTTAGTGCAAGTTTCGCAAGAGTTGGAATGATTTCAGGTGCACCCATAGTACCGGTATGCCATAACTCAGGAAAGTTTTGGATAAATAAGACCTTTACTAAAAATCCAGGAACTATAAAAGTAAAAATAGGAAAACCTTTTTTCATTAACAATGAAAAATTAGATGTTACAGAAATAGAAGAATGGTTTAGAAAAAACTATAAATCGCTAAATGTCTAAATTAGATACTGACAGAGCATTGGCATCTATAAATTCTCTTCTTGGCTCTACTTGATCACCCATCAAGACTTCAAAAGCATCATCTGCTTCCTTGGCATCCTTTATGGTTACCTGCATCATTCTCCTATTCTCGGGATCCATGGTAGTTGACCATAACTGATCAGGATTCATCTCGCCAAGACCTTTATATCTTTGAACCTCAAGACCTTTGGTGCCCCCTTTAGACAGTTCTTTAACGTGGCTTTCTTTTTCAGCTTCATTTGATGAGTATAAAGCTGTTTTGCCTTTTGTGATTTTATAAAGAGGTGGCATCGCTATATAAATGTGCCCACTTTCAACAATCTCAAACATCTGTCTATAGAAAAAAGTTAGAAGCAAGGTTCTTATGTGTGATCCATCAACATCCGCATCAGTCATTATTATAATTCTGTGATATCTAAGTTTTGAAATATCAAAATCATCTCTTCCAATTCCACATCCCAAAGCAGTAACCATGGTTCCTATTTCTTGCGAAGAAAGAACTTTATCAATTCTTGCTTTTTCAACATTAAGAATCTTTCCTTTTAAAGGTAAGATTGCTTGATTTTTTCTGTTTCTTCCTTGTTTTGCTGATCCTCCAGCAGAATCTCCCTCAACTAAATATAGTTCCGAAAGTGTTGGATCTTTTTCTTGACAGTCTGCTAGCTTTCCGGGCAATCCTGCTACCTCTAGCACCCCTTTCCTTCTTGTCATTTCTCTAGCTTTTCTAGCTGCTTCTCTTGCCAGGGCTGCCTCAGAAACCTTTGTAAGTATTTGCATTGATTCTTTGGGGTTCTCAAGAAGAAACTCATTAAGGTATTTACTTAATATTGAGCTGACAACGCCCTCTACTTCTGAAGATACAAGTTTTTCTTTAGTTTGAGATGAAAACTTAGGATCTGGTACCTTTACTGAAATTACAGCAATAAGCCCTTCTCTAACATCTTCGCCCAACAACTCTATTGGTGCTTTTTTATTTAACTCTTCTTTTTTAACAAATGCCTTTAGAACTCTGGTTAAGCTGGCTCTAAACCCAGATAAATGAGTGCCGCCATCTTTTTGTGGGATATTGTTTGTATAACAAAGTACATTTTCAGAATACGAGTCGTTCCATTGCATAGCAACTTCAACAGTTATATCGTTCTGATTGCCTTCGCAATGGAAGGTCTCACAAACACTTTGCTTTCTTCCCTTTAAAAATTTTACGTAACCAGCAACCCCGCCAGAATTTTTAAATGTTTTAGACTTTCCTGTTCTCTCATCTTTCACTTCAGTGTTTACGCCCGCATTAAGAAAAGAGAGTTCTTGGACTCGTTTATTGATAATGTCGATATCAAATTTAATAGATGTAAAAATTTTATTGGAAGGAGTAAATGTTATCTCGGTGCCAGATTCTTTTGAGGCTTTGACCTTGGAAAGTTTGGTTTTCTTTTTCCCTTCTGAATATTTTTGTTGGTACATGCCTCCATCTCTCCATACAGTTAAAACTAATTCGCTTGATAGCGCATTAACAACTGATACACCAACACCATGAAGCCCACCAGAAACTTTGTATGAGTTGTCGTCGAATTTTCCACCGGAATGGAGTGTCGTCATGATTAGTTCAGCAGCTGAGACTCCTTCTTTCTTATGCTTGTCAACCGGTATTCCACGACCATCATCTTTAACCGTTACCGAACCATTTTTGTTTATTTGCAATAGGATCTTGCTGCAATAACCGGCCATTGCTTCATCAATACTATTATCTAGAACCTCAAAGATCATATGATGAAGGCCAGTCCCATCATCTGTATCACCTATATACATTCCTGGCCTTTTTTTAACAGCCTCGAGACCTTTTAAAACTTGGATATTTGATGAGTCGTATTTTGGATCTTTTTTTGATTTTTTTGGCATTAAGTTTAATGTTCCACGTGGAACTTTTTAACAATAAAGTTCCTGTCTATTTTACTATTAAACGGGTCAGATATGTTTGAAAAAATGAATTGATTGGGTGCTTTTTTAATTATTGATAACAATGTTTCAAGATGTGTTTCATCGATCTCTGAAGAGAGGTCATCTAAAACCGTTACGTTATCAATACCGAGATTAATTAACGACATCGAGATGGCAAGCCCCCAGATTATAGAGAAGGCCTTTTCTTCTCCTCTTGAAAATAAATCTTTTGCCATGGATGAATCAAAATTAAAAACTAGATCGGCTTTGTGGGGGCCACATTGAGTAGTCTTTTTAAATAGGTCTTGTGCTAATGAAGCCTCCAGATCATCAAGCAAAATCTCATTACTAAAGCCTTTTTCTAAATTAATATTCATTGCTGATAGCCTTTTTGCAAAACTATCATTAAGCTGATCATTTACAAGATTGAAAAAGTTCTCTTTGATTTTATCAAGAAAATAACTCCTCTCATTTTGTATTACTGATGCAGCGTCTGACAAAGGCATATTCCAAGAAATTGCTTCTTGTGGAAAATTTCGTTTTAGTGATGAGTTTCTTTGTCTTAATGCTGAATAATATGAAAACCAGGATTTTTGATATGTCTTACTAACTAAAAATAATGCGCGGTCTAAACTTTTTCTTCTGTAGTCTGGAGCAGACGATAAATAAAAAAACATTTTAGAGTCTATTGCATTTATTGGAAGCAAACTTACCAACTCTCTTTTTATTTTATTCTTTTCGTTAACCTTAATTGATAAATTTTTAGATTTTGTTTTAGAAATTGTTATCTTTTGTCCTGAGTCACCAATTTCTGCAGAGATCTTGAAGCTATTGGATCCTAGCTTAATAAGATTATTTGATTTTGTCGTTCTGAAGGAGTTACCTGATCCTAAAATATAAACTGCTTCCAATATAGACGTTTTACCTGCCCCATTAGTTCCATGGAAAAAATTTAGTCCATCACACAAATCATATGATGTGTTCTGAAAACATCTAAAATTTTTTAAAGAAAGTTTTTTTATTGTCACCTAGATAAGAAGTGGCATTAAAACATATTTTGGGAAATCAGAATCAGGTGGAAGTAATAAACAGCTTTTATCAGATCCAAAAAATTTTACATTACAAACATTTCCTTCTTGGTGGCTCAGTATTTCTTGCAAATAATTAACATTAAAGGCTATATCAATATTTTCACCAGAATAATTAACGCTCAGGGTCTCCTCTCCAGCTTCTTCCTCGGGATTATTTGCGGAGACCATTAAGCTTCCATCAGATACATTCAGCCTTATCCCCTTATATTTATCACTTGATAAGACGCTAACCCTACTTAAGCTTTCAGAAAGCTCTTTAACATCAACCTCAAGAACAAAACAATCACCAGATGGAATGACTTGATTGAAATCAGGGTAGTTTCCATCAATCAACTTGCTTTTAAAGGTTATATTTCCTGTATTAAGCTCAATTGAGGAATCGGTTATTAATAATGAGGCTTCCCCGTCTGCATCAGCCAGAAATTTTGTCATCTCATTTACAGACTTTCTGGGTACTATTCCAGAAAACGAGCTTCCTGCAGACACTTCAAATATGTTTATTGCTAATCTATGCGCATCTGTTGCCACAGCGGTTAAAAAATCATCTTTGAGTTCCAAGTAGAGTCCATTTAAATAATGTCTCCAGTCTTGATTACCCATGGCAAAAGATGTTGTTGAAAAGATTTTTCTCAGATCTTTTGAATTAATTTTTAATTGTTCTCCGCTTTCTTGATTCTCAAATATAGGAAAGTCTTCACTTGGAAGGGTTGCTAGCGAATACTTTCCTGAAGGTGTTCTAAGTTGAATTTTATCTCCCGAGAGTTTAATTTCTATGCTTGATCCGTCGGGTATTAATCGACATAGATCGTTTAATTTTTTAGCAGAGGTTGTAGTTCTTCCCTCACTAGAAACACTCTCTAGTTGGCCGCTTGTTCTTACTTCTGACTCTAAATCCGTGGCAGTTAAATGAAAGCCTGATTCATTAACTTCAAGAAGTACATTTGCTAAAATTGGAAGGGTTTGTTTTTTTTCAACAACTCCCAGAGTTACTCCAAGAGCCTTAGCAATGTCCTCTTTTTTAAATACTGCTTGCATTAATTTGTGAGTGTTCTGGTGAGGTTTCTATAATCTTCCTCAAGCGATGGTAGTTCTTTCCTGAGCTCAGCTATTTTTGAACATGCGTGAATGACTGTTGTATGGTCGCGACCATTAAAAGACTCACCTATTTCAGGCAAACTATGGTTGGTAAGCTCCTTGGTTAGAGCCATAGCGAGTTGTCTTGGTCTGGTAATGGACCTACTTCTTCTTTTAGACAAAAGGTCTGAAAGTTTTATATTGTAATACTCTGCAACTGTTTTCTGGATGTTTTCTATTGAAACCATTTTTGCAGAAATAACAAACAAATCCTTTAAAGACTCTTTAACGAAAGGAACATCAATTTCTATATTTGAAAACCTTGCATTTGCAACCACCCTTTTTAATGCACCCTCTAATTCTCTAATGTTTGATCTGATTCTTTCTGCAATATAGATAGCGCAATCATTGGGGAGTTCAACACCCATAAGTTGAGCCTTTCTTAGTAATACAGCTGCTCTGGTTTCTAGCTCTGGTGGCTCAACAATGACGGGCAGTCCCCAGCCAAGCCTAGACTTTAGTCTTTCCTCTAAGCCATCAATTTCTTTTGGGTATTTATCACAAGTCAGCACCATTTGGTGGTTTCTGTCCAATAAGGTGTTAAATGTATGAAAAAATTCTTCTTGTGATTGTTCTTTGCCAGCAAAAAACTGAATATCATCAATTAATAGCGCATCAGCGTTTCTGTAAAAAGATTTGAATTCACTCATAGCCCCTAATTGCAATGCCTTTACCATGTCAGCTACAAATTTTTCAGAATGCACATAAACAATTCTCTTTTTTGGGCTGTTTCTAAGAATTTCATTTCCTACGGCATGCATTAAATGGGTTTTTCCAAGCCCAACACCCCCATATATAAAGAGTGGGTTGTAGTCTCCTTTTGGATTTTGGGCAACCTGTTTGGCAGCAGCTAGCGCCATATGGTTGGATTTACCCTCAACAAAAGTACTAAATGTGAAAGCTTGAACCAGGCCCGGATTTCTGTCTTCAGAAGAGTCAAGTTTGTCAACAAATGTTGACTTATCAAGCATTTTAAAGATTATTTCCTTTTCTGGGTCAATGCCATTAAGCGCATCATTGATGTCATCTAAAAAATTCTCTCTTACATGGTTTAAGATAAAATCATTTGGGGCTTTTATCTCTAATGAGTTGTTTGTTGTTTCTGCAGAAAGGGGCTTAATCCAGGTGTTAAAGTCTTCTGATGAAAGCTTCGATTCAAGAAGGCCTGAACATTGTGTCCAAAGTTCCAATATATCTCTCCGGTTTTGAAACAAGTCTAGCAAAAATTAACAAGATATCTACAGCATAAACCAATGAATTTTTTGTGGATAACTTGTGGTTATCTTTATGTTGAAATTCTTTTTTTATTTTGTGGAAAAAAAAATACTTTACTATATAATTTTGCCCCTATTCAGAGTTAACCATGAAAAGAACCTTTCAACCCAGTAACATCAAAAGAAAAAGAACTCATGGCTTTAGAGCCAGAATGGCAACCAAAGCCGGCAGAGCTGTGCTTTCTAATAGAAGAAAAAAGGGTAGGAAAGTTCTATCAGCTTAGCCACACCATACTCATAGGGTGAGAGCTAATTTAAAAATTTTTTTAAAAAAGTCTTATTCCGTTAAACCTGGAATATTTATAGTGGTAAGAAAAAAAGACTATCCCAGGGCTGTCGATCGAAACAGGATAAAAAGACAAATAAAAAATGCTCTTCCTCAAACCTATAAAGAGAATCAGTCTAAAGATCTTATTTGTGTTGTGGGTGATAGTTTGTTGAGTGAATCATATGTGGGTATAAAAAAATTGGTCTCATTCGAGCTTTCTAAGGTTAATGCGTAATATTGCCATACGTTTAGTTCGGGCTTACCAGTGGCTTATAAGTCCATTAATTGGTAACAATTGTAGGTTTCGCCCCACCTGTTCAGAATATTGTGTAGAATCCATTCACAAACATGGGGTAATAGTTGGTGGTTGGTATTCCTTGGTAAGAATATTAAGATGTGGTCCATGGTCTAAAGGTGGTATAGATGAGGTTAAATGATGAATTTTAGGTTGTTGTGGATCCTGATGGTGGGGTTGTTTGCGTACCTTCTTTTTTGGGAGTGGTCACAAGAGTCTGCGGCAAAGGCAGAGCTTGTTGCAACCACAAGAGTTGACGAGGTTTCTTTTGGTGTCGATAGTATTGATGGCTCAAATACTTCAAAAATAAGCAATGGCTCTTTAACCCTTGTTGTTGATAATTCGGGCGGTTCAATAATTGGTGTAGAGCTTGGCGAATATCCGTTGCTTCAAAAAGCAGGCTCTCCTAATGTTAGGTTGTTGGGGTCAGAGGGTGCGTTTAAGTTTTACGTCAAAAGTGGTTTTGGTGTTGAAAGCCCTATCTTTTACCTAAAAAACAATGATGGTTCTAGCATCACCCTTGTTTCGGATGACGGCCTTTACAAAAAAGTTATATCAATTAAAGAGGGGTATTTGGTTGATATTAATGATAGTTATTTGGGTGGGAATAAACCTGGAGATCCTTTTGTTGCAATGTATCGAACTGACGGCAAACCCTTGGACGCTCCAGACTCATGGATTGATAACGCCTCATATGTTGGGGTAGCCTTTAATACTCCTGATGATCCGTATGATAGTTACAGGCTGCGCTCTATTGACGAAAGGCTTCTGTTTGATCAGGTTGGTGGTTGGGTTGGTTTTATTCAAAAGTATTTTTTAACCGCTTTACTGGTTAACCCAAATGATGTGGTGACAATGTTTGCAAACCCTCCTAGCGTTCCTGGTGGTGTTTACTCGATGGGCTCCATTGTTAGAGAAAAATCAGTTTATGACATTAACTCGGGCGTTTCACATAGGTTGTTTTTTGGGCCAAAAATCAGGTCCGATCTTATGCTAATTGCCAAAGATTTAGAGCTGTCTATTGATATGGGGTGGTTTTGGTTTTTAGCCCAGCCCCTTGTAATGTTGCTTGTGGTTATAAATGGCTTTATTAATAACTGGGGTGTATCAATTTTGTTGTTGACTGTTGTAGTTAAGTTGTTGCTTTGGCCAATCTCTGCGGCTGGTTTTAGGTCAATGGCAAAAATGCGTGTCGTGCAACCAAAACTTCAGGAGATTCAGCAGCGCTACAAAGATGACAGACAAAAACTTGGTGTTGAGATGATGGCGTTGTACAAAAAAGAGAAGATTAATCCGGCTGGGGGCTGTTTTCCAATGTTGTTACAGTTTCCTGTTTTTATTGCTCTTTTCTTTGCTCTCAGAGAAATTGTTGAGCTTAGGCATGCGCCTTTCTTTTTTTGGTTGCAAGATCTTTCGGCTCCGGATCCTTATTTTGTTTTGCCAGTCCTAATGGGGGGGCTTATGTATTTAACTC
>MDSV01249801.1_pt1 | contig 13257 bp, 5 predicted proteins | sample 810851 | NCBI WGS metagenome assembly MDSV01 (sample SAMN05326640, study PRJNA326480) | marine metagenome | isolation source: seawater | place: Atlantic Ocean: North East | collected 2012 | reverse complement strand
TTTAATTTATTTGACAAATGTCCGATTGAATTCATTAAAAAATATGGTACGGTTTTAAGACGTCACCTTAAAAGAGAGTTTATTTTACGATATTTAAATTCATCCTCACTGTGATATTTTGCAATATCATCTTCTGTTTTTTGAATATAGTATGGATAAATATTTATTACTTCAATTATATTGTAAAGTAATATTTTCTGTTGTCTTTTAGATGGACTTGGATTAATCTTTTCTATAGTATTATACAACGATCTAAGAGTAACCTTTTTATATTTTTTAATGCATTCTTTCACTTCGGATGCATATCCATTTTTATGTGTTTTTTTCCCAAACAAATCTTGATTAATTAACAATATATCTTCAAAACCTTTTTCAATTTCTGAACTATTCTTTCCGAGTAATCTTTTTTCTCTTTGTAATCTTACTATTCGATCTAATTTATAATCAATTTTTATGTTAGGATTTTTAAGAGCTATTTTTTCTAATAGGTACCATTTTCTAAATTCTATTAATATCGGAACTAAATAGGGGAGGAAATTATTAATGAAGATTTCGGAAGTGACTGTTTCTATCTTATTAATTATCTCATGAAGACCATATAACTTTAAATTTTTCGGTTCAATTTTGAAATGATCTAAAAAGAAGATAACTGTGTTGTTTTTTAAATAATTTTCACCTAGGGATATGGTAGCTATTGAGCGAGAAAATTCATATGCTTTTTTAAATTCAGTTAAGTTTTTATTGGCAATTTTTAATATCTCCAGCTCTTTATAGAAATGATCTATATGTAATGATTTAAGAAACTTATTGGAGTTTATTACAGATGTGCTCATCTTATTAATTAGAAGAAAGATTATTGAAATATAGCTCTAATTTCTCTTTTGCTTCAAGTAGCATTTTATTGTCAACAAATAGGTAATGCTTATCCATGTCTTTATGAATCGAATGTCCCATCATAGTTTTGACTAAGTTTGGTTCTCTAATATCTGCTTTATTTAGAGATGCTCTGAAGAATCTTCTTGCGTATTTTGTAGAAAGATTATGTTCAATACAACATTTTGCACTAATTAGTTTTAAATTAAGATTCATCTTATCTAGAGATCGTTTTGGAATTACTCTATTATAGATATTTGTTTCAATATGATTGGAATATTTCTTAAATATTTTCAATGCTTGTTTAGGTAAATACTGACGAGTTATAATAGATGATTTATTTCTTTGAATTTCTATCTCACCATCTTCAATTTTTCTTGGTTCTAAGTCTTGGATGTCTGTGTAAGAAAGTCCAGTGTAGCACATAACCAAGAATAAGTCCTTATAAATTATCAGCTTTGAATTACAATTGAAATCTCTAATTGCACAAAATTCTGAAGGAGTTAATGTTGGTTGAATTTGATGTTTTATTTTAATTGTTTGCCCTAAAAACGGGTTCATTGATAACTCTTTTCTTCTTATTAAGTCATTAATTAAAGTTTTTATATCCTTAATAATTGCTTTAGCACTAACTTTTTTCATAGGTTTTTTATTCCCATGATTACTTATTAAATAGTCTAGAAAATCATGTGCATTAAATTCTTTTTCTGTTGATTCTATCATATTTTTGAAGCACAAGAAATTTTGTAAATGATTTAGTGCTTTTCGTTTATTTTTCTTTGTTCCTAAACTAAGTTCTTGATCTGTTAATATTCTTTTTTTAAAATGATTGTTTAATATATTATAAAAGGATGTTACTTCTTTATTTTTAGAAAACTCATCTCTTTCAAGAATGTAATTTCTTAGCTGAGAAGGAAAATCTATATTAGTTTGAGAATTTAATAGAAGATTAAATCTATTTTCAAAAAACTGAAATTTGTTATTTAATAGTCTAATACTTTCAATTTCTCTAGATAATTTCATGTTAAATCTCTGGGTTTCTTGTGACCATTTTTTTAAGTACTCTTCACTTATTTCAGAAACGTTTAATCTAGCTTCTGATTTTTTTCCATTGTGTATAATTCTTAAGTAAAATGGTATTTTACTGTTTTTGGTACTTTTCTTTCTCTGATTTGGATAAATTTTCATGGATGTTTTCATATATCTAGTTTTTAAAAATTATTTTGGTGAAATAAATAAGTTTTGGTGAAAAAATAGTGTTACAAAAACGCGACAATAGACGAAATAGTGCGAAACAACCCGAAACCATTGAAAACAAGAAAACCTCTGTTAATCGATAGATTTCAGAGGTTTTGAAACATTTTGAAAATGTTCTAGTGATCGCGCCAGGATTCGAACCTGGGACCGTCTGCTTAGAAGGCAGATGCTCTATCCAGCTGAGCTACGCGACCAAATTCAGCCGCAAAAATAGAAAAAATGTTTAACATCTTAAACAACTTTCTTTTTTAGTGTAAATTGCCAAAAATTTTAACTTTAGTTATGTCATATTCCAAATACTTTCTTTCACTAATAATTTTCATTTGTTTTTTAAATGTTAACTCACAAACCCCTCCTTTAAATATTCAACAGTTAGCTCATGTTCCAAATAGCTCATTGATGGTTCCTTCAGATTTAAGCGATATTTGGGGTTGGGTAGATAGTGCAGGGAATGAATATGCCATTGTTGGAACCAATGATGGAACTTCAGTTTTTGATTTGTCTGACCCTACAAATCCTCAAGAAGTATTATTTGTACCTGGAATGAATTCTATTTGGAGAGATGTTAAAACTTATGGTAATTATGCATATGTAACTACTGAAGCTTATAATGGACTACTCATTATAGATTTATCTAACCTTCCCGATAGTACAAATACCAATACCTATATTTATTCAGGTCCATCTAGTAACCCTTGGCTGAGAGCTCACAACTTATTTATTGATGATAGAGGATATGCTTATATTTTTGGTGCAAACAGAGGAGTAGGTGGTGCTATTATTTTAGATTTAAATCAAGATCCTACTCAACCTGTTGAAGTAGCTGATATTAACAATTGGGAGGTTCATGATGGAATGGTTAAAGGAGATACTTTATTTTTAGCTCATGCAGGTAATTCTATATTTTCTATTTGGGACGTTTCCAACCCGGCTAATCCTTTACTAATAGGTCAAAATCAAACAGTTGGTTATTATTCTCATAATATATGGGTTTCAGACGATGGAGAATATATTTACACTACAGAAGAAGACAATGGAGGCTACCTATCAGAATTTAAAATCACCGATTTCAATAATATTGATTTAACAGATAAAATTCAAGCAGAACCTGGAAATAATATAATGCCTCATAATGCTTTTTATTTAAATGATTATATTATCAATTCTTACTATACTACTGGAATACAACTTTTTGATGTAAAAAGTAAAGGAAATATTGTAAATGTTGGACATTTCGATACATCTCCTAATTTTTCTGGACCTAACTCCAACGGTTGTTGGGGAGTATATCCATATTTACCAAGTGGTTTAATTATTGCTTCTGATATTGAGGCCGGCTTTTATGTTCTTGATCCAGATTACAAAAGAGCTGCCTATTTAGAGGGAGTAATTACGGATGCTTCTAACAATACCCAACTAAGTGGTGTTAATGTAGAGATTCTAAATAATAATAACAACACTACTGAGTCTATAGTTGGAGGTACTTATAAAATGGGAACTTTAGATGCTGGAACTTACAATGTGGTTTTTTCTCATCCATTATACCAATCTGATACGGTTAGTCAAGTTGTTTTACAAAACGATTCCACTACTGTATTGGATATTAATTTATACTCGTTAACACCCCTTAATTTAAATATTGAAACTAAACTATTGGGACAAAATAATGCACTTTCTAATGTTAGTTTTATAATTTATAATGATGATTTCACTTACAGTGGAACTACCAATCAGAATGGTCTTTTTACAGTTAATAATTTAATTCCAGGATCTTATAATATATATGCTGGAATTTGGGGATTTAAAGATTTTTGTTTAGAAAATTTTAGTATTGTTGATGATAATTCTCCATTTATAATGTCTTTTGAACAAGGGTATCAAGATCAGTTTAATATTGACTTAGGCTGGACAATTAACTCTTCAGCAGCTTCTGGTGTATGGGAAAGAGCACAACCTGTGTTAACTTTATATAATAATTCAGATACGTGTAGCCCTGGGTTTGAATCCAACGATTGTGGAGATTTTGCTTATGTGACTGGAAATTTAGGTGGCTTTCCTAGTTCAGATGATGTAGACCTTGGTTATGTACAATTAGTTTCGCCCAATATATCTTTAGATTCTAATCTTATTCATTATTTACATTGTAGTATTTGGTGGAAAAATTTTTTAGGAGGTACAATTGCGGATGACACTCTTTTTATTGACTTAGACGATGGTGTAAATAAAGCTAATTTATTTTTTGTAGAAAGCGATAATTCTTTGAATTGGAACAGCTTTGTTTTTGAAATTCCAAATACTATTAATACTAACAATTTTAATGTAGTTGTAACAACTGCTGACTGGGCTTCTGGAGTAGATCATTTAGTAGAAGCAGGAATAGATGATTTTTATATTGATAACGATCCTACGTCTAGTATTTCTAATATCAATTCTTACGATATAAGAGTATTTCCCAATCCCACTGATGATGGCTATGTTTATATCAGCGGATTATCATCTCCTTTTAGATACTCATTATTTAACTTATCAGGTCAATTAATTAGCAAGGGAGTAAATAATTCCATTTTCTTAAAAAATAAAGGAGTATACATACTTAAAATTCAAAATGATGAAGGAAATTTTATAAAGAAAATTATTTTCTAAAAAATCTAAATTTAAAAATTTTAAAAAAGACACCTGAGTTTTCTAAAATTTTTCTTAGAACATCAAAATACAGTGTGATAGTTAGTAATACAGTCATCAACCATATTACAATAAGGTTTGCAGTGAATGTATCTAATTTGTATTCTAAAAAATATTTAGAAGGAGCATAAAACTGTGCACCTAGGTACTTGTTTCCAACAGGATCTAAATAAATAGGATCAGATTTTTGTATAAGCCCAATTTCACTTTCATCAATAAAGCTAAGAGAGTTAGAGTTGGTTACAAAATCCTCCAAACTATGGTTGTTATATCTATTTTTAAATTCTTGAAAGTCATAATTCTTAAGGTAGGAGATTAATTTTTTATAAGATCTATATTCTTTAGAAGTAATGGTTTTATTTTCTTTAAGAGCTTTTAATTTATTTACTAAACCTTTTCCTGGTTTTATAAATGATCTAAGTAAACTATCTTTAGATAAATCGGCTTTATTATATAAAGTTTTATAATAATTTCGAGTACTCGTAAAATAGTTATGTAGCTGCATGTAGTCTTGTTTTTCCATAGAGTTTTCTTTTATGGTAGAAAGTAATTCTTCCATTTTCTCTTGAGAATATACTGTTGAAGAATTATAGTTTTTCAATTCTTTTCTTACTTCATTTACAATTATTTCACCATCTCTTTTGGTTTTTCTAAGTTCCATTTCATCTGGATTTTCTTTTTTAGAAACTCGGTAAAAGTTAGTTAACTTTGTATCTAAATTACTTTCCCACTGATCTTTTTTCCAATTAGCAAAAGACATCTCTTTATCATATTTGAAAAACTTTTTTTCATATTTATTGTCTTTAAACTGAGTTACTGTCAAAGCTTCATAAGCCCACCTGGAAGCCATAATATTTCCAATAGTAGGTACATCTGATTTTGAAGAAAAATAGGGGTGAAGCTTATCAAATGGCACTATAATTCCACTAAAGAGTAGCTGAGGAATAATACAAATAGGAATTAGAATATAAATCACTTTTACAGAATTAAAACTTGATGATATGTTCAACCCAAGTAAATTTGCAAAACAAGATGTGGAAAATAAAATCATCCAGTGAGCCATAAACATGCCCTTTATTTCCAAAATAAAATTACCGACTATTACATATAGTAATGTTTGAATTGCCGAAATAAGAAACATAATTCCAATTTTGGAAAACAAATAACTGCCTTTACTTAAATTCAAGAATTTTTCTCGCTGTAATATTTTCAAATTACCTATTATTTCTTCTGAACTAGTGGTAAGTCCAATAAATAGTGCTACTATAACTGAAATAAATAAATATTGTGGGAGGTTGTCACTGTTATAAAAAGCATACTCAAATTCATGCTTTAAATAATTTATTTCTAAATACTTCATAAAAAAAGCCAATATTCCAGCTAGTATTGGTGCCTCAAAAAGCGTGATAATCATATACTGAGTATTGGTCAATTTCGATTTGACATCTCTTATAAAGAAAACACCCAGCTGCTTTAATACACTTGGAATTTTGAAGATACTGTCCGGAATTTTTTGTTTTTTATTTTCATTTTGTTGCGGATTTATATTTTCGTGATAGTGTTTATTCCATTCATGTGGAGAAACTTTTCTATCTCCAGTTAGTTCTCCATATTCATCAACAACTTTAAGGTCTATAATATTAAAAATCTGTTCTGGATTTACATTTCCACAAGTTTCACACTGACTTTCTTCTGAATTGGCGTGGTTAATTAATTTCTTAAAATAAACTACTGCATCTACAGGATCTCCTTTATATATAGGATATCCCCCAACATCTAAAATAATTAATTGATCAAACATCTTGAATATTTCTGATGAAGGTTGGTGAATTACAACAAATATTAGCTTTCCTTTTAAGGCTAAAATTTTCAATAAATCCATAATAACTTCAGAGTCATTTGAGGATAGTCCTGATGTAGGTTCATCAACAAAAAGTATGGAGGGTTCTCGTATAAGTTCTAAAGCAATATTTAATCTTTTTCTTTGACCACCAGAAATTGTTTTTGCTAGTGGATTACCCACTTTTAAATTCTTGGTTTCGCTTAATCCAATTGAGTCAAGAACTTCGTTAACTAAATTGACTAATTTTTGATCATCGTAATTACCAAAGCATAGTCTTCCATTATAATATAGGTTTTCAAAAACGGTTAGTTCTTCAATTAATAAATCATCTTGAGGAACAAACCCAATGACACCTTCAAGTGATTTAGGATCTTTGTAGAGATCTATCCCATTTATTTTAATTTGTCCATTAGATGGAGGATAATTACCGTTAAGAACATTTAAAAGGGTCGACTTTCCTGAACCAGAGCCTCCCATTATACCAACTAACCTGCCAGATTCTTCTTTAAATGTAAAATCTCTTAATCCTTTTTTGCCAGATGAAAATTTGTACTCTATAGAATTGGCCGTAAATTCAATTTTTTCAGTACTCTCTTCAGAAAGAAACTGAGCAATAATATCACTGTAGTAAATAGGTGTAATTCTTGAATTCTTAATAGAAGAACCCTGTCTCAATACTTTAATAACATGAGGGGGAAGTACTTGTCCGTTAAGAAATATTTCTTGTTTTCCAAAGTATCTCGTAAAGTAGGTTTTGATAGATTGAACTCTTAAAATGGATAATTCACCAATAATTCCATTTGATAATATGTGCTTGTCTTTTCTATCTTTAGAATTGTCTTGAGAAGTTATTGAAAGATGATTTTCGTGATTGGCTAAATTATTTGGTGTTTCAGAAACAAAATCAAAAATTTCTTTGTATTCATCTCCGGAAATATTAAAAGTTTGAGAAACGGTTTCTGCAAATGCAATTTCTTTTTCAGTATGGTTAGTATCTGCAAAAATAAATTCCAAAACTTCCACTAAAACAATTACTTTTTGCTTTTGTTCTAATTCTTCATTTATTTGGGTACATATTCTTAGTACTTTAACAGAGTTAAGAGACCTTCTTTTCTTCTGACTGTCTTTTTTCCTTTTGGTGCCATGTCTTTCAGCTACGAATTCATCAAAAATTGCAAGATATTTTTCAACTAAATCTGAATTAAGCTCTTGTTTAAGAAAAGTTCGAACAATCGCCTTTGAAGACTCGGCAGCTACTATTTCCTCAGAGTCTTCAATAATGTCTACTTTTGCCACAATTGCAAAAAGTTGCATCAACGCTTTAAGAATACGTTCACTCATCTGTTAGATTTGGTATGAATATACCAAAAATTTAAACCCATTTATTAAAAATTAAAAAGAATCAAAAAATGAACCTAGATTTTCTCTAAATATTTGTTAATCTTTACATTACACTAACAATAACTTTTGCATGCAAAAAAGCCATCGGTTTAAAGAAAAACAAAATAAAATTACTTATGTAGATTTAATTCTTCCTTTGGCTATTCCTCGACTTTTAACTTATCAACTTTCCAATGATCAATTTGTTAAAATTGGACAAAGAGTACTAGTACATGTTGGTAATAAAAAGGAATATTCAGCTATAGTCTTTAAAATTCATTTTAATAAACCTGATTACCCTACCAAGAATGTAATTGAGGTTATTAATGAAAATCCTATTGTTAACTCTAATCAATTGGTTCTGTGGTCTTGGATGTCTAGATATTATATGAGCTCAATGGGGGAGATTATGATAGCAGCTCTTCCCAGTAGCTTAAACTTACAAAGTGAATCTGTTTATTTACCTAATTCTGCATTTTATAATGACCAGGAAATACAGAAACTTGCATCTCAAGAACAGTCAATTATTGAAGCATTGGAGCATAACCAACAAATGAGTTTGAAAGAAATTTCTGAATTATTAGAACTGAAGTTCCCACACACTTATATTCAAAATTTGCTCAATAAGGGTTGGATAAAATGTTACGAGTCACATTTAGAAAAATACCGTCCTAAATTAGAAGTTAAGATCAATTTAAATCCAAAATATATTAAAGACGAATCTTTATTGGAAGAAGCTTTTAAAAATTTAGGTAAAGCACCCAAACAGGAAGCATTATTACTGCATTTTTTACAAATTAATCAAGATTTAAATGAAAAATCTGTATCTAAAAAGAAGCTTTTACATCAATCATCGGCTTCTGCTGGAATTTTAAAAGCACTAATTGATAAACAAATTTTAATTGCTGAAAATAAAATTATTGGAAGAATTCAGGATTCTGTAGCGAATAAAGATATTATGCCTTTGTTGTCAGAAGCCCAGTTTTCAGCTTTAGAAGCCATAAATTTTAATTTTAAAGAATCAAAAAATGTATTGCTTCACGGTGTCACAGGAAGCGGTAAAACAGAAATTTATATTCATTTAATAAATCAACAACTTCAGAAAAATAAAAAGGTTCTTTATTTACTACCAGAAATTGCTATTACTACTCAGATTATTCAACGACTGCAATCATATTTTGGAAAACGAGTGGGTGTATATCATTCAAGATTTAACATTTCCGAACGGACAGAATTATGGCATGCTTTGATGGATGAAAATTTACATCAGTACGACATTATTCTTGGAGCTAGATCTTCTGTATTCTTACCTTTTAAGAATTTGGGTTTAATTATAGTAGATGAAGAACACGAAGCTTCCTATAAGCAATTCGATCCATCTCCAAGGTATCATGCAAGAGATGTTGCCTCCAAACTTTCTAAGATTTTTGACGCTAAGTTGTTAATGGGTTCCGCAACTCCTAGTATGGAAATGATGTATTTGGTCAAGGAAAAAAAAATTGGGTATGTAGTTTTAAACAAAAGATTTCATAATGTTCCAATGCCTGAAATACAATGTGCTGATTTAAAATTAGCTTATAAAAAGCGGAAAATGGTAGGAATTTTCACACCATTATTACTCGAAAATATTCAAGCAACTTTAAAAGCTAAAAAACAGGTTATTTTATTTCAAAATAGGAGAGGATACGCTCCAAGAGAAGTATGTATGGTTTGTAGTTGGACACCTACTTGTAAAAAATGTGATGTGAGTCTTACTATTCACAAATATCAACCTACACTAAAGTGTCACTATTGTGGTTACTCTACAAAACAAGTAGAAAAATGTGGCGCTTGTGGATCTTCTGAATTGACAATGTTGGGTATAGGTACTCAAAAAATAGAAGAAGAACTAATTAAGTATTTGGGGAAAGATATTAGAATCAAGCGTATGGACTGGGATACTACGAGAAAGAAAGCTTCTTTTCAGAATATTATAGACCAGTTTGAAGAAAAAGAGATTGATATTTTAGTGGGTACTCAAATGGTGAGCAAGGGTTTAGATTTTGATCATGTAGGGCTTGTAGGAGTTTTACAGGCAGACGATTTATTGCATTATCCTGATTTCAGAGCTTATGAGCGTTGCTTTCAACTATTGACCCAAGTAAGTGGAAGAAGTGGAAGAAAAAATGAAAGAGGAAAGGTGATACTTCAAACTTTTGATCCTTACCATTGGGTAATTAAAAGAGTAATGGAATATGATTTTAAAGCCTTGTATACACAGGAGTTAGCAGATCGAAGGCATTTTAATTATCCCCCTTATTACAGATTAATAAAGTTAGTTTTATTACATAAAAAATCTGATTATTTATATAAAGGAGCAAGTCAATTGGCCTGTCAATTAAAAAGCCTATTAGAAGACAGAGTTCTGGGTCCAGAATTTACAATTATTCCTAGGATAAATAATTATTATCAACAACAAATTTTATTAAAAGTAGAGAATAGGCTTTCTATTAGTAAGGTGAAGGAATTTATTCAAAATACTATTAATTCATGGACTAAAAGAGATTATAGTAAGTCAATAAGGATAAAAATAGATGTAGATCCATTATAAAAAAATTCAGCCTAAACCTATTTATTTTGACTAATTAAGAATAATCTATCATTTTTTAACATTCATCGCTAATCCATAAATAATTTTTGTACTGAAGTAACAAATTACGACCTTTACACCTGTTTTGACTTTAAAATATAAAATATTTTTATTTTCACTTTTTATATTCTGTATTCCTACACATGTAATTTCTCAGTGTAATTCGTTAATTATTAATGCTGGTTCTGATCAAGTCATTTGCGTTGGTCAAAGTGTCCAAATTGGTGGAAATCCAGTTATAAATAACAGCTTATTAAATTCCTCAGTCTCATACTATTGGTCTCCTAGTGCCAATATTTCTAGTGTTTCAGCAAGCAATCCAACGGTTTATCCCAATTCTACAACAAAATATTATTTAAATGTTCAGCAAACAGATAGTTTAGGAGTAGTTTGTAATGCTATAGATTCGGTTACAATTACAGTAAATCCACTTCCTAATGTAACACTTAGCAATTTTTCTAGTGTTTGTATCGATGCTGGTTCTTTTGCTTTGTCTGGGGGGAGTCCAACGGGCGGAATCTACTCAGGAAATGGAGTTGTTGGCAATTCTTTTATTCCTTCTACATCGGGAGTTGGCGCTCATTCTATTTCTTACACCTATACTGATAACAACGGTTGTAGTTCTAGCATAAGTAAGAATTTATTTGTTAATCCCCTTCCAACTGCAACACTTATACCAAATCCTAGTTCTGGGGTTTTGTGTCCGCCACCATGTAACTCCTCCACTTCATGGAGTAAATGTGGTTTTCAAGCAGGAGATATTTTAAATATGTCTATGATGTTTATGGCTAATAACTCCAGTTCAACTTCTTATACAATAGATTGGGATAATAGTCAACCAAGTGATTCAAATCTAAATACTTTAACCTATTACGGATCTAATTATACAATTCCTGGATATTATAATCTTGAATTATATATGATAGATACTATTTCAGGATGTTCAAATACATTATCTCAGAATTTATTTTGGGGAACAAATCCAGGTGGAACAATTTCAAATCCAGGATCAACAACACTAGAATGTGCACCTAAAACATATGGTTTCCCGGTTAGTTTTTTGGATAACAATGGAAATCCTAATGCTGCTGGAACAATGTATACTGTAAGTTATAACGACGGCTCAGCTGATAGTGTTTTCTATCATCCATCTCCAGCGACAAATCTAACCACTGCTACAATATATAAAACTTGGTATAATTCTTCATGTGGCTTCAATGCTTATAACAGTTCTCAAAATTCTTTTGATATTCAAATGGTTTCTTCAAATGATTGTGGTATTTCATTTTCTGCTATTGCTCCAATAGTTTTATCAACAGAGCCTGATGCTCAAGTTTCCTATTCAAGAGATACAATTGGCTGTTATGGTCAAACTATATTTAATTTTTCTGATTCTTCAAAGAATGGATATGTGACTTCTTTTATAAATCCAAACTATTCATGTGACTCTGTTAATGCAGTAAATTGGGAGATCGACCCTCCAAATGGATATTCTTTGATTTACGGCTCTTTAGGACTAAATCCACCTATTTATGGCTTTCCAAGTACCTACGGTTCAGATTCAATAAGTTTGATATTCAATGAACCGGGAAATTATTCTGTTAAGTTTTTCACTGCCAACCAGTGTGGTCAATCTTCTACAGTTGATAGTATAAAACATGAAATATGTATAGATTCTATTGCTCATTCTGAATTTGTTGTAGATCAAAATAAGGGTTGTTTTCCGCTAAATGTCCAAGCAATTAATACTTCAAAATCTTTAAATTCTTGTGATCCAGAATTTTTGTGGGATGTTAACTTTTTAAGTTCAATTTGTAATTCATCTGGATCTTGGTCTTTTGACGGAGTTTCAACTTCAAGTTCAATTGATGCAGGTTTTATATTTAATAATTCTGGTTTTTATGAAATTAGTCTAAAGGCCATAAACGATTGTGATACTGCTATATTTTTAGACACTGTCAAAGTTCAAAGCGCTCCTAATGCTATTATCAATCCAATTGTTAATTATTGTGATTCGGTAGTTCTGTCTCCATCAGCTGTTTTTGATTCTTGTGAAAGTATTATCAATAGTTATCAGTGGACTTTTTACACAGCATCACCTTCCACAAGTACTTTGTCATTTCCTAATAATATTAATTTTAATCAATTAGGAACTAATTCTGTCGTAGTAGAAGTTGCTAATCAGTGTGGATCAAATAAAGATTCTGTATCTTTCAATATTCATCCTTCTCCTGTACTTTCATTAATTGAAGAAGATTCCATATGTATTGGAAATTCAGTTCAGCTTTTGCCTTCAGTTAGTAGTGGAACTCCCAATTTCAATTATTCTTGGACGGTTTCAGATTCTAGTTTGTCCTCTTACAATATTCTTTCACCCGTTGCTTCCCCAATTACTACTGCAAATTATAATTTGACAGTTATTGATAGTAATTCTTGTCAAGATTCTGAAAGTATTATTGTTGAAGTATTAGAGCTACCAGTTGTTGACGCTGGTCCAGATCAAAACAAGTGTTTTCTTGACACTGCTTTATTTAATGCTTCAATATCAGGAGCCATTCCTCCTTATAATTTTCTATGGTCTCCTGCTGGTTTT
>MDSV01127158.1_pt1 | contig 13258 bp, 13 predicted proteins | sample 810851 | NCBI WGS metagenome assembly MDSV01 (sample SAMN05326640, study PRJNA326480) | marine metagenome | isolation source: seawater | place: Atlantic Ocean: North East | collected 2012 | reverse complement strand
TTCCTCTTGAAAAGAGGCCAAAAAATTTTCCTCTTGAAAAGAGGTTAAAAAATTTTCCTCTCGAAAAGAGGCCAAAAAATTTTCCTCTTGAAAAGAGGCCAAAAAAATTTCCTCTTGAAAAGAGGTTAAAAAATTTTCCTCTCGAAAAGAGGCCAAAAAAATTTCCTCTTGAAAAGAGGTTAAAAAAAATTTTCCCTCTCGAAAAGAGGCCAAAAAATTTTCCTCTTGAAAAGAGGCTAAAAAATTTCCTCTTAAAAAGAGGTTAAAAAAAAATTCCTCTCGAAAAGAGGTTAAAAAATTTTCCTCTCGAAAAAAGGCCCAAAAAAAATTTTCTTAATTAATACAGTCAAAGTTCCTCTTGAAGAGAGGCTAACAAAATTCCTCCTTAAATGTAAAGATTAACCCGCGCATCTTCCAATGATTTGCTTCACGCCACCCGTGTATATCATTTTTTGATCAAAAAAGCTTCAAAAAATATCTTTATTTTTTCCGATAAAATGTCAAACCTAATTCTTTCACAAAAATCAAAGTCTGGATACAAATATGTTGTATTTGATAACAGAAATAGTGCAAGAAACAAACCGTGGAGTATATCGGCACCAAATTTTCGCACAAAAGGATTCAAAACAGCAAAAGATGCTGCTGAATTTTACTCAAAAACAAAACATCCAGAATGGTGGCATAAACCTGCTATCAAAGATGCAGAAGTTGAAAGAATGAAGTTGTTTGGAATACGAATATCAATGAAACGCCGCAAAACAAATTCAAATGGTACAGTTATTTGCTACTTTCCTGCAACTAAAGAACATGTTGTTAAATTTGACGAACAAACACAGCAATACTACTATTTTCAATTACATAAAGAAAAAAACTGGACCAGAATACCATGGAATAATAATATACTTGACAACTCTGATATTGGTGAACATTCAACAAATGTATCATACATTGATTTTGGTCCAGAATGCCCTAAATGTGCAGCCTTTTTAGGTGTTGGTGTTAATGCATGGTCAAAATGCTCTATTTGCTCTCTTAATGAACCAGGTAGTTGTATGTGGTCTCATCATTCACAGATTTAAATTCTTTTGCAAGTCCTATTACACCGCATGCTATTCTTTCTCCTGAGTTTCCTGTTTTTTTAGATTCTTCTGTGTTTTTTTGTCCAAGATCGTCTGGATTTTTGTGAAGTATGAGTGCTCTTCCTATTATTTCGTCTATATTTACATTTGCGTGGATTATAGTGTCAGAGTTTTTTGATGTGTCACTTTCAATATTTCCTAGATCACCTCTATGGCGATTTTTTCCAAGTGGTCCCCCATGGTTTTTGTTATATGGATTATAATGAGAACAAGTAGATTTGCATCCTTCTGTTAAATCTCCATAATTGTGAATATGTAATCCGTGTAATCCTGTTGAAACATTTTTTAGATTGCATTTGATTTCGGAAAGATTATCGTGTAGTTGTTTGAATGTTACATATCCTATATTATTAGAAAGTTGACATATTGCGTATTTAGGTTTATTTTTTTTGGTGATGATATATTCAGTGAAAACATATGATGTAAGTCCTACAATTATTGGAATAAGTTTTTCCATTTGTTTATAATTATATTTTTTTTGTCTTCTTTTTTGGTATTATTGTAGTATGGTCGAGTGTTTTCATATAGTTATGTATTCCTTCTTCAAGTTCATCAAGTTCTGTTAACCATAATGAGGTTGGTGTAGTTTGTTTTAGTGTGTTAAGTTGATTTTGCATTTCGTTTGCGATTGAAATCATTTTTTGGACTTCATCTGTTGTGAGTGTGAATATTTTCATATCAAGTAAGTAGTCGAATTGTTCATGTTCATAGTAATTTAATGTTTTAAGCGTATCACGAAGTTGTTGTTTTTTTTGGTTAGTAATTATAATTTTCCCAGAGGATACTTCTTGAACGAATCTTGCTTTATTTTTGAAAAGATTTAGCTGGATTTCGGATTGTGTGATTTGGTGATCGATTCGTTTTTTGTATGTTTCCAAGCGTATTTTTGCATGATCTTTGATAATATCGGATGATAAATTGTATTTAATTAAATGATTGTTGGCATTGAACAAATGCATTTGTGACATAGTGATTTTGAGAGAAAGATTGAAGTCATCAATTATATTTTTAGTCATGAGGTCAACATCGTGTTTACATTTGATTATTATTTTGATTTGTTCTTTTACGGATTGATCCATTATATCTTGTACATAATCTGGTGTGTATTTGTGTATCCATTCCATGTAAGATTCAACCCAAACTCTAGGTGGAAGTTCTGTGATTTCGATAACATTTCCTTGAATGTTGTAGTTACCAACAAAAATAAAGTTATCTTCTTCTTTAGTAGTTGTACCAAGAAATTTATTGTATGATGGTATGATATTTGGCATTTGTTGTGTATTAATGTATTGTTTTGTTGCGTGTATGATATCGATTGGATTATGATTTGGTATGAATGTTTTGTATCCAGTTCCAATACCTTCTGATCCATTGACTAATACACTGGCTATAACTGGTACAAAATATGTAGGTTCAATCATTTTTCCATCATCTTCTTCATAATGTAGTATTGCATCGTCTTCTGGACGGAACATAAGGTCACATATATTTCCTTCTTGATTTTTTTTTGTGAATACATATCGAGGTTGTGCTAGACCTTTGTCTCGTTTCGTGAGTCTTGATCCGAATTGACCTAATGGTTGTAGATAAGCTAGGTTGTTTGTACCAATGTGTTTTTGTGCCATGGCCATGATTGAAGAGACAAGTGAAGCTTCTCCGTGATGATATGCAGTAAGATCAGTTGTGTTTGCTGCTAAAGAAGCGACTTTCATTTCTCCTTGTCGTCGTCTCACTGTGTATAAAATTTTTCGTTGTGAAGGTTTAAGACCATCAATAGCATTTGGTATGCTTCTTACATTATCAGCAGCACAGTGATGAATTAATTCTTTGTAGCAAAAATCTTCAAAAGTTGTTTTTGGTGATTTATAGTCAATACATACAGTTTTGTCAATATTTTGAAGTATTTCTTTTCGTTTATTTGTTTTATCTGGTGAGAAAAATGTTTGTATAGCTTCTTCTGATGTATTTCCTGTATATTCTATTTCTGTGAGATGTGTTTGAATATTGCGAAAGTATTCACGAGCTTCTTCATCTGTTGATGTTCCAAGACCTTTGTAATATTTAACTTGTGATGGTTTTCTATCACCTATCCATGCTTTATATTCTTGAAGTGAAAAGAAGGCTTTTGTATCGTTGCCAATTTTTGCTTTGACGATATGTGTTGCGAATCGTTGTACAAAGTTTGGCCATATTGTGAGTATTGATGGGAAGAATTCACGTAGGTATGTAAGTACGAGGCCCATAATGTGTGATCCATCTGTGTCTTGATCAGTGAATATGATGATATGTCTGTATGGAAGTTGTTTAGTGTTTGTTTCATCATAAATTTTATTTGGTTCGAGTTGTAGAATTTGTGTAAGATTCATAATTTCTTTATGTTCTAAAGCGTTTTTTGCTTTCATACCAAATGTATTAAGAAGTTTTCCTCGTAAGGGAAATGCACCATTTTTGTCTCTTCCTATGATTGTGAAACCTGATAGACACATTGCTAGTGCAGAGTCTCCTTCTGTGATATAGAGATTTGCTTGTGATTTGAGTGCTCGTTGATATTTTGGAATAAGGTTTTTTTGTCGTTTGGTTTGTTGTAAAGATTTTGAAACTTGTTTGTTTTCATCTGATTGAATGGATTGTATCATGTTGTTAATCATGTCGCTTTTTTCAATTTGTTTTTGAAGTGTTGGTGAAATAGTATATTTGAATCCAAATTTATCAACATTTGTATCAAGTTTTTCTTTTGTTTGACTTGTGAATGAAGGGTTGTTAATATTGATGTTGATGATAGCTATGATGTTATCCTTTACAATTTGTGGTCGAATTGCACATGTTTTTTTTAGTTTTTTCTTGAGTATATCGTTGATTACTTCAATGATTCGACGATAAATCATTTCAACATGTGTTCCCTGGGAACATTGTAAACCGTTGCAAAATCCAACAATTTTGGATTGTGAGGGTGTTTCTGCCATGCTTAAGCAAACTTCAAATATTGTATTTGAATTTTGAATAATTTCATCTTTTCCAATCCATTGGCCACCAAGGATGAGTGCATAATCTTTCATATTTTTTATTGCAAGTTTAGTGTTTGCAAAAAATACAGATATATTTGAATTTGTACATGCAGCTGCATCATAAAGACGTGTTTTGAATAGGTCAATAATATTTTGTTGTAAAGGTAGTTGCATTCCTAGTCGTTTGTAATCTGGAAGCCATGAAATTGTCAAAGATGATTTTTTGTCTTTTTGTGTTAGTTTAGAAACAACAGGTTGACTTACATCAAATGAGTTATTTCGGAAAAGTTGTTTGTATTTTTTTTCATCTTTGATATTTACGATTTCAATTAGGAACCATGAAGATAATAGATTTACAATTTTGGCACCAAGACCATTTCTTCCTCCTACTTGTTCTCGTTTATCTTTAAAATTTTCTCCGCTCATAAGTTCCATAAAGAGAATTTCTGGAATATATCGATTTGTGTTTTCCCATAATTGAATTGGGATAGTATCACCGTCATTTGTACATGAGAATACTCCTTCGTTTGTAACATTTGCTTTAATACATTTTTGATCTGATGATCTTTTCGAATTGTCGATTGCATTTGTGATAATTTCATCAAACATTTTAAAGAGTGCAGGAGATGCAATACATGAGGTATTTTGTGAAACTATTTGTCCATTGTCGTTTTCTTTGAAAATATGTCCTGAGATTTCTGTAACATTTACTGGACCAATGTATGTATCTGGTCGCTTAAGAACATGTTGTCTTGCCTCAAGCCATTCATAATTCATCTTTTTTTTCGAAAAAAAATATATAAATTTGATTATCAAAAACTACATCACTTTTTCAAAACACTAAGCGTAATTTTATTTTGGTCCAATATATGTTTGCATAGGATCGGAATTATATGCAGGTTCACCAAACAGTGGTGACCACATTCGTTCCAAATGGAAACATTTAGACGATCTATCATCTGCTTGAAGTACTTCGCGCTGCAAAGCTTCCCACGCTTCTTTAGGAAAACGCTTCACTCTATCGCTATCAACAACGAATTGGGAACAACAATCAGACTTGACGGACGAACCTGACATATCGATCTTATCAGTCCATTCTTTGCGAGACGAAAATTCAGGGAATTCTTTTTTAAATGTGCAAATTGCTTTTTGCCAAGCTTCATCGTCTATTACTGTCCCGTTCAAGGTTCCGAAATTGAGATTCGAATCTTTGGCCTTTTCGAGAGTATCGGACATATTGTGCTGTTGGTGCCATGCATCCTTGTGTCCATGAATAAATGCCATCTTACTTGGCAAATTATCGTAATTATTCAAAATGTACTGCAAATATGACGAACACTCATTACCTGTGTTTTTATTTACATCACAATCTCCGGTACCTTCATAATTAGGATTATCTATTTTGTCGCAAATACTATAAGAATACTCTGATTTTTTCAACCACTCCATATCTTCGTTCCAATGAGCAGAAACAATATGAAACTCTGTCATAGTTATTTTATTATAGTTTTCATTTTTTTCCAGCCAGATTTTTAAATATAATGTTTTATTTTTTTCCACTCTACTTCTTCTGGAAGTTCCGCATGTCGTATCAAAGTTTCGTCGGTAATAATATCATCTAAAGCTAATTCTTTGAGAGTATCACGATCAAGCTTTTCACTCCATTCGCCGTCCGCTTGGAGATATTGCCATTGAGGGTCCGCTTTACTTCCCAAACGTATTTTATCCTTTTTTGCACGCCAATTTTTCATAAATAATGAATTTCTTTTTCTTTTATCTAAGTTTTCAACTTTTCTTATTGCACTTTTTAATGTTTTTACTTTTTTACCTTGCTCTCTTGATGCTTTTTGAGCATCTTTTAAATCTTGACGCATTTTGGAAAACTTCCTTGAATTTTTTTCTTTCTTCTTCAATTCACGAGCTTTCTTCAATGCTTCTCTTGCAGCTTTCAAACCAGAATCTATTTTATCCTTCTGTTTTTTAGGAACTCGCGTTTTTTCTATTTGTTTTATTCGTTGTAATGCTTGCCATGTATCATCAGACACATCGTCAAAGTCATCTTCATCGTTAAAGTTTTCTTGAAATGGATTACGACGACACATAGGACATTGTCCATGCGAACCGGGTTGTCTAAAGTGAGGAATAATACACGAAGAGTGAAACATATGCATACAACCATCGAGTAATGTAAGATTTTCATTTTCTCGCATGGGTTCTAAACATATGGCACAATCTGTATCTTTGTTCGCACAAATAGGGCACTCGTCGCCTTGTAAACATTCTGCATGAAAAGAATGACCACACAGTAGAGTGTTCAACGGATTTTCGGAACCACCACCACTTTTGCCGCAAATCCGGCAATACATTTATTATATATATTCATTTTTGTTTCCAGTGAATATGTAACTTATTATACCGTGCGTTTTCAAAAAATTTTTTTCGAATAAAAATGACTGGAATAAAGTGTGTTGTTGACAACAAAGGTTCAAGTTATCATTTACAGATTTGTCCTAATAAATCAAAAAAATCTACATCGGCGAATGTTGTTTTGATTATAGATATAAGTGGCAGTATGAATTTGGAGACTGAAGTTACAAATGATGATGGTGATAAAGTTAGACATGGATGGAGTTTGCTTGATATTGTAAAGCATGCTGCTTCTACTATTTGTCGGGTGCTTGATGAGTATGATAGTGTGTCTATAGTGACATTTACTGATTATGCAGATTGTATTTTAGATTGGACGATTTGTTCTGAAGCGAATAAAGAAAATATATTGAAAATAATTCATGGTATGAATCCAATGAATACTACTAATTATGTAGCTGGTTTTATAAAAGGATTTGAACAATTTCATAAAAAAAAGAGAAATATATCAGAAACTTATAATATATATTTTTTTACTGATGGTTGTCCAAGTCATAATTTCAATCCACAAGATGGTTATGTTTCTTGTATAGAGAAATTACAGAAGAAGTTATTTGATGTGAATACAATAAATGTTAATATAACCACGATTGGTTTAGGAAATCAATTGGATTCATCTCTTTTGTCAAATATTGCACCACATGGTTTTATTCATATGCCAGATGCTGGTTCTATTGGTCCTTTCATGTGTAATTTGATTGCACATACAAAATCTATTGCAAAGTATGAATCATTGGCTTTATCTGATTCGAAAATTGTTGTATCACCATCTTCTGCTTTATGTAATATAGAAGATTGCTTATTTCCTGTAAAAGTGTTTGATAATTATGTGGAAATACATATTGGTAGTATTAATTATGATTTACCAAGGAATATCATTATTCAGCTTATGGAGTATGAAAAATTGGAATTAAAGCAGGATGATATTGTAATACAAAAGTTTGAGAAGGCTGATATATTTAACGATTTTCATGTAATTCGTACTGAAGTTATAAAGGCGTGTTATGCAAAGTCAATTTCAACATTGAAAGAATGTTCTGCAAAGCTTTCGGAACAACATTCATTATCTGCTACTATAAACAAAGAAGTAATTCCTGGTTTGAATGTATATTTTAGATCATGGGGGAAGCATTATTTGAAGGCTTTACCACCGATGTTACGTGATGAGCGGCGATCTAATTTCAGAGATGAATGTTTGCAGTCTTATTTTAAAGATGTCAATGGATCTGAGAACACTTTGTTTGAAGTAATATCAAATGATGCAGAGCAAATTTTTGCGACAACATCGCCTCCAAAGCCATCTCATTTAAAAGTTGAAACACAAATAACTAGACTTCCTGATGAATTTATGAGAGGTGGTGGTTGCTGGCATGGAGAGTGTATTGTACATGTGAAATTATCATCAAACGAGGTGATTGAAAAGAAGACATCAGATATCAAAAAAGGTGATATGGTATTTAATGGAGAATCATATTCATATGTGATTTGCGTTGTGAAGCGCGTTTTTAAGTTTGTGAGACTTGTTCAAATTGGTTCATTATCTATAACTCAATGGCATCCTATATTTTATAATGATAAATGGTCATTTCCTATTCATTGCAATTATGATGGTTTATTAGAGGGTGAAAATGAGGTTTATGATCTTGTCTTATCTGATACACATATGGTTGTTGTTGAAGATGTTAAATGTATTACTCTGGGACATAATTATGAAACGGATATATTAAAGCATGAATATTATGGAACAGATAAAGTGATTGAGGATTTAAAATATAGTTCTGGATGGGACGCTGGTTTGATTGAAATGTAGTATTGAGATAAAAATGGTCAAGTTATATCGTGAATGGTATGGATGGTCTTATTTATGTAGGAGTAGGAAATGTTCTTAGTTGTTTTCCTTGTGTGTACGCGTATAATTTGAGTTCATCTTCAAATTGTATTGGTTGTACTTCTGGATCGTATTGTGGATAATAATTTGTTTCTTCTGGATTGAAAGGATGTTGAGTTACAATTTTTTTTTTAAGAGCGAATGCGATGTAGTGAAGTACTATTTGGTTACCTGGTATTTTTCGTTCTCTAATATGTTCAGCATATTCTTTAAGAGTTTGGCCTTGAAGATATGATATAAGGCGTTTTGGGAGTACATTTTCATTATTAAGCATTTTTTGGTATACTTGTTGTCTCAGTTCGTGTGTAGTTAAATCTTTATCATTTGAATTTATTAAACAGCTTTTAAAAATACAATCTATATCGTTAATTATATATAGTGCGGTTACCATTTTTTTGTGTATAGAAAAAAAAGTGTGGAAATGAAAGCAAAAAAAAAAAGAGAAAAAAAAGAAAATGCAAAATGAGCATACTTTTATAACATATCCTACATGGAAAAAGTATATTGTTATATCATGTTTTGTAGAAACATTGCGAGTGAAAGACAAGCGTCATTTGTTTCATGTCATGCGTAAATCAAATAATTTATCTCATAATACATTTTTTCCAAATTATGGGATAACTGCTGGTGAATTTGCGATTTGGCAGATATTATCAGAATCAAAAAAGACACGACGTAAGGAAGAAGTTGATTAGTTTTACATCATAGGAATGCTTTGTATTTGACATAAGAAATCATTTTTATTCATTTTTGATTCATATCCACCTGCTACTTCATATACAACTTCTTTAATATCATTTTCTAGTTCATCTGTGATTTCGATTGTGTTGTCACAAGAAGGTAGTGTTCCTTTCCATGTTTTGAATGGGTTTCGTATGGTTCTTCCTTTTTCATCTATACCTTCGCCTAGATATTGACATGTAAATTTATTGTATGATGTTATTTTATTAAGATTGTAATCTGGTCCACAATTTGATGCCATTTTATGTTGGACAACATCAGGTAATGGTTTTGGTGTTTTTTCCTGTATGAAAGAAACAGTGCTTGATATAATAGGAGTGCTAGCTTCATGTCCTAGGTGTGATACTGCGATGTATTTCATTTGATTAGTAGTCTTTTCATCGGGTGTATCAAAGTTTGTAAGTTGGCAGCTGATAATTTCTCGTTCTAGGTTTGAGTCTGACGTTTGAGATGTAAATTTGAAAGAAACTGTTGGAGTGCTATTTTTTAGGCAGTTAGGTGAGAAAATATTTTCATGATCAAGATTACATGTACTTTTATCTGCAATGTTTGGTTTATTATTTTTATTATTCATTTTATAATAGGAAATAAAAAAAGGTTGGGTTGCATTTTACTCTTCCCAAAAGCAGTTTTCTGGTGTACTTGGTCTTATTCGTTCTCTTTTCTTTTGTTCTAAAAATTGTACAGATGATTTTGTATTATGATATTCTTCTTTTTCATGTGATGATTTTCGTTTTTTTGTTTGTTTTTTGGATTGAGTATAGTCACAAATTTCCATATTTTTGGTTTCTGTTTTTGTTTCTGTTTTGGGTGGTTCTGTGAGTGCTAGTGGTTCAAAATTATCTATAATATAAAGGAATCGTATGAAAGAGCTGTATGGATACGAGTTTCCGTTGCTTGATAAATGGTTAGTTCCGTATTGTCGTAAAGTTTCGATTGATAATGTTTTTGAATCACCTGCTTTTGAGCTTTGTAAAAGTAGACCGCAAATAGAGCAAACGATTGATGCGATTGCGAGTATTCCTGTGGTTGTGGTTTTAATAAAATCAATTTTTTCTAAAACTTTTGAACATGATTTTACAATTTTTCGATCTAAGTTGCCATTTTTTTCGTTTTGTTCGAATGCTAATATTGTTTCATCAATAGCTTTTGTTAGAATTTTATGGTATGGTTTTAATCTTGAATTAAGTATGCATAAACCTTGTCGATTAAAAGATGTTATTGGATCTATAGACATAGACATGACAACAAATTTTATATGTTTATGATTTAATCTTTCCCCTGGAAATAATGTGTGAGAGAATTTGCTTATTTTAAAAACTATTTTGTTTGCTAAATCTTTTATGTAATCTTTCAAGTCTTCTTTCATTCTGGGTGGGTTATCAAAGAAACATTTAGGGTCAAATTCCATTTAACAGATGTTATAGAAAGTTTTTTACATATGACGCACTTATGAATTAATTTTTTCGATTTGATATTTAACATTATGTATTCTGGTAACAATATGTTCAAGTGCTGTTAAAAGGTGTTTACATGGGTTTTCTCCATTGATTGATTCGAATGAAAAAGAAATGGTGTTATCACTTTTTATTTCAAATCCAACGCCCGCAGTGGGTGAATATCTAGCATGTTTTGCACCAGTTCCTTTATTAAATAATATTTCAAGATCTAGAGTTTGATTTTTGATAAGCTTAATGATTGGTGATTTTTTGTGTATTGTTGTGAATGAATTTCCTTGTATATCTTCTGCAGTTACAACTTTTTCCGACACGTTAATTTTCATTGTATCATTTTCTTCATATTTGTTTGTTTTTAAGAAAGGAATTAGTCCGATTCTGTGAGCAATATATTCATCTGGTTGACAGGAAGTATTTGTTTTTATAAGAACATTATATGGTGCATATGTTTCGACATCTGAAATAAGTGCTCTTCTAATAGAATTTGCAGTGTTAAAACACATATATGGATTTTTGTGATATATTTCGAAGGTGCATTTGTTATTTTCTGTTTTGATTTTACGTATCATTGTAATATTTTGTTTTTTTTATCAATTTGATTCATCATCATCAGCAAGTGTGTTGAATACTACATTTGAGTCAATTTTATATACTGAGCATTTATTGATTGGTGCTTTTGATAATTCTCGTCTTCTGTGTGGGATTCCTTTTTCTATTTGTGTTTTTCTTTCATTTTTGTGAGCATAAGCTGCTTGATTCATATCTTTTTCTATTGCTTCTGAATTTTCGATGGCATAATTAAGTACACCTGATTGGTATGCCCAATTAATAAAGTTGCATTGTCCTACTGTTGTTTCATATTGGTTATTATCAATTTTAAGTAAGATTCTTTGTCTACGACGAAAGGGATCGAAGTTTTTTCGTCTAAAATGTGAAAGTGCTACTTTGTATCCGTGATATATATTGAATATATTTCCAGTTTTACTTTGACAGACAATGCTATATTTTTTTGAATAATTAGTGACTAGCCAATCAAGTGCTCTTAAAGAAATTGTAGATTCTTGTGAGATTAGAGGTATTAAATGTTTATCTATAATTTGTCCAGATAGAGATGGATATATACGTTTCATTATTGAAATTTGTCGTTGAGTTGCATCTATAAGTATGAATGGTCCCACAATTGTGTGGATTGCATCAGTTTTTTCTTTGTTCATTACAAAAGTAATAGGTTAAAAAAAATCTGATGATGTCATTTTATTTGGTTGGAAAAACATTATCTCGTGATGTTTGTATTTTCAAAGTTAACAAGACTGACAAGGGTTGGATGCAACTATGTTTAAACATGAAAGGTTATGATGTTGAATATGTTAGTGATGAGAAGATGCTTGACTTATTTGAATGGTTCAAATGTGATTTTTCTAATTATAGAATTTTTCAGGATGAACAAGAAGCGATGGAATATCATGACGATAAGAAAACTGTTGTAAAGAATCGAATGAAGTAATTTGCTTAAAGGATTTGATTTTTGGAGTGGTACGTAATGTTAGTCGTGGATAATATGTGGTATTTGTGTTTAGATGTGACCACATTTGCATAAATTGTCTCCCACATATTTCAATATCATAAGATGTGTCATCAAAAAATGAAAATGTATCAGTGAATGAGATTGTATCTATCATATTCCAATATGAATCTGTGATATTGATTTCTGATTCAGTTAGTGTCAAATAGTTGTCATATATTAAATGAAATATAGTTTGTTTGTTAGTTCCTGATAACCATGTGTGTAATTTGTAATTTCCCTGTAGTAATTTAGTTGTGCTTTCGAATAGCGAGAAAGATGCATCTTGAGAGAAAAAAAATGTAGAACATATATTCATATTATTTTGCGGATTCCATCCTATTAAACGATGTCTTAAGATTCTTAAATCTCCGTTGCACAAAGAAGCATGTTTTTTTATTTCTTCTTCTGGAATATGTTTTGCGAATGTGAGTTTAGCAAAATGTGTACATTTTTCGATATTTGGTCTGAAACATTTATATTTTTTGTTAATATATGTTGCTAATGTTCTTATTTGGAGAGTATATATATTATCTGCAATAAACACTATTGGAACAGATAGAGATTTATGTTTTTTAATAAAATTTTCAAATATTGTCATGTAGCTTGGATCAAATCCTTCTATTATATCAACGAGTATAAGTCGAGGTCCAAGTAATGTTTTTGTTTGTGTAATTTGTGTTAACCATTTGGATAATGTATTTGTACTATCTAAAATAGAAGGTTCGATTTCGTAAACTTTCATACCGCATGAATATGCGATTTGTTTCGTGCCTCTTGTTTTTCCGCATCCTGTTGGTCCCCATATTAAAATAGGTGGACACATGTTTTGGGAAATATCAGAAAGAAGATCTTTCCAAATTTTTCCGTTTGCTCCAAATTCCAATTCTTCTGTTAAACGACCTATACGTTTTACAGTTGCTGATGTATGATTTCCAAGAATACTGTCCAATAAATGTGTTTTTTTTGGACGTTTGTCTTGTGTTGTATCTTGTGTTGTATCTTGTGTTGTATCTTGTGTTGTGGAGTTTTGAATTTCT
>MDSV01149031.1_pt1 | contig 13259 bp, 12 predicted proteins | sample 810851 | NCBI WGS metagenome assembly MDSV01 (sample SAMN05326640, study PRJNA326480) | marine metagenome | isolation source: seawater | place: Atlantic Ocean: North East | collected 2012 | reverse complement strand
TAAAAAACCCTTAGATAGTATTATACTCTCTCAATTTCTTAAAAATTATGCTGAAACGGGAAATCAATATGTTGAAGTTTTGAAAAAAATTATAAAACAAAATAACTTAAAAGATTTTGATGATGCTAAATTACTTCCATCAAGTATTGAATTAGAAAGTTTAATTTAATTTGGTCTTATTGTAAATTGAGTGCCAAACCATCGCCATTTTCCATTTTCATTTAATGAACAATTGATTCTTCCTCTTCTAGGAATAAATGGTTTCTCAAAATCAATAGTCATAGTATTTGTTTCAAACTTTAATTTTGATTTTTTCCAATTACCCCCATCATTGGAATAACAATTTATATTCTGAATATTTTTTTGTGTTTTAAAAAATTCGACAATAAATTTTGGAGGATTATTTTTATTATTTAATTTCTTTTCTTCTGGTTTCAGTGCTTTATATTCTAATGGGTAATAATTAATTAAAGATTTAAATCTTTTTAATTCCCCATATTTTTCATTTACAGGGAACCTTGGTAGTTCTAGAAAATCTTTTGTTGGATCAATTACACCTGAATGTTGACCAAAAGCAAAAGTAAAATTAAAGTTTCTAACAATTTTTTTAAAATTTAAACTATATTCACCAAAAGGATATGAAAAAATACTTGGAGAATAACCCAATTTATTCTTAAATATTTCAATAGAAGTTTCTAAATCATTTATTATTTTTTCACTATCCCAATCAACCAAGTAATCATGTGTATGACTATGATTTCCTATAGTTGCGAAATCATAAGAATCTATTTCATTTATTTGTTTCCAGGTCATATACCCATATTTTCCAACCTCCCTAGTACTAACAAAAAGAATAAACGGGATTTTTTTTGCTTTAAGAATTGGCCAGGCTTGTGTGTAAAATGATTCAAATCCATCATCAACAGTTAAAAGAATGTAACTTTTTTCAATCTTACTATTTATTACTTGATCAAATTTTTTAAAATCAATAAATTTAAATCCAGACTGATTTATTTCTTCTAAGTGTTTTTTGAAAACTTCTATTTTTATATTAGTTGAAGGATATTTATTTTCTTCAAATCTATGATACATTAAAGCTAAAACACCTTGGGAAAAATTATTACCAAGTTGATCTTTACCACTTAGCATATTTAAATCTTTACCAAAGGATTTACTTATTGGTAATAATAGTAGTATTAATACATTTACTATTATGAATTTTTTATCAATAGATTGTAGCACAGATATAGGTTCGTTATTTATAAAAGCTAAAAATAAAACATTTAGTAAAATTTTGCAAAGCTATAAATCGGGTAATGATTTACTAATGAAAGAAATTATAGATTTTTTTTCTACTAATGATTTAAAATTTGATGATATATCTGATATTTTAGTAAACCAAGGACCAGGAAACTTTTCAGGAACCAGAGGATCTCTAGCAACAGCAAAGGGAATAAGTTTATCGAAAAAATTAAATCTATCCGGTTATGATACATTTATGTGGTCATGTGCAAAATTTTTTCATAAAAATGAATCTGTATACAGTCTAATTAAATTTAGAGAGAAATATTTTATAAAAAAGTTTGACAAAAATCTTTCTAGTGTCTTACCAGTTAAAGAAATTAAATTAGATGAAATATTAAAGAAATATGAAAATGCATTTAAAGTTATACCTAAAACTATGGTTGAAGAATTTAATGAAAAAATACTTAAGCTTAGTAATGTAAATATTGCTAATTTAGACCATAATGAGCTTGAATTTCTTAAATTAAAAGGTTTATTGGATAAAGATTTGATTAAGCCGATATATTTGAGTTAAAATATAAAAAAATATGAGTAGTGATATTGAAAATAAATTTCTTAAGCAGGGCGGTAGACTGACTGACCAAAGAAAATTAATTGCTAAGGTAATGTCTGAGTCGAACGATCATCCTGATGTTGATGAATTACATAAAAGAGTTAATAAATTAGATTCTAAAATAAGTATCGCAACTGTTTATAGAACAGTTAAGTTGTTTGAAGAGTCAGGAATAATAGCAAAGCATGATTTTAAAGGCAACAAGTCAAGGTACGAACAGACTTTAAAGGAGCATCACGATCATTTAATAGATATTAATACTGGAGAAATAACTGAGTTTGTTAATAAGGATATTGAAAAGTTACAAAAGCAAGTTGCGGCCAAACTTGGCTATGAACTTGTAGACCATAGATTAGAACTATATGGTTCTAAAATTAAAAAGTAAAAAACTTGAGTAAAAAAATATTTATCAAAACTTTTGGATGTCAAATGAATGAATATGATTCAAATCGTATTTATGATTTAACATCAAAAATTGGTTTTAATAAAACGAGCATAAAAAATGAAGCTGATTGCTTTGTATTAAATACATGTCATATAAGAGAAAAAGCTACAGAAAAAGTTTATCATGAAATTGGTAGAGTAAAAAAGGATTTTAGAAGTTTAAAAAAACCTTTAGTTATTATTTCAGGCTGTGTAGCACAAGCGGAGTCAGACGAAATGTTAAAAAGAGAACCATATATCGATATGGTAATTGGTCCTCAGTCTTACCACAAAATTGGAGATTTGATTTTAAATTACAATAGAAAAAATAAAATTAATGAAACAGAGTTTGATACAATTAAAAAGTTTGATGAACTAGAAAAAATTTCTATTACACAAAATAAAATTTCTTCATATTTAACAATACAAGAAGGTTGTGATAAGTTTTGTCATTTTTGTGTTGTGCCATATACAAGAGGACCAGAATATTCTAGACCCTTTAAACAGATTATAAATGAAGCACATGATCTAGTTAATGGAGGTACCAAGGAAATTACATTACTTGGTCAAAACGTTAATGCTTATAAGTATAAAAATAAGTATCGATTATCATCATTGTTAGAAGAACTAAATAATATAAGTAAATTAAAAAGAATTAGGTTCACAACTTCACACCCAAAAGATATGACAGATGATCTAATAGATAGTTTTGGTAAATTTGAAAAACTTATGCCTATGTTGCATCTTCCTGTGCAAAGCGCCTCAAACAAAGTTCTTAAATTAATGAATAGAAAGCATACAATAGAATATTACTTAGAAATTATTGAAAGACTTAAAAAAGTAAATAAAAACATTAAATTTTCAAGCGATTTTATTATAGGCTATCCTGGAGAAACAAATAGTGACTTTGAAAATACAATTGATCTTGTTAAAAAAGTAGGATTTATTAATTCATATTCTTATATTTTTAGCCCAAGAGCTGGTACACCAGCCGCAATGAAAAAAATTAACAATTTCAAAGAAAATAGAAATAAACTTGAAAGATTACAAAATATTTTAAAAAAGCATCAAATAGATAATAATAAAAAATATCTAAACAAATATTGTGAAGTTTTAGTTGAAAATAAACTAAGTAATCAAAATAAGTATTTTGGAAGAACAAAACATATGAATGCAGTTTTTTTTGAGGCAAATGATTGTAAAATTGGTGACTCAATTAATATTAAAATTACTTCTTTTAATCAAAAAAATTTGTTTGGAATTTATAAAACAAACAAAGAAAAAGCAGCATAATTTTGGTGAAAATAAATAATAAAAAAAATGGAAAAGAAGTATCTATAATTTATAGGGATGATAATTCAATAAATGTTAATATATTTAATAATAAAATTTTAATGGAGATAGCCGGTTCGTTTGATAGTAATCTTAAAGAATTGGAAAAAATTAGTGGATCAAGTATTTTTTTTAGAGGAAATTCTATAGTAATTAAAGGTGACAAACGTTCAAACGAAAGAGCAAAAGATGCAATAGAATATTTAATCGATCGATTTAGATTAGATAAAAAAATAGATAGAAATGATATAATTACAGCTTTAAATACAAATATGATAAATGAAACAAAAGATCAAACAAGTGTTCAGTCTATAGATGAGGTAATCAAAACACCTAAGAGATCAGTTATCCCAAGATCTAAAAAACAAAAAGAGTATGTTAGAGCACTAAAAAATAATCAAATAGTAATGTCACTAGGACCAGCAGGAACAGGAAAAACATATTTGGCAGTTGCAGTAGCTTTATCAATGTTGCTTGAAAAAAAAGTTGAAAGAATAATCTTATCAAGACCTGCAGTAGAGGCAGGTGAGAGATTAGGTTTTTTGCCAGGAGACATGAAAGATAAGATAGATCCTTATCTAAGACCTTTATATGATTCACTTTATGATCTAGTTGATTATGATAAAATTCAAAGAAAAATAGAGTTGGGAGCAATTGAAATTGCCCCGCTAGCTTTTATGAGGGGACGAACATTAAAAAATTCATTTGCTATACTTGATGAAGCTCAGAATGCTACTGAAACGCAAATCAAAATGTTTTTAACCAGAATTGGTCAAAATTCGAAAATTGTAGTAAATGGAGATCCTTCACAAGTAGATTTACCAAATAAAAATCAATCTGGATTGTTAAAATCTAGAAATATTTTAAAAAATGTTAAAGAGATATCAGTAATAAACTTTGATCAACATGATGTAATGAGACATCCATTAGTGACAAAAATTGTTGAAGCCTATCAAAAGAAAGAAAATGATAAAGGTTAATGTTAAGATAGGCAGTAAACTTTGGAGTAAAAAAATTAAAAACTTAAAAAGTTATTTTAGTTTAAAATTAAAAAAAATTTCCCAAAAAGTTTCCTACCTTAATAAAAAAAATATAACTTTTACTATTTTTTTAACAAATTCATTAATTATGAAAAAATTAAATAAAAAGTTTAGAAATAAAAATAAATCTACAGACGTTTTATCATTTCCAAATTTTACAATTAAAAATTTAAAATTACCAAAAGATAAAAATATTTATATTGGAGATGTTGCAATATGTTATAAAATTATTAATAAAAGATCTAAAAGCAGTAATTTCAATTTAGAATTTGATAAGGTTTGGGTACATGGCTTTTTACACCTAATGGGATTTGATCATAATAAGAACAAAGACTATTTTAAAATGAATAAAGTTGAAAAAAAAATTTTAAATTCCTTTGGATATAAATAAGGTACAATTTTGAAAAATTTAGTTAACAATAAGTTTTTTATTCTATTTTTTTGCCCTTTTCTATTAGGCTCTATAACTATTTTGAGTTTTCCACCATTCAATTTTACTTTTATAAATTTTATTTCATTTTCTGTTCTACTTTTTCTAATACAGATTGTTAAAAAAAAAACAAAAACAAAATATAGAAAAAAAAAATCAAACCGCTATTTTTTTTATTTAGGAGCTACATTTGGTTTCAGTTTTTTTTTATTTGGTAATTACTGGATTTCTATATCTTTAACCCATGATGATATTTTCAAAGATTTTATTATTCTTTCACTTATTCTAATTCCATTATTTCTATCTCTATTTTTTGGATTAGCAATTTTAATAGTGGGGCCTTTTGTAAAAGAAAATATATCTTTTGTATTATTTTTTTCTTTAGTTTTTACTTTATTTGAATTTATAAGAGGCAATATATTAACTGGCTTCCCATGGAATCTAATGGCTTACACATGGTCTTGGTCACTAGAAACTATGCAGATTTTGTCACTTATAGGAACTTATGCTTTGAGCTTAATATCAATTACTCTTTTTTGTATACCATTTCTCTTTTTTAAAAATATCATAATAAAAAAAAATGTCATATTTTTTCTAACTTTCTTGACTATTTTTGCTATTAATTATTTGTACGGCTCTTATAAAATCAAGAACACTAAATATAATTTTGATAAAAATATAAATGTAAAAATAGTTTCTCCTAATTTTTCTCTTAAAAATTACAAAACAGAGCCTGAAATAGAACAGTTAAAAAGATTGATTAAAATTAGTAGCCCAAATAAAAATAAAAAGACGCTTTTTGTTTGGCCAGAAGGAATATTTTACGAGTCTAACTTACAAAATATTTCACTTTATAAAGAATTATTTATGAATAAATTTTCAGAAAACCACCTTATAGCATTTGGTATTAATAATTTTGAAGAGAATAAAGATTTAAAAAATACAAAATACTTCAATAGTTTGGTAATTGTAAATAATAAATTAGAAGTTATGTCAGTTTATAATAAAGTTAACCTTGTCCCTTTTGGAGAATTTTTACCGTTTGAAAAATTTTTATCTACGCTAGGACTAAAAAAAGTAACTAGAGGCTATAACTCTTTTTCTTCTGGGAACGGTAGATCATTAATAAATTTGGGAGATAATTTTAGTGAAAAACTAATTCTTCCTATAATTTGTTACGAAATAATTTATTCAAATAAAATTAAATTAAGTTACCAAGAGCCTGATATTTTAATTAATATTTCCGAAGATGCATGGTTTGGTAACTCTATAGGCCCACATCAACATTTTTCAAAGGTAATATATCGTGCAGTAGAAGAAGGAATTTTTGTCGCAAGATCTGCAAATAGAGGTATTTCTGCTTTTGTTGATCCAAATGGAAGACTTCTTAAGTCACTTAATTCGCGAGAGGCGGGGAATATTGAGTTAAATTTCCCTTATTTTAATGGTTCTACCTTATTTTCTGAATATGGAAATAAAATATTTTTTTTAATAATTTTTTTGTATATATTCCTATTTTTAATTTTTAGAAAATTTAAAATTTAATGAGTAAAAAATCTTATTTATTTACGAGTGAATCAGTATCCGAAGGTCACCCAGATAAAGTGTGTGATCGTATTTCAGATATGGTAGTTGATACATATTTAGCAAAAGAACCTTTTTCTAGAGTTGCGTGCGAAACATTAACAACAACAAATAAAGTTGTTCTAGCAGGGGAAACAAGGGGCCCAGAAATAAAAAAAGATGATTTAATCCAAAAAGTTCGACATTGTATTAAAGATATTGGTTATGAACAAAAAGGGTTTCACTGGAAAAATTGTGATATAGATGTTCACCTTCATTCCCAATCAGCAGATATTGCTATGGGAGTAGACTCAGCAGGAAATAAGGATGAAGGAGCAGGCGATCAAGGAATAATGTTTGGATATGCCTGTAATGAAACTGAAGTTTTAATGCCTGCACCTATTTATTATTCGCATAAGATTTTAGAGTTGATGGCTGCAGATAGAAAAAGTGGTAAAGCAGATAAATTGGAACCAGATTCAAAAAGTCAAGTTACAATGCAGTATGAAAATGGTAAACCAGTAAAAGTTACTTCAGTGGTAATTTCCACGCAACATTCTCCTGATGTAAATCAAGCCCAAGTCAAGGAGATTGTTAGACCCTATTTAGAAAAATCTATTCCAAAAAATTTATTATCAGGCCTGAAAGATGAAGAATTTTATGTAAACCCAACTGGTCAATTTATTATTGGTGGACCAGATGGAGACTCTGGCTTAACAGGCAGAAAAATTATAGTTGATACTTATGGTGGAGCTGCTCCTCATGGTGGTGGTGCGTTTTCTGGAAAAGATCCAAGCAAAGTTGATAGATCTGCAGCCTATGCTGCAAGATATGTCGCAAAAAATGTTGTAGCTTCTAAAATAGCTGATAAATGTTTAATTCAATTAGCTTATGCTATTGGTGTTTCTAAACCATTATCTATTTACGTCGATCTTTTTGATGGTGATGAAGAAAAGTCGAAACATGTAGAAAAATTGATAAATGAAAATTTTGATTTAAGCCCAAGAGGTATTAGAGAGATGTTATCTTTAACTAGGCCAATATACGAGTGCACCGCTGCTTATGGTCATTTCGGACGAAAACCAGGCCAAGACGGTTCTTTTTCATGGGAAAAAGCAGATAAAACAGCAGTTTTTAAAAAGTAGGTCTTGAAAAACATTAGAATTTAAATTAAATAAATATCAAGTTACCTGGATAATACTAAATGGGCTTTTGCCCATTTTTTTTTAGAATAAAGGAAAATTAAACTATGTTGAATCAAAGATCAGATAAAGTTGAGCTTCTAAGAATAGCGGAATCAGTTGCTATAGAAAAATCTATAGACAAAGAGATAATTTTAAGCTCAATGGAATCTGCAATACAAAAAGCGGCTAAAACAAAATTTGGTTCAGAAAATGATATAAGAGCAAAAATTGATAGGGAAAGTGGAGATATAAGTTTACATAAGGTTCTGACAGTTGTAGATAATCCAGAAAATTTTGATACAGAAATTTCTTTAGAACAAGCAATAAAAATTCAAAATAAAGAAGATGTCAAAGTAGGTGATGAAATATTTGAGATTTTACCCCCAGTAGATTTTGGTAGGATTGCTGCGCAAACAGCAAGACAAGTAATAACCCAAAGTGTGCGTGCTGCAGAAAGGGAAAGACAATATAATGATTTTATTGACAAAAAAGGAGAAATCTTAAGTGGCATTGTTAAAAGGTTGGAGTATGGAAATGTAATAGTAGATTTAAATAGAGCAGAATCAATTATTCGAAAGGAAGAATTGATTCCAAGAGAAGTTTTAAAAACTGGTGATAGAATTAAAGCATATTGCTACGATGTAGTTAGGGAAAATAAAGGGCAACAAATATTCTTATCTAGAGCACACCCCAAGTTAATGGAAAGGTTATTTGTACAAGAAGTTCCTGAAATCTATGATGGAATTATAGAAATAAAATCTTCAGCAAGAGATCCAGGTAGTAGAGCAAAAATTTGCGTTTCCTCAAAAGACTCTTCAATTGATCCTGTTGGAGCTTGTGTAGGTATGCGAGGTAGCAGAGTCCAATCAGTAGTTAATGAATTAGCTGGAGAAAAAATAGATATAGTACATTGGTCTGAAGATGTAGCAGCTTTAGTAGTAAGCGCCCTAGCTCCTGCAGAAATACAAAGAGTAATAATTGATGAACAGAATAAAAGAATAGAAGTTATTTTAACTGAAGAAAATCTAAGTAAAGCGATTGGAAGAAGAGGACAAAATGTAAGGTTAGCTTCTAAATTAATTGATTATGAGATTGATATATTAACTGAAAAAGAAGAGTCTGAAAAAAGACAATTGGAATTTAAAGATAAAACAGATATTTTTGTAAAAAATCTTGAAGTAGATGAAACTTTAGGTCAATTACTAGTAGCAGAAGGTTTTTCTTCTATTGAAGAAATATCAAAATCATCTCTAGAAGAAATATCTAAGATTGAAGGTATAGAAGAAAACACAGCAAAAGAATTAAAAGAAAGAGCCGAAGAATATCTTGTAAAAGAAAAAGAAAATATTGCAAAAAAACTAAAGGATCTAGGTGTAGAAAATGATTTAATAAATCATAAAGGTTTAACTCCTGGAATGCTATTAACATTAGGAGAAAAGAAAATTAAAAATTTAAAAGATTTTGCTGAGCTTTCAACAGATGAACTAGTAGGTGGTTATGATGAAAAAAAAGGTGTTAAATTTAAAATTGATGGGTACCTTGAAGAGTTTGCTTTAACAAAAATGGAAGCAGATGATTTAATCATAAGCGCAAGAGATATTGTATTTAAATAAAGGACATGTTTTTTTATGGAAGAAAAAAATCAAAAGAAAAAGAAGCTGACTTTAAGTGTATCGTCAAAAAAAACACATAACGTAGCGCAATACGCCCAAAGCAAGGGAAAAACTTCTGTTGTTATAGAAAAAAAAGCTCCAAAAAGATGGGGCGAAAAAAAATTTCAAGCAAGAGATAATAATTACAATAAACCAAAGACAAACACTGACTTTGCTTCGAAAAAAACACCTCCTAATAGAAATTTTGATATTAGAAAAATGGCTGAAGCTAGAGCCACAAAGAGATTAAAAGAAGATAGTTCACAACAAAAAAAAACAAATTTAGGAAAAGAAAAAGGTTTTACTTCAAGAAGGCAAAATAAACTTACTTTATCAAAAGTTTTAGATGATGATACTTTTGATGGAAAAGAAAGAAGTTTAGCATCTGTAAAGAGAGCAAGACTAAAAGAAAAGAAGAACCAAGATAAAGATAATAAAAATATTGAACCTAAAAAAGTTGTTCATGAAGTCAACATACCTGAAAAAATTACAATACAAGAGCTCTCAAACCGTATGGCTATTCAAGCAAGTGGTATTATTAAACATCTTTTAGATATGGGCGTTGTAGCTACTATAAATCATACAATTGACGCTGATACAGCAGAATATCTTGTAAAAGAGTTTGGTAACGTTCCTATTAGGGAAAAAAAACCAGACTTTAGTATTTTGAAGAATCAAAAAATAGATGAAAAAAACTTAAAATTAAGATCTCCAATAGTTACTGTTATGGGTCATGTTGACCATGGTAAAACTTCACTACTAGATGCTTTGAGAAAAACAAACGTCGTTGCAGGTGAGTATGGAGGTATAACCCAACATATTGGTGCATATAAAATAAAAACAGAAAAAGGTAAAGACATAACGTTTATTGATACACCGGGGCATGCAGCTTTTACAGAGATGAGGGCTAGAGGATCAAAGGTTACTGATATAGTAGTTTTAGTTGTAGCAGCTGATGATGGTGTTAAACCTCAAACTATAGAAGCAATAAAACATGCTAAAGCTGCGAAAGTTCCAATTATTGTAGCAATAAATAAATGTGATCTACCTGCTGCTGACCCACAAAAAATAAAAAATGAACTTTTGCAATATGAACTAATTGCTGAAGATTTGAGTGGAGATACATTATTTTCAGAAGTTTCTGCGACAACTAAAAAAAACTTAGATCAATTAAAAGAAAATATAACATTACAATCAGATCTTCTGGACTTAAAAGCTAATTTTGAATCTTCTGCTATTGGGGTAATTTTAGAATCTCGAATAGATAAAGGAAAAGGTCCTGTATCAACTGTATTAGTAACGAATGGAAAATTAAAAAAAGGGGATTTTTTTGTAAGTGGAAATACATGGGGGAAAATAAGAGCAATGTTGAATGATGAAGGAAATAATGTTGATTTAGCTTTACCCTCAACTCCAGTTGAAATTTTAGGTATGAACAAATCTGCTTTAGCTGGTGATGACTTTATAGTAGTTGAATCTGAAGAAAAAGCTAAAGAGATAAATGATTACAGAATTGAAAATAATAAATCTAAACAAAGTTCCCCGATATTAGCTAATAAAGAATCTGCATTTGATGATAGCTCTGGTCCTAAAGAACTACCGATCATTATTAAATCTGATGTTCATGGATCTAGCGAAGCACTTAAAAATGCAATTGAAAAAATCAAGCATGATGAGGTAGCTCCTAAAATAATTTTTTCAAACATAGGTGTAATAACAGAGACAGACGTAACTCTTGCAAGCGCTTCTAATGCCATACTTATAGGTTTTAATGTAAGACCAAATAAAGAAGCAAAAAAATTGGCTGAGAGTTACAAAATAACAGTTAAGTTTTTTAATATAATCTACGAGGTTTTAGACTATATAAATAATTCATTATCAGGTTTGCTAAAGCCAGATATTAAAGAAGAAATAGTAGGTTCAGCTGAGGTTCAAGCTATTTTTAAAGTTTCAAAAATTGGTAAGGTAGCTGGATCAAAAGTTTTGGATGGAGAAATATCTAACAATTTAAATGCAAGGTTGATAAGAGATGGTAATGTATTATATACAGGATCAATAGGTAGTATTTTTAGGGAAAAAAATGCAGCAAAACAAGTCGCTGCAGGTCTTGAGTGTGGTATAACCCTTAAAGATTTTACAGATTTTAAAGAAAAAGATGTGATTGAAGTATACAAAGTTATAGAAACAGAAAGAAGAATTTAATGAATAAAGATAATAATACTCCATTTTCACAAAGACAGTTAAGGGTAGGAGAACTAATAAAACAGTCCTTGGGACAAATTTTTTTAAATGATGAGGCAAAAGTTCCAACATTAGAAACGAAAAATATAACTGTTACTGAAGTACGAATGAGCCCAGATCTTAAAAATGCTAGGGCATATGTGATACCATTAGGTGGAAAAAATACAGAAAAAGCAGTAGATATATTAACAAAATTTTCTTACTCGATAAGAAAAGCTTTATCAAAAAAGGTGGATATGAAGTTTTTACCAAAAGTATCCTTTATTGGTGATAAATCATTTGATTATGCAGAAAAAATAGAAAGATTAATACTTAAAAATAAATAATTATGAAAAAAGAAAAAAAAGCAATAATAGATCAATTAAAAATTAATTCAAAAGATGTTGGATCTTCAGAAGTTCAAATTGGACTTTTAAGTGAAAAAATAAATATTTTAACAGGTCACTTTAAAAAAAATAAAGCAGATATTCATTCGACTAGAGGACTCTTACAAGCGGTGAATAGGAGAAAAAGATTATTAGCATATCTTAAAAGAAATAATTTAGAGTCTTATAAAAATATATTACAAAAACTAAATCTGAGAAAATAAATGTTCAAAATATACAAAGAAGAAATAGAATTAGGCGGAAAGAAATTAGTCCTAGAAACGGGAAAAATAGCTAGACAAGCTGATGGATGTATAATTGCTACTTTAGGAGAAACAGTAGTTATTTCAACAGTAGTCGGAAGAAAAAAAGTAAATCCTGATACTGATTATTTTCCCTTACAAGTAAATTATCAAGAAAAATATTATGCTGCAGGAAAAATACCTGGTGGTTATTTTAAAAGAGAAGCAAGACCTACAGAGTCAGAAACTTTAATCTCTAGATTAATTGACAGACCTATAAGACCTTTGTTTCCAGAAAGTTTTAGAAATGAAGTTCAAATTTTACCTACTGTTCTTTCTTATGATAATGAGAACGAAGCAGATATATTATCAATAATTGCCTCTTCAGCAGCTTTAGCAATTTCAGGTTTACCTTTTCAAGGACCTATAGCTGCCTCAAGGGTAGGTTATATAAATGATAAATATATTTTAAATCCTACAAAAGAACAATTAGTAGAATCTAAACTTGACCTAGTAGTTGCAGGAACAAAAGATGCTGTATTAATGGTCGAGTCGGAAACTTCTGGTATGACAGAAAAACAAATGTTAGATGCAGTTAAATTTGGTCATGAAAAGTTTGTACCAGTTATCAAAGCTATAGAATCTCTAGCTAAAAAATGTTCAAAAGAAGCGTGGGTAATAGAAGAAAAAGACTATACTGATTTAAAAGAAAAAATTTCTAAAGAATTAACGAAAGATTTAGAAAAAGCATTTTCTGAAAAAGATAAGAAAAAAAGATCTGAAATGGTAAATTTAGCTACGGAGAAATGTAAATCTTTATTCGAGGATGATGAAACTTATTCAGAGTTAGAAATTTTATTACAATTAAAACATCTAGAAAAAGATATAGTTAGAGGAAGAATACTTAAAACTAAAAAAAGAATCGATGG
>MDSV01138992.1_pt1 | contig 13259 bp, 5 predicted proteins | sample 810851 | NCBI WGS metagenome assembly MDSV01 (sample SAMN05326640, study PRJNA326480) | marine metagenome | isolation source: seawater | place: Atlantic Ocean: North East | collected 2012 | reverse complement strand
TTAATCTAATTCTTTTGTTTATTTGTCCCACCTCTTCTGCACTTACTTTTTCTTTGTGCTGGGTTACTAGACTTCCGTCATTTTTATAAAAATTAAGTAGAATCTCATCCTCCACCCTATATGGTTTACTATAAGATATAGGTATTAAAGGATTTTTTTCTATAGTAGTACTATAAATGTCATAGATAGTTCTATAAAACAATGATATGGTGTCACCACTCCTTAATAAAGAAGTATCAGTCATTAGTTGAAGTTGTGTTTCACCCACTCTATAGTAGTCTTCGTCACCAATTAAATTAGTTCCATTTAAGAAAACTGCCACTGTTCCTAAAGCTTGTTTATCTAAATTAATAAAGTAGTACCCATTTCTTTCAAATATAGTCTGACTTATATTAGTACTAACTGTTTCAGGGATTGTTAAGAACTGTGACCACATTCCACCACCACTATCATAAATAACTTGTATTTCATCGTTATTTTGGACTGTGTTAGGATAAAATTCTATTTTATTTATTCCTGGTGTAAATTTATAATCACCTAAATTTTTAATATTACTCCTAGGTAGACTTCTTGTTCCTGCACTTATACCTTCAGTCATTACTACACCATTAACTGTAACTAAAGGAGAACTGTAGTGGGAGGTAAGACCATTTTTTAAGTAGAATTTAAATGTGGTTTCCCCATAAGTTTGTTCACGTCCCTGATAAGGGTACAAACTTTGGTATATGGTAGTCCCACCACTCGCCTCTGGTAAACCAGTTACTCTCTGTCTTTCAGTTACTAAAGTATAGGGTTGTACCTTATATTTGAACCTAGCAAGATTTAAACTTGGTAGTTGTGGATTAGTAACTAGAACCATATATAAATCTCCATTATATACGGTAGCGTTAGTTGGGTAATTGTCAGTATCTACCCAATAATCATTAAAAGAACTTTTATCTTTAAATAAGTAGCTTGGTCTAATAATATATTCCCAACTATCATTTGTAGTAATTGTAGAGAATGGTATATAGGTTTGAGCACTCATTATAAATGCTTGGGTGGATTTATTAACTCTTGTAGGAAGTGTATCAAATATAGCCTCATACACAGGGGTTTGATGTAATTCTTCTTCTTGGAAGTTATATGGATATATTCGGAATTTAGGGTAAGCATTCCCAAATAAAAAATCTGTATTATCACCACCAAATGTAAATTCCATATTTTTACCTCCGATATCGTTAATATTATATGTTTGAAGTATTGGTTCCCCACCTAAATTACTATTTAGTTTGGTTCCCACAGTTGCAACTCCTGTTATATCTAGTCTTGGGAGTGGCATGGTTTGCATTGTAACTCTAACATTAGGACGTACAGTAGGTACCCCTTTGTTACAATTAAACTTTGCATTACACGGATTATTCTTACTAATGTTAGTTGTGGTACCAGTTGTTGCTGTAATAGATATGGTTGTTGTAGGTCCATCCAAATTTCTACATGATGGTGCCACCACTTTCCTATCCGTTGGGGTCGCACTGAACTGTATGTGATACCAAGAACAGGATGGTTGTGATTGTGAAAATACCCCAATTCTTCTGGACCCTAAGTATTTACATAACCAATCCTTTTCTACCCATGTTTCTGCACTTTGGGAGTTACCCGACCAGGTAGAACTGTCTAACAGATTTAAATTTATTTCATAATTAGAATTGTAAGGGTTGGTTGCTCCAGAAGCTTTTGTTGCACTTGCGGCAGTACCCATTGTATCAGTCATTTTTATATTAAAAAATTCACCAAGTAATCCAGTTCTTTCTACTTTCACTCTAATAGAACCTTGAGCACTCCAGTTAGTAGCACCATTCATTGGAGTCCTAGTACCATTATTTGTTAGTATGGTAGATGTGATAACATCTTCGTCGTCTGAGGTACAACCCCTATTACAATTTTTAAATGTTAAAAAATTATATTTTGGGTTTCCGTATGCTCCATTAGCTACATTATCTCTTAGTGTTACTGTACCACTGGTTTGATTAAGCATCATGGATAGTGAGTGGGTTACACCTGATGGCCCATATTTTGAGTCGATGTCTCTAAAAGAAGCTAATATAAACCCTATACTATCATTATCACCACCGGTAGAATTAAAGCTTGTAGCCCAAGTATAGTTATTATAACTACATCTACTTATTAAACCTGTGTACTGATTGTTATTGGCCCCAGATTCTGTTGCAAATTTCGCTTCGGTAGAGTTGGTGAATGAATTAAATCTTGTAACTATATTTGTTGCTCCCTTAACAGTAAAATCATCATTATCTGTAGGCCTTAAATTTATACCAAAATTAGAATTTATAGTTTTGTCTGTCGATACAGGGTTACCCCCGCCTGTTTTATTTTGGGTGGACCCCACACCACTATTGGTTCCAGCACCATAGTTTGCTCTTGGGTCATAGGTTACCCAACTATCTGGACCACTACCTGGCACTCCTATTTGTAGATATATATATTTGTTTATTACTGTATTGTAGTAAAATTTACCCATATCGGTAGCTGCGGAAGTTATCAACCAGTCTGGACCTACGTTATCTCCTTCTTGCATAGTACCGTCTGAGTTGGTTAATGCACTCGCTCCTAGATACCAATCTGTACTATTGTCAGTCAATCTACTCTTAGTGGTTCCTGTATAAAACCAAACATAAGGATTACTACTGTATATTATACCATTACTATCTAATCCAGTTGCAAAATATATAGTTTGTACACCCAAACCATTAGCGGTAGTGTTAGGCCCCAAACCTGTAGAAAAAGACATGTTTCTATAAGCACGTGGAACCCACGCTTCCCACTTAGAAAATATTCTTCCAAGTGAATACCCACTAAATGCACCCCCATCATTAAAATCATACGTAGTACAACCAGTTTTTTCAACGGAAGTAGTACTAGTTCCTGGTTTATTTTCAACTACTGAAAGTGTATACATACCATTTTTTATATCACTAAATGTGTGGGTCGTATCTGCTGTAGTACCATAATGAGTTCTTATTTTCCTACCATCTTTATATAGTTCATAATTATAGCTTGAAGTTTCTGTTTTAGAAGAACTTACTGTTATGGTCCCAAATTTAGTGGGGTCTAAAACACAATCATCATTAGTAAGTGATGCAGTTATAGTTGGTTTAGTGAATCCACTAATACCAAAAGTCGTGGTTCCAGTATTACCACTTATATCTGTAACTGTTGCCTTATAAGTTCCTGGGCAAAGATTTCTTATATCAAATGTCACCGCAGAATATGAATTAACACCAGACCAACTAACATTATAAGGTGCTGTTCCCCCAGAAATTTGTGGGTTTACAATACTACCCTGACATTCACCTTCTAATGAATGTGTTAGTATAAAACTATCGAATTTTATTTTTCCTATAAATGTTGCCATATCTATTTCATTTATTATTTACACGCTTCTTTAAGACTTATACACTTTCCAGCGGATTCACACCAATAGTAACCATCCTGACAGAAATTTTTCTCACTTGGTCTTTCTGCATATTTTAACTCATCACTGGATACTTCTTTAATTATATCATCATACTTTTCTGGTTCTTTTTCTCTAATTTCTTCTAGTTCTTCTTCTGAAACCCCTATTACCTCATTTATTGGTTTTACTGGTTCATCCCCTCCGCCTCTTGGGTCTTTAGGACCATCATCACCATTAGTAGATGATGTGCCCACACAAAATGCTCTACAATCTTGTATTGTTGTAAATACTATTAAGTTAGTGTTAGTGGTGTATTGACATCCATAGGATGCTCCCTCACAATAATAGCCCCCTATAGTACTTTTCGGCCCTGTAGGTCCTAATGGTTTACCCCCTAGTGGTATTACTCCTCCAGTACTAGTAGGTCTTCCAAGTGGTCCACCTCCTCTTGGGTCTCCATAATTTGGCCCTCCTCCTCTTGGGTCTCTTATCATTTCTTCACAACTTAAGGTTTCTGGGTTCCAAATTTCACCTTCTTTACAACCATATTCGTCTTCCATTCCTGGTTGACCTCCGGTTGGTCCTCTCGGGTCTGGTTCTGGACCAGAAGAAATAACTTGGTTATTTTCCGTCACCGTAACTATAATCCTTTGTCCTTTTTTACGAATTAGGTTTGTTTGTGATGGAGAAGGGTTAGATAACTCACAGTCACCAACAATAAATGGTTCACATTGTGGGGTTGTGGTCCCTCCTGCCATCCATCCAGGTAACTGACCCATCAAGTTAGAACAGTAATTTGTAGCATTTTGTAGACATTCTTCACAATTTCCAGCATCTAAATCAGTAATAATATTAGTAGTACCAAAAATGGAGTCAATCGGTACGGTGGTACTACCACCCATCATCCATCCAGGTAGTGAATCTAACGCTGAAGTAGCTGGTTGACCACAACTACAATAGAATTTACAAATAGATTGTTGAGGTAGTCTAGTTGGTTCAGGGTTAGAGTGTGATTTATTTGATACTATGACAACTTCTTTACCGTTTATTGTTAATTTTTGGTTATAGTTAATTAATTTTCTTCTTTCTGGCAATGATTTATGTAGAATATCATATACTGTTTTTGGTTTTGTAGCGGTACATGGCTTATAAAATTTACATTGTGGTGTCACCACTATAAAGTGTTCTAAATTATTACCACCTATATTTTTAAATTGGTTGTGTACGACATACGATTGTGACACACTTGGAAACGTATAGTTACATGTCGCACCAAATTCATCATTATAAGTCGGTAGATAAAAACAAAATGCTCCATTATCTTTTAGGTGTGTTAAAGATTTTTTATCTCCAATTTCTAGTGTGTAGTCTTTTATTTGATTGGATTCTATAAGTCCTTGCCACTGATTAGTTGGTGTGTTTTGGTCTATATCCCAAACTAACCTATTTTGTGGAGCTGTGGTATCTACAAAATTAAGTTTTCCAAATGTATTTTTATTAACAGTAGGTCTTAGTATATTACCACAATCCGTATCTGAAATATACAATGTACCATCCATAGTTGTAGTATATGACATAGTTCCTTGTACCATTTTAAATGGTAAAGAGTGTTTAGACGGGTCAAAAAATAATTTTTTACTTATAATTTTACTTACCGAACTTAATTTTACACCTCTATAGTAAGGGGATTCAATAGTTTGACCACTACTACCTAGTTTATGACCTAGATTTATATCTATATTAGTTGTACCACCTCTTTTAGATGTGGTTGTCCAATTAGTATTGTATCTTAAAACCACTTTTTCCCCCTTATTTAAAGTAATTAAACCAGTATCCACTTTAATAGGTATTTGTTTACTGAAGATAGTGGAACCTGAAGCTGTAGATAAAACACAAGTGGTAAATCCACTAGCATATTTATCCATGTTAGAAACGTCTAAAGTTAAATACTCATTACTACCACCATCTAATTTACTCCTACCAATAGAATAGGAAGCTAAATTTGTACCAGTACCCGCACTAGTAGTTTTAATAATTTGTGCAATAAAGTTAAATTCATTTATACCAGTATTAGTGAATCCTTCTTTAGGGCAATACTTTCTTTCAGCTCCTGACCCACAATATTTTACACCTGGGTGATATCTTAAATTTGTATCTAATAGTACCACATCCCTTTCTCCTTCACCTTCTCTAATTATAGATGTATTTATTAATCTTTTAATATCGTAATCTGATGATGGGTAATTACCTGTTGAACCTGATGGATAATTCACTTTTAAATAATCACACCATTTTGTATCACTATATTTAATATTTAAATAAGCTTCATAAGTAAATCTATAAACGCCAGTAGTTTTTGCTGTGTATTCAAAATAATTAACTGGGTCTGAATTATTAAGTTTAACCGAACCTCCATTTCCATCATATACTTGTGGAAAAGCATAAGAAGTATACATTTTACTCTCATCACTAATTAATGGTAATTTTTTACTTCTCTCTATATTAGTGATAGGTATACTAGTTCTACCAGAAAAAGAAGAACCACTTAAATGTATATCATAGGTTGGGTTTATTGTACCATCTCTTTTTGTAGTATAGGTAAATCCGGTGTAGGTACCAATTTTATTTTTTATATCATAAGTACTAAAACAAAAATCTGTACTGCTAAACCCACTAATAGGTGCGTAAGTAAATAACGGAATAAGTGAACTGTGTGGTTCAGAGGTATGAGTTTTTCCAACCATAGGTCCCTTTTCGGAATGAACGTGATAATAACCCACATAATTTTCACCCCCAGGTAATATATATTCACCACCACTAGTATATAAATTATTCTCTGTAGATATTTTAGTAGGACCTATTTGACTATTTTTTGCGGGACAAATTAAAATATTAGAAATATACCCATCCGCATCATAACTGAATCTTGCATCAGTAAATTTATCTAAAGTACTTCGTTCTATCCATTGGGATATTCTACTGTATGTTCTTTTAGTGGTTGTTGTTGTTTCAAAATCACTTTCCACAGGATAGGTCTCTATATTACCTATTTGTTGTTCTTTTAATTTTTCAGAAAAAGCTATTAATTGTTCTCTACTACTAAACTCAAAAGAAATACATTTTTTAGAATGTTTTATAATGTCATTATTTTGCAATTCTTTTATCCAATTAAGGGGATAAATTTGTTTACCATCTCTATTTATGGGGGTACTTGGGATAACTTTTTCATTATAATATTCTCTTGATATATTATAAGGTATTTCTATCACGTTTGTTGGTGGTAAGTTAAAATCTATTAAATTAGTTAGTGGTTTAATTGTGTTTTTAATTGAGTATACCTCGCTACTGGTAAGAGTTAGATTTTCCCAATTAAAATTTTGTTTTTTTAATTCTTTGTTATAGTCAAATATTACTTCTCTACTAGCTAATTCTTTTTGACCTAAACTAATGTATGTTGTTTGTAGTTCTACTTCTCTATTTTCTGTAATAATTTGTTTAACTGGTTTTATATCTAATGTGTCACCTTCTATCACTACGTCATTATCTACATTTGGTTTAAATATTAAAGTGTGTGTATATTGGTTACATTTTTCACTTAATATATCCATATCAAATGTTGGATTTGTTATACTACTTTTTCTTAATCTACAATTAGATAGTATCATTTGTATAGCGTGAGACTTTCTTCCTTTTAACTCACCAAATTTTGTTAAAGCACCACTGGTACCTGGATTAAAATATTGTGGGTGACTTAGAAAAGCTCCATATCCATTACCAGACATTTGATTGAACCCAAAACTACCACTACTGTTTTTAAATACTTCTACTATTAAATCACTTTCATTTAGATAGAGTAGTGACATATGGGTATGTATTTTAAGGTCCCTATATTTAAAGATTAGAAACATTCTTTCTCCACCATTTTTATCTATTCTATATACAGATTCTACTGGTTGATTTGTATTATATGTCAATTCAAGGCATCTTTGTTTAGGTCTTTTACCTCCTGACACGTAAAAGATAAACCTTAGTTTTTCACTAAGGACTCTTAAATCTATTTTTGTTCTATAACTTTGTTGTTCCATTTTTTTTATTAATAACCTCCGCCACCAGAAGTTCCACCTCCGCCACCTGAAGACATACCTCCTCCGTAACCACCAGAGGACATTCCACCCCCAGAAGATGTACTACCGTAATTAGACCCTCCTTGGGTACCACCACCTCCACCACCAACTCTTTGTGGTGCTGGCCCTGAACTATTCATCCCTCCACCTAAATCATAATTATCAACCCAATCTAATCCCTCATCTCCAAAATCTTTAAACCCATATACCGATAAAAAATTATGGGTGCTACCTTGTTTAGTAAATAAATCAAAAGAACTAAATTTATCTTTGTTACTATGAAATTTATTTACTAGTGCTCTCATTTCCTCACTAACTATTAGACTACCAAACCTTACATTTCTATTATTGAGATTGTAATTGTTTATGTATGTCGATACTGGATTAGGTGTTGCTCCACTAATAATAGTACTATAATAAGTGGTGTTACGTTGTGGGTTTGCTGGGGGTGGCATAGTGAATGCCATAGTTCTAAATTGGGGTGCTGGAAAAGAAGTATATCCTGTTGTCGCTGCTGAAATAACTGTACTAGGTATAATAGGCATTGTAACTCCTGTCATACTATAACACCTATAAACAAACTTATCTCTATGGAATACTGAATTTTCTACTTTTACACCACTAGTCCATAGGGTTGTAGAAGGTACCATTTGTTCAACTATTCTTATCCAATAGTCACCCAATGATTGAGCGTACTCCAACATTTTACTATACGTGTATTGATTATTTTCCCCACACTTTTTTTCTAAATAATCAACATATATTTTTTGTAATGTAGGGTACCCTCCAGTTTTACCATCATTGATGGTCATTCTATTCTTAGTATCAATAAAAAACTTCCAAAAATCTTTTGCAAAATTCTTAAAATTGTGTGTTTTTGCATTTAATTTTGGGTCTGTTGCATCCCATCTTCCATTTTTTTGTGGGTAATTTAAAGGAAGGGACCCCCCACTAAATAAACAATTATAGTTTGCTGATTGTTGCCAAACATCATATGCTAATGCTTGTCCAATATTTAAACTTAAATCAACATTTTTTACATTTAAAACTAATCTTTCATCTTTTACACCATAATATGCTGCTCTTTCTTTAAACTGGTAATCTCTAGTGATAGCTTTTGTGCCACATCTTATTCTTTGTATATGTTGAACATATTCTATTTTTGATTGTAGTTGTTTTTGGAAGAGTGGATTTGTTCCATTTTGGATTAGTGGAGTTAATTTATTAAAAAATAGTTCTTTTCTTTCTTGTAGAGCATTACAAGACATTTGTGCTACATTATTTTTAAAAATTTGTTCTTGTACGGTAGTGTCGACTGCGGTTGCGACCCCATTTTCATCAACAACAACATCCACATGATAAACTGCAAAATCCTCATCTATTATATATTGGTTTTTTTCTTCTCTAACCCAAGATTTTTTGTCGTCTACTATTCTCTCTAAACCAAAACCAAAATGCATTAAAGGAAACCTCCAAAATCTATCTAAGTATGGTGCGTTAAATTCATTAGAGAAGTGACCCATTGTCCAAAATCCACCCCACGTAAACTCCCTAAATTTCATTTTTAATGTTGGACTACATCCGGTTACTGTTGAGGTTTCTTGATTAATAATTAAATCTGAGGTGTGTGTTTCAGTTCTCTCAAACCATCCAGCACCTCTTTGGAAAAAATAATTATTATTAGTTCTAGGTACTGTTGGGTATCCGTCCGCATCTATAGGATAATCTTGTCTATTAAAAGGGTGTGCGGTTGTAGCAGTAGCTGTGAAAAACGTCTGGAACGGTATACTATATTTAATCATTCCGGTGGTATAAGTCCCATCTTTTAGTGGTTCCCACGCGTTTTCAAATTTACTAGTACTGATTCTTTGGTCAGCTAATACAACATATTCATTAAACTCTACTAAAGCAGGAGGTGCCCCTAATAACTCCAATAAAAATTCTATAGATTTTCTAGCACCTTTAGATTTAAAGAGATATGATATATTAAGTAAAATTCTTCTATATAACTCAATGTCTAATTCCGCTGGCGTTTTACTTAAAGAACTCCCGGAATATAAAGGTGTACTAACCCCTAAAACACCATCAAGAAATTTATCGTTACTTAATGTTGTAGGGGTAGAAAATCCTAGTGTTTGAGCAAAGTTTTTAATTAATTCATTAGGTATATTATTTTTACTATCATAAGTGACATTAGTCATGTATGCTATACCATCTACAAATGTTTTTATATCATCAAAGTTTCTCCCATATACTTGTAAAGTTTTTTCTACTTTTTGGTCACTTGTATCGAATTCTTTTAAAACGTCGGTCGTTAAAAATCTAGAAATTAAATTAGTTTTTTGATTATCTAGTTCTTCACCAATATCAGCTAATGATTTTAAATAATTAGTGTAATTAACAGTGGTAATATCTAAGTTAACATTATCTTGTAAGGGCCACGTTTTTTTAATTTCGTCTATATAGGAAATTCCCTGAGTTGTTTCCTTTACCATTTTAAATGTACTTGTATAGATAGGACTTATATCTCTATTAAGTAACATTTTTTCTACACCTAAAAAAGTTTTAAATTGTTTTTCACTAGTCTCTAATGTAGGTTTGATGTAAAATTTTGTTTTTACATTTGTATTGTCACCAAATGGTTTACCAGTTACTTTAAATTTTATTAAATTAGTTCCAACTGATTGTGGTGTAAATTCTTTTACTTTAAATTCCTTTGAGCCAAGTTCACCACTAAAAGAAAGACAGTATTGTTGAAATTCATTAGTTAGATTTCTAGTTTTTACTACTTTTCCTTCAGCTATTCCAGTTATAGTAGTAGCTGTTTGACCAAACTGATTTAAATTATTTAAAATTTGTTGGGGACTTATGGGTGTATCTAATAAGTTTCCATTGGTGGTAAATTCTATATCGAAAGGGTTGGATAAGAAATTTACGTTTACATTAAATGAGGTTGTATCTTCACTAACACTATAAACAATATCGGCAGCAGTAATATTACCACTGTTTAGATTTGCATCTATTCCGTCTATATATAAAGCTGCTGGAAAATTGTTAATTATATTTTGTGTAGCTACACTAAATCTTTTCTTAAGAGAACCATATAACACTAAGTTACTTATATCGGAAGTATCTGTATTTATAAAAATTTCTAAATTATTTTTTACCGTAGATTTAGCTAATTCTAAATCACCAATATTTAAACTATCTAATGTAATTGGTGAGGAAAAAGTACTAATTTCCTGGTTTGGTGTAGATATTAGTGTTGAGTTTTGTGGTTGGGTAGTAAAATTACCCATTGTCATTTGTGATGACCCATCGGTTAACTGGAGACCAACTAAATTATCACTAAACGTATCACCCCCATGTCCTGGAGCTGGTGGGTATCTAAATTTATTAGTAGCCATGATACGTTAAGTTGTTGTTACATTCGCGAATGATTTATTAAAATCGATATTGTTACCTCTATTTTGTCTAACTTCATATAACTGGTCATTAAACTGGTCTCTCACCTCATATAAGTCATATTGTGCGTAGATATTATTTTGACCAGATAAATCATAAAGTGTGTAGATACCATCATCAATAGATTTACTCTGATTACCATATAATGAAATAGCTAAAGTTTCAAAATCATGGTCTACCATTTCAATATCTAAAACTAGTGGGTTGAAGAAGGTATTAGTTATCACTACAGATTGTGCTGGTTGACCTATAAATGGTATAGCGTTAGGATTGTTAGATGGTGCACTAGTAGGGGTTAAAGTACAAAAAACTAAATTAGATTCCGTATTAGTGTACACATATCTTGGAGATACTTGGTTGGGGTTGGTCAAGTTAGCGGGTACTGGTTCACAATAAAAATTTGATGTCACTACCCTATAGAAATTATTTATTTTTTCACCACTAGCTTGTAGGTACTCTATTCTATAACCTACTAGAGAATGTGGTCTAAATCTACTTCTAAATTGTGATGGTATTTGGTTTAAATCGAAAACTAACCCTTTTACGTTTGGTAAAGATGCTAATATCCCACAATCGGTAATTGTGGTTCTAATCTCTACTGGTCTTAAATATACAGTATATATTCCTTTTTGTGCAAATATAGAACTAGGTAATCGTAGGTCATATAACCCACCTAAAACCTCTACACCACTATTTCCACCTGTTGTTGTATTGTGGAAATGTGGACTTAATACTTGATTTGCTGGTATGGAACTTATAATTGACGTATTAGTTGCATCCCTACTAGGGGTAAAATGTACAATTATTTGTACGTCATCTGGTAAAACGTCTGCTGGTCTTTTTATTCCGTATGCTCCTAATGCCATTTGTTATAATTGTTTATTTATTTTATAAAACCCATACCCATGTAATTGTAATTGCCCTAAATTAAATGCTTGGCCTAACCTTTGTACTTTTTCAAAAACAGAAATTTTACCCCTCTCAATAAATATACTAGACCTTGTCTCGGGTCTTTCAACTACATTCATCAAAACCTCTTCTTTAGTTAGTGGTTCAATACATCCTGAAGTAAATACTTTTGTAAAAGCCATATTGTTTTATATATAAATATTATGTTTATGATTTATTATGGACTCATATTGATTTAATAATACTGGTGTTGTATAAACTTTACCGGATTTTAGTTTTCTTATTTGTTTACCTGATGGAAAAGTTAAAGAATTTTTCCATAAACCCTCTATTATTGGTATCCCACTATCCCAATTAGAAACAATTTTACCATTACGTTTAACTGATTGTGTATATTGTAAAATTTCGTGTCTATACTTTTTTTGGTATAGTGTACCGTTTTTTATAGATTCGTGTGCATTTCTAAAGTCTTCTTCTATATTATTAAAATTAGTTTTGTCGTGATAATATATATCTAAAAAAAAATCATAGTCTACCAATGCTGTGTGAGAACACTCAATAAGACAATTTCTAATTTTTAGATTATCTTTTTTATTATAATCAGACATCATTATCATATCTACATCCCACGTATTCCAGGGATTAACATCTTTAATTATATTCGCAAAACCACCTACAATAACAAATTCAAACTCGTTAAACCATTTTCTAGTTTTTATTTTTTTATACCACTCATTAAACCTAGAAATTGTTGGCCTGTATATTTTTTTATCCACTTTTATTGGCCCTACTTCAAATTTAAATTTTGTTCCAAATTCTTTCATTATATCCAAGCGTATGGGTTAAGAGGGTCGTTGAATCCTGGTCCTGTACCCCAAGGTATATTATCACAACAATCACAATATCCAATAGCTATCGCGATTGCACTAGATGGTGAGGGATTATTAGACCCAGCTTGTGAACAAATTTTACAATAACGATAAGTAGTTGGGAACAATGGGTTAGCAATATGAGCGGTTACCATAGCTGTTTCATCATCACACTTATCACCAGAAGATGTGGGTCCACATGGTATAAAGTTAGCATGTATTGAACTGATTTGAGTCGTTCCCCATTGTAGACATAGATTAGCACATCCAAAATTATTTGGGTTTGGTACCTGAGTTTGAGTGTTCGGTAAACAACTTCCTGGGTTATTAGGGTCTTCCTCACAACAACAACAATCTCCACTTGGTTGTGGCCCACAATCTGCTAATGGTGTATCAACCCAACCTTGTGGACATTCACATGGTTGTGTGTTTACAGGT
>MDSV01222470.1_pt1 | contig 13260 bp, 10 predicted proteins | sample 810851 | NCBI WGS metagenome assembly MDSV01 (sample SAMN05326640, study PRJNA326480) | marine metagenome | isolation source: seawater | place: Atlantic Ocean: North East | collected 2012 | reverse complement strand
TTTTTATCCATTTCCAAATTTGTCGATTGCTTACCCTGGGTGGCGGCGATTTGGTGATACCGAAAGAGTGCCTTTTTACGGTATCCTTACGGTAGCATACAGACGGCATCTTTTCCGACGCACGAAGAAATGTTACGAAACGATACCGTAACACAGTGCGTTTCGGTATCGTTTCGTAATCTTTCCGACGCACGAAGAAATGTTACGAAACGATACCGTAACGCAGTGCGTTACTGTATCGTTTCGTAATCTCTGGGTGGGCCTCGGGTTGGGGCACAGGGCCGAGTTTACAAGGGCCTGCAGTTTTGCGATGTAGGCAGGCGCAGCGCAGCTCCCAGTACTGGCTTCTGCGTGTATATGCAGAGCAGCGGAGCACGTTGCGGAAACACGTCCATTTCGCACTCAAGAGTGCTGTCGCATGAGGGCGGAACGAGGTGCTCGTCTTCGTCGAATGACAAAAAGCCAGGCAACCGAACGGACGTGGAGTTCGACAGCACGGCAAAAGCACTCGAAACGTACACATCTGCTCCGGTTAAAACGCAAAACGTCACAATCAAAGCAACGAGCACGGAACACAACCAATAAAGAGAATCGTTCCTCTGCTGACGCGCGTTGCTCTGCTTCTGCAAGACTGCGTCTTTCAGAGACGCTTCGAATCTCAGCACGGCCGTGCTTTTGACCATTCTCTGATCAACAACGCGGGCGCCAATCATCTTGTAGGCCAGTGTCTTTCCAAACTCAAAGTCTCCATTCGATACAGGCCTCTGCGTGTAGTGCTCCAATCTGGCAACAATCACAATGCACTCGCCCACGTGAACGTTTACATGCGTGCGGTGCAGGTCGTCGAAATCGTAAAGTTTCTCGAGCATTTCCACAAGAGTGCGTATCGTCTCTTTGACTTCACTCGCCGTACTGGCCTCGGGTATCGGCTGAAGTGCACGCTGGATTTCGTACGACATACAAGAAAAGGATTTCCGCTACCGGGATTCGAACCCGGGGCTCGTGGGTGAAAGCCACGCGTCTTAACCGCTGGACCACAGCGGACGTTGATCTGTTTCGGAAGCACCCGAAGCACCCGCTTCATATCCACGCGTTTCTTGTTTAGAACAAAATAGCGAAAGGGCAATTGGCTCCCATTCGACACCGAGAGCGTGGCATCACACCACGATGAGGCACATGCGAGCAGGCATGGCCGTCCCTACGAGTCGGTCGTCGTCGAGCACGACGATCCGCTGGACGAGGCATACGACAAGGTGCTATCCGCATTGTACACGCGTTTTACATTTCCGGATCTCGGGTGTACCGTAAGTCAGGGCTTTACCGCTTCCCGTTCGTGACAATGCCGTATCGAGAATATTTACGCAGGTGGACCTTGATCATAGGACATATTCCAAAGCAAAAATGCGCAGCCGGCTCGACTTCGTATCGACCGCGAAGAACCACGAAGAGTTCCGCACCGAGCGGCGCAAGGCGAGGCTCAACCAGAGCTGCACTGGTTGTCTGTGCGCACTGAAGCCACACTACGGGTTCCAGCCTCACCCAAGCCAGCTGACTCACATGTGCCCGTACTCCGGGTGCATGCGCAATCCAGAATTTCCACGCGAAGACGGGGTCTACGACTGGGAGCCCGACACGAACGAGACGCCGGCGGTCATGCTGAAGCTATATCCCCGCGCCGGCGGCCTCGTGAGCACCGGCCTTTACACCGAAAGCTCCGGATGGAAGGCACTGGACAGAAAGGCGAAATTGCACGCTAAGGCGTCCTTTGTAGCAGAGCAAATGATTGGCCGCAAGCGCATTCGAGCAGATGCGGAGTAGAGCGGACTGCATACGCGCCTGGCACGGACACTGCTTTTAGAGCGTAATTGCAAATGTCCAAACACGAGCGCTACCCGAGGTTGATTTCTAGACACACGTCACGCTCCGAATGTTTGCTGAACCTGCCGCGGTTTAGAACACTCAAAAACGAAATGCTTAACGTCGAGGTTGATTTGGAAGTTCTGGACCTTGATATTCAACATTCCGGAATTAAACTCAAGAATATAGAACACGATATCGACCAGCTCAAGCGAAAGGAACACGAGCTTTGCCAAGAGGAAATGAAGATTGATATCAAGCTCAAGAAGACGCGGCGGCTAAGGAGCAGGAAGGCTCTGCTGTTGCACAGCGTCGATGCGCGGACTCGAAAGATATCGATACTGCAGCACTTGACCAGACTCGCTAGGGAGCACGCGAACATCATGGACGATAATAGCCACGTCAGAGAGAAAGCACTAAGCCTTATGGCCAAAGAATCCGCTCTGATAAAGCAAACGGTTCTTGCCGTGCGGGCTCACGCCTCGGCACACTGCGCAGGCGTGCATTAATAGCGCCTTTGAACGTATTACAAGTGAACACCAATGCACAACGAAGAGGGCATTATTGCAGTTTTGGTATCGGTGGGCGTGTCGATTTTTTTTGCACTGATTAGCTACGAACTTGTGTGTTGGGAGGCGCAGAACTGCCACAAGGCAGGAACGTGTTTCACAGAAAACAACTCCTGTGGTTTTGGAAACTTGGTCACCGCATCTGCGTGGAGACTATTCAACACCACCGCCACGTTTGAATTGGAGGTGAGTGCAAACGAGCAAGGAATTTGCTCGCCGGGAGAGAGACAGAATTTAGATCCTCTAAGTGGACGGATGGAGTGCGTACGCCATCGCGCGTATCCAGACGCCGTAAATTACAAGATGTTTGACGAGGGGTCAGACTACAGAACACGGTACTGCGGAAAATGGATTGATGCAAAGGCAAGCTATCTAACAGAGCAAACGTGGGCATTTTACGACGAGGACCGCGTCGCAGCCGACGTGCTCAAAGTAGTCAGCGCGAGGGGCAGCGGACGACTGTCCACCACGGATGTTGCCAAGTTCAGGTCGGCCTGCCAGAGAATGGTTATTTCAAACTCAGAAGGCCCAAACGCGAAGTCCGCGTACGAGTATCTAGCAGGCGTTGCAGTCCCCGCTTTGAATTCCATCGACGACGCATTGGCTTCGATTGGAAAACTCGGTTCGCACTTCTGCGATGCGCCTGTTCAAATTGCAACAACTTTCAACGCCAATGGATTTTTCTCCAACGTCAGCGAAGGGGTGGAAATCGCGGGGGAAGCCCTCTTCGAGGCGCTCTATGCGGTAGGCGCTCACGCTCAGACTTGCACAGAGGCCAAGCAGTTCGCGAGCGAAATGAAGTCCGCAACCTATGCCTCCCGTGCAACCCTGGAAGATGCAGAAAAAATCGCACGAGGGTCACTTTCAAACACATGGCTCGAACCAATGGTTGGAAACTACAATTGGGTTCGCAAGGGATGCGAAATGGATGCGGTGTCCAGGTTCAAGACAGTGGCAGAGGGTACGGGAATGCACACCACACGATCTTATCTCCTGGGACTGGCAGCGTACTGCGGATTTGCGACACGATCTGCGGTGTCTGGCAACCTTGCACTCGATAAACACCTGCGACAGGAAATCGATCGCGTGCGCGAAGAGAAGCCCCCGGCAGCAGCGCTCGGAAGGCTCAAGTCGCTTCAGACGGACAGATTCGGGTCCGTGTCGGGAAGCCATTCGCTCAGCGCGAATTCCGTAACCTGGTCCAGGCTGCGTCCCAAAGAACTCTTTACGCTGCAATCGCCCAAGGATGCGGCGAGGACCGCGTGCATGGCCGCATCCAGAGCCGTCTTTCCGGACCAGAGCGACGAGAGGGAATTCAAAATACTGGTCACAGATGAAATTTACGCAAAGGTACAGAGCGCCGTTTCTCAAATCAGAGTCGCGGTTCAGGCAGAGCTTTCTACACCAAGAGATGACGACGCGAGAGCGCTTCTCATACCAGATTCCAAGGCCAAGGCCATACAAAAGGTTGGCGAAACAGAGGTGAAAATCGCAGGCGCTCCTCGTGGAACGTGGGCAGGAGTTTCGACCGAGTTCATCAGGCCGGAATTCACTTCTTCGGACAGCGCGCTCGTAATAATGCTTAAACAAGGAAGGGCAGTTTTCTTGGACAGGATGCGGCTTTCGGTGTTGCAGGAAAGCGTTTGCCACCACCCACCGCTTTTTGATTCCCTCGAGAGAAACGCTTACATGCTCTTGAACCATCCATGCGTCGTTCTACTCCCTGGGATACTCGTGCCGCCGTTTGCCGGAGAAAGATACGACGATGTGTCCCTCTACTCCCGAATCGGATGGGTCATCGCACACGAGTTTGCGCACGCCACCGCAGACAAGTCGGGATGGGACCCGGAAGCGGCAGCCAGAATGTTCAAGCTGTACCCAGAATCGACATGGGTGGAAGCTGCAGCCGACCTGATTGGGGCGTCGGCCATCATGCGTCTCGGAGTCGTCAATAACGCGACGCTTTGCGTGCACGTTTCGCAGCTGTGGTGCTCGAGACAGCCGCATCACCTTACGACCAGCATACACGAGATGGCTCACGGCGAATTGCAGCGCTCCCATCCCAGTCCCGCTATACGCGGAAACAACGTCTGTGCCTTTTTGGAAGAAAACTTTTCGTAGTAGTGCGCTTCTGCTCAGGGCTGACAGGCCGAGCTCTAAACACCGTCGGTAGGGTGTTCATTTCGTGTTGCAACAATGGGCGAAAACGCGGTGAGATCGGCTATCGACAGTGCTTCTTTGTTGCTAGACAAAGATATCACTCTTGTTTTTTCATTCACGTTTCTGACAATTTCGTTGCTGGTGCTCTTCGCGTCTTCGAAACCCGTATCTGTAGGATCCGTGCTTATGGTCGGTGCAATGAGCGCATCGTGCGCCCACGCATGGCACGCGGTTGGCGCCGGACAGCTCTCGCTACCATTACAGCCCGAGACTTCCAACTCGCACGCTTTTGGCGATCACGCGACCCACACGCCAGAATCGGACACCCTACGGCGGATTTTAAACTTCTTCGCCGGGTGATTACACACTGGACTTCCAGAATTGCCTAAAACACCACCTAACATTAACATCAAGGCGCCGTGCGCTTAGACGAGCCTTTTCAAATTTCAAGGTAGGTAAACACGTTCATGTCTACAGAAACGGCCGAATGTACAGAGGACGCCGTGCTGGACGCGCTCGACGCTCCAGACGTAGAGGACGCATCCGTATCAGAGTCCGTGGATACCCGACTCAGCATACGCAAGGGCACCGCGTCTAGGGGAAACACACCAAGCGGCACAGAAGATGGCTCTTCGTGCAGAAAGAAGGCCACGCAGAAGGCGGCGCAGAGATTTTTTTGGGAGGAAGCGCTTATTTCTGAGCCCGGTGGCCACGCAGCTTTTCTGGCCCATAGCACCTGTCTCCGCAACGAAGCGTCGGCGCCTTCGTCCCGTTCGTGCGAGTACAAAAGCGCACATCTACAGCCTATCGCAGCTCGTTGCAGACAGCGCTTCTCCGACTCCATAGCCATTCTGTGGTCTTCAGGAACGGACAGAGTGTTTGGATTCCATATTTCGAGAGACTTTGCATGTTGCACCAGCAGAGCATGCAGCACGTCCGCGTTCAGCAGCCTGCTCACGTCCTCGTACGAGGTCTTCTTCGCCTCCAGTATCGTCCACATTACAATCAGCAACGTTGCCGTAGCACCCACCGCAGTACCCACATTTCCTATCTTGTGATCGATCTTGACGCGCGTCTGCAGCTCGGGTATGCTCATTCGCTGCGATCTAACCACGTGAAGAGCCACCATCGCTCTCGCTAAATGAACCGCGTCCGATCCAAAAGCAGACGACAAGTCCCGCGCTGCCGGAGAAAGCAGCGTTCGGACTTGCTTCAGAATTGCAGACGTGCTAGTCACCCCTCGCCGCTGAAGAAACGCCACAATATTCCCCAGCGTAGCTCCAATAGTAGCACCAGGGGAGTGAGTCATCTGACCGAAAACTCTGTCCCTTCCCTTCCAACTGCGCTCCTTTCGCTTACCGACCTCCCGCTCCGTGTAGGGTGGAGCGAGGACCAGTCTTCGCGACGCAACATACCCACGACCGTTGAAGTCCTCCATCCCATCGGCTTGCCATCCAACCAGTTCCGTGCATAAGGTAACCGCTTCCGTGCCCGCCCGCTCGCACTCAACAGGGCACACCTTGTTGTTTCTGCTGTCCGCGTAGCCCGTGGTATACGCGTTGCTATAACCCCACTTCCACTCGTCTGCAGAACTCTTCTCCGCGTCATTCAAAATGGCCGAGACGCCAGGGTTCGGAGGCACAACGACCGGAGCACTCAATGCAATCGGAGCGGATCTGTCGGTATCAATATCGTACGTAATCGCGAGGGAAATGCTAGACGCGGCCTCCGAGTCGCAGGTTTCCGAAGACGAGCTCGTGGCCGTGGTGCTTGGATTCGCCATCTGCCTCATGGCCGTCTCTTCATTCGTATCGGCGCTCATCAAGGCACGGGTGGAGGCTGCAGGCGACGCCGCTGTGGAAACTCTGAAGACGCGCGGAACACCGCTCTCCGAAGATGTCAAGCAAGAAGCCAGGCGCGGCGCATCAAAGACGCTGCACGACAGCACGTCGACAGATCTGCTTGGCTTTTTTCTTCTGATCGTGTCGATCGCAAGGCAGATTTCACTTTCCATCACCGTTCAGCTATTAGCAGCGTCGGTGCGTATGAATCAACCAAGCAGAATAGTAAGGATACTCACCTTGCTAGGCCTGGTCGTCTTCTTCTTATTCTTGGAGTCCAACGGAAGGAGACCCACCGTCTGACACACCCGTGGAGTCCGCGTCACGGTTTGGAAGATCCAAAACACCCTGCAATAGTCTTCTCATCAAATAGCAAGGTCACTTTTGCACATTGGATTTTTATCCGCGAGCGCCGCGAACAGCGGGGATAGAACCGAGACCATCCGAATTTTTGATACCCAAGGGATATCCAAGCAATACCGTAAAATCGCACTCTTTCGGTATCACCAAATCGCCGCCACCCAGGGTAGGCGATCGACAAATTTGGAAATCATTAAAAAGTAAACTGCCCATTTCCAAATTTGTCGATCGCCTACCCTGGGTGGCGGCGATTTGGTGATACCGAAAGGATGCGATTCTTCGGTAGCACTTCGATATCATTTTTCAAGAAGCGGCACAACGACAGAACACGCCTCTATCGAACGAAAATGCGGATCTTGCTTTCTGAGAGAGAATACCACGAACAAAAAAGTGCGGGGTTCGATGAGCAAGGAAACAAAGAAAAAAGAGGCAGCTGCACAGCGTTACGACTCGATGCAGCATGCAGAACATAGGATGTTTGAAATCGGCATCGTTCCTCGCGATGCAAGCAAAAGGGTAATGATCACCGACCTGAAGAAGATGCACGGCTCAGTTGGCGGCCTGGTCGAGGTACCACGCGAAAACTGCATTTCTTACCTGCGCCTCGGCAAGGTGGACGAACCAGGAGAAGAAATGGGCAAGCACATACCTCTTGATCTTGCAGAAGCGCGCCGCTGTATGATACCACTCACGCGTATACAGACTTCGCCAACCGAACAACAGCCGCACGCGGGGCTCATGTTCAGGGGAAAGCGGACCCTCAACTCCGGCGGAGACGTGGTGCTAGAAGAAGAGTGGCGCCTACCCCCGTATATGGACATTGAACTCAACCATCCCGATCCGAGCTGTCGCACGACGGGGTCGAAGACCAAGCTACCGGTCAAAAAGCTCACAATGAGCAGGGCAGAGGCCGTGGCGAGGTTTGCGCTCCACGAGGCAAAAAAGTCGAAGGGCATGTTCAGCAGCCTGATTCTCAAGATGCCAATCGACGTCACCACAAACAAGTTCGAGTATCCAACTCCCGTGGACTGGCCTGAAATGCCCGCGGACATGCCTTCCGACTTCCACGAGAAGAACCAAGAGGCGGGCTGGAAGCAGTGGAAATCCACCTATCCGAATTGGACGGACGAATGGGAAGACTACATCAACGAGTACAGGGGCGCTTACGAGGACGCCATGAAGCTGTACGAGAGGCACTTTGCAAAAATTGGGATCGTCTACCCTTACGCAGTAGAACCGATAACTCATCCCGACGGTCGCGTGTACAAGCTCGGAGAACTTCAAAGGGCGGCAGACGAGCACAGGGACCCCAAGCCAATCGAGTACAGCAGCGACGACGAGTTCAGGACACTGTGCGGACAGCCATTCTACATGGCGACCGTGACTCCCGACATTTCGCCGCAGGGAGCTCACCAGTACACCGCCCCTCCGTACGACTCGATTCTCATGGAACCGGTATCGCCGCAGTGCTTTTCGGGAATGCTCTCGATCATCAAGAAGCTGCGCCTGCAGAGGGTTTGCCCGTGGTTCATGGAGGAGAATATACACAAATGCAGATCGGAGTCGAAGCAGGCGATGACGTTCTTCGCAAAGACGTTTGTCGACGGCGTAGCTCTCGCGAAGCAGGAAGTAGAACGCATGGATGACAATTCCGACGACGAAGTGAACGATGCGAGGGAGGCGGCGCGCAGCCTCGCCAAGCTGCCGTTTGCGTTTCCCTGGATAAAGCAGTTCGACCTGACCGGACAGTGCGTGTTGCAGGGGGGTTCGGTATCTCTGTTCCCGGGCAGGGTATGCGACCTCATCGCCGGAACGTCTGCTCTCAACCACGCAAAGCATCTCGACGAAGCAGACCAAAACATCGTACAAGTCATTTTGCGAAAGCTGGCGTGCTCCACGCGCAAGACGACGAGGGACCACACGGACGTGTCCCTCGGAAGGACAGACGAAGAGTTTATGGAGATCGAGGCGGAGTCCAGATCTTGGAAGCTAAGGCACGAACGCGCGGAACAGAGGATCAAAGAGCTTCAGAATACCGTCACAAATCTTCGGAAGCCGTTTTTAAGCAGGCACTTTTGCCTTCCGGATTCGAGCCTGGTTGAGGTGAACGACAAAGCCACGCTCCGATTCGCTCCGGGAAGCAGCGTCGTAATGGTTTCATCCGACCCATCTTGCGAGCCAGTGGTACTTTCCAGCTCTAGAACGGTCACATTTTCGGTGCTCCCTCGCCAGGACGATCTTCCCCCCCGCATCACAGCCAACGACACCTCTCCGTGAGACAATTTTGGAAAACATTACACAAGAGTTTCGTGCACATACGCTAGTCGATCTTCTGCGTGCGCACCAGGAAGCACCGCGCTTCCATCCTAAGACAAGCGCGCCACGACAAGAAAGAAATTGCGAGCATGCCTACGGACGCGATTACAACCGACTCGGTTTTCAACACAGAAACCGCCGCATCTGCCAGACGCGTCGCCACGCCAGGAACAGTAACCGACATACGCGCCCCGAAATCGGAAGCGGAGGTGCCTATTTTAATCATAAGAGATGTAAGACCGGACCACGCCGCCTCCAGCAAAGGAGGAGACACTTCGGTGAACCGCTGCGGCATTTCGAAACGACACTCTGAAACCCCCATCTCAACACGTTCCATGCTTTAGCGTGTGAATCTAGATTTCTCGTACCGCACTTATACCCGCTCGTCACGACGACAAGGCAATACGCAGCCAAGAAAGACAGAACACAATGCGCGCGTTCAAGCGCCCTTGATGAGCAAACTGCGACCGTGAGGGCGAGTCGTGAGTGGAAGGAAGCGAAGAGATAACGCGGGAGCAAAGTTCGAAACGCGCGCGCACTCGAACGTCTCCCCCGGCTTGGCGAAAGAGAGCGCCCGACCGATTATCCGAGAGTTGCTCGGAGATGAAATCTCAACTCCAATCCTCCGAGGCTCCGTCTTGGAGCGCTTGTGGCTCGCCCTGTCGGTGTCATCCATGGCCTCGTTGAAGAATGTCCATGCAATCATGTCGCCCGGAAAGATGTTCTCCTTGGAGTTGTTGAGAATAGTGTTCTGGCCACCGATGGCGAGCGTGAAGTACTCGTCGACGGTGGGACCCATCCCGTCGTCAATGGGACGCACGCTCTTGCTCCTGCAAATGCCCGCAAAGTAGAACTGCTTCTCGTTGTACTTGGGCTGCATGGCAGCGCAGGCGATAACCGGCGTCGCGGTCTCAGCGGCCACGTACGCGCGGAATATGGCATGGCGCGCCTTCCGAGCGACACATATCATGCCCGGAGTGGCAGTCGCCCACTCGTGAAAGTGAGGCTTCAGTTCGGAATTCGTTTTGCCATAGAGTGCAGCATTTCCTGCGTCAGGTGCAGGAGTTGCCTCTGTAACGATACCGCTGATCTCTCCCGCCGAGATACCGTCTTTAAGCGCCACAAACTCGTGTCCGTCTACAAAGGCGTTGATAACGATCTCGCCGATTCGGGAAACGGGCTGGTATCCTTCCAACTCGGTAGACTTTACAAAGGGATCCGCAGGACCCTGGATCGACTGATACTGGGTTGTGTTGAACATTGCCATTCTTTGCCCACCAGCTATCCTTTACGATCGACCGTTCCACAAACACGCTCGGGACAGATAGCGAGGGAACCCTCAAACTATTCGTTCGTTACTCTTCTAACCAACAAACAGCCGCCGCGCTTTATCTAAGCCACTCGTTGGCGATACGCGTGCGCGCGTGCAGCTTCCCATTTAGGATTCAAAATATCCGACACTCGCCTCGTGCGGCTGCTGCTTAGTTGATGTGCCAGTACTCCGAGAGCAGATTCGCAGCATCTGCTTCTTGAGTATCCGGAGTGTAGAAGAGGTCTCCGACTAAAACGTAGTCTCCGGCGCCCATGTCGGTTATGGGTTGGAGGACAGAAACCCGAACAGAGACCCCGCCTCCCGCTGCTTCGATGGCATCGCGAATCCTCGCCACGGCATCGCGATACTCTTTCGAGCGTCCGTGGTTATCTCCCAGGTTTTTGCCGTTGGGCGAGAGAGCCTCTTCAAACTGCACGAATCCAGGACGCGAGGTTGTGTCTATCTTGAGCAGGGGTCCGATAGGATTGACGTCGACGTGGACTCGGATCATTGGCGTTCCTGGTCCTTGCACTGCGTTCGAGTCCATGACGGTTCCCAAGCGCCACGCGCTTGTGATGCGCACATCCGCAGTGGATAGAAGAACGCGCCGTCTCGTAACGTCCACCGAAGTGAACGTTCGAAATTCCATGCGAAATGCGGGGGCGTCCATCGGATCCGGGGACCGAACCGAAAAAAGACCAACGTACACGACCGCCCCGCAGTGGTCTTTCGGATTCATAGTCTGGGTCACGCCCCCGGGAAGCAGCTTCTTCTCGTTGAGCATAAGGGCGGGCCCTTGCACCGCCACTGCTATCGCAGGGTAATTGGGTTTCCCAAATGTTGATGCCGTTGCAGACGCAAAACGCCCTTCCACGTCGAATCCTTCGTTTTTTGATTCGTCGTCGGATCCAATCGCTATTCCGTCTGGAGAGAAGATGTGCGCCGGGTTCTCGGGACACAAACCGTTCTCAAAATCCAAAAGGTTTTCAAACCGGTTCTCCGGGGTGGAAAGCACCTTGTTCAAATACCCGATCGTGGTCACCTTGCACGCGGAGCCCAGTAGACTGCCGATCTGCCCTGAAAACCCCGAAATTGGAGCACCGCGTTTAGATTGAGGAACGCGCTCAACGAGAACTACGTCACCGTTTGCAACCGCATGGGACGACGTCCTTGTGTAAGGAATCACAACGTTGGTATTCTGATTCGGCTTGGCAGTAGAGGTGGGAATCGGGGAGTCCACCCCAGGTATGGACCCAGTCGGTGGCCTTACGGGCCTACGTTTAGAGATAAAGGAAACGCCATCCAGTGGATACCCCCCCGCACCGATTTCGCTTTTATAAGACCCTCCCAGATTCTCGAAAGCGCCATTGGCAGCTAACGTCGACGCCATGTCCAGTCCCTACGCTTGCTTGCTGGAATACAACACCGCGGTCTTATCTCTAGCGGCCGCGATTACCACCCCCCTCAACCCACACGCATGCTACACATGAAACCCCTGCAGGCCACCAGACCGATAGGAGCGCGCAGAAACGAAGCGCGTCTCTCAAGCTGGAACAGGAACGTCAGGAGCGTCGGCTCGGGCATCGTCGCCAGCCTCCCGGGCTCCGAATGGGATGTCGAAGTTGACAGCAGGAGTCCCGGGTTTCTTAGGTCCTCCCATGGCTTGGAACCGCGTCTGCCGCAGATTTTGGTTGTCGCCGTACTTGCGATAGAGCCGATCTCCCGATTCCCAGTTGATGTCGATGTTTGCGTTGACTGCAAAGCTAGAGGGCTGGGTGGCGGTGCTGAACACGCCGGGCATGGCCGCTCGAGAGGCGGCGGCGTCCATGACAGTTCCGATGCTCCATCCGCCGACCACGTACTCACCGACCACTGCACCCTTCTTGAGGCCAAGCCTTCCAGATTCGGAGCCGTCGTTGTAAGACTTGTTGATCATGTGGCTGGAAGTCGACAGCATCAGCCGGAAATTGGTGAGGATGGCGTCTCTTTCTCCTTTCCACATTGCCAGCTGATCAGCATCAAGATCGGTCGCAGCCGCTTTCAGCTGAGTGTCCCTCGCAGTTCTGAAGGCCTTCCACTGGGCCGCAGTGGGCTCAGCTTCCGCTTGAAGAGCACGCCAGGCAGCAAAATCACCGCTCGCTGTGTACTCAGTTCTGTTTTTTCCGATGATGACGTCGCATATCACAAGCACGTAGAGCTTGTCTCCGGGGAGAACCTCCAGGCTCCTGTTGTTGGTGTAATTTGCAACAATGCAAGGGCCCTGAATTCCAACGTTGAACAGGATTCCGTCCCTGACGTCGTACATTGCATCGTCGACCATGGACTGGCCGTCTCCGGATCGAGACAGAACGATGCCGTCTGGACACCAGTCCATGATGCCACCGTCTTGAAGCACTTGGTGAAGAATATCAAATGCGACGTCGTCTCCCATGTTTCGGTTGAGCATCGTCTTGTAGCTGGCAGAGGGCGCCTTGGCGTTCATTATAACATCGTCGACTCCCTTTCCGCGGAGAAAAGGCCCGCTGTCCCACGCAAAGATTCCCTGCCTTCGGGCCCCGTTGTCTTCCAAGTCCTTTGCCAAAACAGAATCTTTTTCCGAAAGAGCGGCAGCGACGTCGCCGATTTCGAGAAGTCCCTTTCGACCATCGGCGTTTGGACCGACGGCCTTTGTGTCTCCCAGAGATAGGACGCGGGTGGCATACTTACCCACATTCGCATCCGGGTTGTTAGGATCTCCAAAAGGAGTGCTTGAGACAGGATCACTCAGATCAACGACGACGCTCTTGAGAACGATCTGCATAAACGCTTGCACATACTCGAAGGAGGCAAGCCTGTCGGGTCGGTT
>MDSV01176072.1_pt1 | contig 13260 bp, 19 predicted proteins | sample 810851 | NCBI WGS metagenome assembly MDSV01 (sample SAMN05326640, study PRJNA326480) | marine metagenome | isolation source: seawater | place: Atlantic Ocean: North East | collected 2012 | reverse complement strand
TTTTCAATCACAGGCTCACCTGCGTAATACTTTAATTCAATATTTAATAGCGGCTTACCATTGTTTTCATCAATACTAAAACCTTCAATATAACCCTCATCTTTGAGAACGTTTGCAATAGCTTTTTTTACCTTTGAGGCAGGCAAAGTAACATTAACCTTACTTCTCATTTGGCCGTTTCTTATACGGGTTAACATATCTGATATCGGATCATGCATACTCATATTTTTCCCCTTTTACCAACTTGCCTTAACAACACCTGGAACTTCACCAGCCATCATAAGATCTCTAAGTTTGCCTCGTGCAAGACCAAATTTTTTATAAACACCTCTTGGGCGACCCGTTAAAGCACATCTTGTTCTTAATCGAACTGGACTAGAATTTCTTGGAAGAGCTTGAAGTTTTTGTCTTGCTTCAATTTTTTGTTCTCTCGAAGCAGAAGAATCGTTTATAACTTCATTTAAGGCCAAACGTTTTGCTTTAAATTTTTCAACCATTTTTAAACGTTTAGTTTCTCTTTGAGTCATGCATAATTTAGCCATAATTTAACTTAACTCCTAAATGGAAAGCTAAAAGCAGATAAAAGAGCTTTCGCCTCTTCATCTGTTTTTGCAGTTGTTGTAATTGTGATATTCATCCCTCTCAGAGAATCAATTTTGTCGTATTGAATTTCGGGAAAAATTATTTGTTCTTTTATACCCATATTATAGTTTCCTCTCCCATCAAAAGACTTTGGAGATAGCCCTCTAAAATCACGCTCTCTTGGAATTGCAATTGAAATTAAACGATCTAGGAATGTATACATATTAGATTTTCTTAAAGTTACTTTGCATCCAACAGGATAATTGTCTCTAATCTTAAACCCAGCAATTGATTTTTTTGAAAGAGTAACAATAGGCTTTTGACCTGCAATTTTTTCCATATCACCAACTGCATTTTCCATAACTTTCTTATCAGTAACTGCTTCACCTACTCCCATGTTTAATGTGATTTTTTCAATCCTAGGAACTTCCATAATAGATTTATACTTAAATTGACTTGTTAATTCCTTAACAACTGTTCCAATATAATATTCTTTCAATCTGGCCATAATTTTTTCCTAAACGTCTATTGCTTCTTGTGAAGATTTATAGATACGAATTTTTTTTCCATCCTTTAATTCTTTAAAATTTATTTTATCTTTCTTATTCGATTTGGTATTAAAAATAGCAATGTTTGATATATTGATTGGCATCTCTTTGCTAACCAAACCACCTTGGTCTCCTTTGGCAGGATTTGGTTTTGTATGTTTTTTTACCATATTCAAACCCTCAACTACTACACGGTTGTTTTTTAAGATATTGAGAACGATTCCCTGTTTTCCTTTATCTTTTCCTGTATTTAGAATTACTTTGTCACCTTTACGTATTTTATTCACTTTATAAACTCCTAAATAACTTCTGGGGCTAATGACACAATTTTCATAAACTTTTCAGTTCTAAGTTCACGGGTCACTGGACCAAAAATACGAGTCCCGATTGGCTCTAGTTTTGCATTTAACAATACAGCTGCATTACCATCAAATTTAATTAACGAACCATCTGTTCTCCTTACCCCACTAGCTGTTCTTACAACCACAGCTGAATAGACTTCACCTTTCTTTACTCGGCCTCTAGGTGCTGCATCTTTAATTGCCACCTTAATAATATCGCCTATACCTGCATATCTTCTTTTTGAGCCGCCCAATACTTTAATACACATTACTGAGCGTGCACCTGTGTTATCGGCAACATCTAATCTAGATTGTGTTTGTATCATTTATATTCTCCAACTTAATCCGTTTAACCAATCCAGCCTTATAACAATTTATTAGGCCAAAGCCACGGTCAGTATTGGGGCGTTAGCTTGTAATATTTATCTGAACGCCAAAAAGAGCAAAATTATAAGTTATTGCTACTATTTTCTCAAGTAAAACATTAATTTACTTAATTCTCTTGAACTGCTTTTGAAACTACTTTTGTTACAACCCAAGATTTATTTTTTGAGACAGGCTTACCTTCAGTAATTTCAACTAAATCACCTTCATTAATTTCATTTTTTTCATCATGCGCATGGACCTTTGTTGATAATTTAATAATCTTACCCACAACAGGGTGCTTAACTAGTCTTGGAACCCTTACAGTTACAGTTTTATCCATTTTATTGCTTTCCACTTTACCCACGAGCGTCCTTATTATCTTTTTTGTCTGAGCCATAATGATTAACTATCCCCTTTTTCTGCAAGAACCGTCATTACTCTCGCAATATCTTTTCTTATTTTTCCTAATTGATCATTCTTGTTTGATTGTTGAGTCGATATTTGAATTCTAGAAGAGAACTGAGCTTTCCTAAGTTCAATTAATTCTTTATTAAGGTCCTCTTTATTTTTTTTTCTCAAATCTAATGCTTTCATAATTAATCTCCTTAACCACCGATATGTCTAGATGCGAATGTTGTTAATAAAGGAAGTTTTGCAGCAGCTAACCTAAATGCTTCTTTGGCTGTCGCTTCATCCACACCATCCATTTCGTATAACATTTTTCCTGGCTGTATTTCCGCTACAAAGTACTCAACACTGCCCTTTCCTTTACCCATCCTTACCTCTGCTGGTTTTTTGGTAATAGGCTTATCAGGAAATATTCTTATCCAAATTCTACCGCCCCTTTTAATATGTCTCGTCATCACTCTTCTTGCAGCTTCAATCTGTCTAGCAGTAATTCTTCCTCGACCAGTCGCTTTAAGTCCAAAATCACCAAAACTAACCTTATTTCCTGTTAAAGCAAGACCTCTATTTCTTCCTTTGTGCTGTTTTCTATACTTTTGTCTAGTAGGCTGTAACATTTTTATTTCTCATCTTTTTTTGTTTTAGTGGAGTCAATTTCTACTTCGTCTTTTTTCTTTACAGAAACTTTAGGTTTTTTAACCTCTTCTGCAGGTTCAGGCTTTTTCACTGCAGCTTTAATAGTTTTTTTAGCTTTAGGTTTTTCAAATTCATCTTTTTTTTCAACTTGAGATTCTGAAGCAGTTTTCGGTAGTGTTGGGTCCTCAAAAATCTCACCCTTAAATATCCAAACTTTAACTCCAATAATTCCATATTGCGTTTGTGCCCTAGCTGTCCCATAGTCTACATCGGCCCTTAATGTATGAAGTGGAACTCTTCCCTCTCGATACCATTCAGATCTAGCGATTTCAATTCCATTGAGCCGACCAGAACTCATTATTTTTATACCTTGTGCCCCTAATCGCATCGCATTCTGCATCGCTCGTTTCATTGCACGCCTAAACATAACTCTTTTTTCAAGTTGTTGAGCAATGCTTTGAGCTACTAACGTTGCATCAATCTCAGGCTTTCTTACCTCTTCGATATTTAATTGAACAGGAATACCCATTAAATCTTGTATACTCGACCTAAGTGACTCAATATCCTCACCCTTTTTACCAATAACAATGCCTGGCCTCGCTGAAAAGATAGTTATTTTGGCATTCTTAGCAGGCCTTTCGATTAAAATTCTGCTAACAGCAGCATTTACAAGTTTCTTATTTAAAAACTCACGAACTTTAATATCATTATTGAGCAAGCCTGCAAAGTTTTTACTATTTGAATACCAACGGGAAGACCAATTCTTGTTAGTAGCTAGACGGAAACCGGTTGGATTTATTTTTTGTCCCATAATTTTCTCTTTTAGTTGCCCACAGTCACTGTAATGTGACTGGTCGGTTTGATAATTCTTTTACCGCGCCCTTTAGCTCCAGCACGCTGTCTTTTTAAAACTGTTCCTTTATCTACATAAATGGTTTTAATTGCTAACTCATCAATATCAGCTCCATTATTGTTTTCTGCATTCGCTATAGCAGATTCGACAACTTTTTTAACAATGTCAGCCCCTTTCTTTGGGCTGAAAGTTAATATATCAAGCGCTTTATCTACTTTTTTACCTCTTATAGAGTCAACAACTAACCTCGCTTTTTGAGGTGATATTCTTACGCCTTTAAGTACTGCAGAAACTTCAATAGCCATTTTATTATTCCTTCGTTTTTTTATCGCCAGTGTGGCCTTTAAACGTCCTTGTACCGGCAAACTCTCCAAGTTTATGTCCAATCATGTTTTCAACAATTAAAACAGGTGTATGTTGTCTACCGTTATGAATTGCGATGGTTAAGCCAATAAAGTTAGGAAGTATAGTAGATCTCCTTGACCAAGTTTTAATTGGCTTACGATCTCTAGTTTCAGATGCAACCTCAACTTTTTTCGCTAAATGAGCATCTACAAATGGTCCTTTTTTTATTGATCTAGACATATTCTTATTTACCTTTTATTTGACGGTCTACGACTTATTCTCATATTATCCGTACGTTTATTGTTACGTGTTCGAAAGCCTTTTGCTGGAGTTCCCCATGGACTTACAGGATGTCGGCCACCGGATGTTCTTCCTTCACCACCACCATGTGGGTGATCTACAGGGTTCATAACAACTCCACGAACCGTAGGTCGTATACCTCTCCATCTAGTTGCACCAGCTTTACCAATTGATCTTAATGAATGTTCTTCATTACCAACAGACCCAATTGTTGCTCTGCAATCAACGTGTACCTTCCTAACTTCACCTGACCTAAGTCTAAGCTGTGCATACATACCTTCTCTTGCAAGTAGTTGAATTGATGTACCTGCTGATCGAGCAATCTGAGCTCCTTTTCCAGGTTTTAGCTCAATACAGTGCACGGTACTTCCAACAGGAATATTTTTTAACGGTAATGAATTTCCTACCTTAAACGGAGCTTCATTTCCACTTAACAATTCTTCACCAACAGAAATTCCCTTTGGTGCAATAATATATTTTCTTTCACCGTCCGCATAACACAACAGAGCAATATGAGACGATCTATTTGGATCATATTCAATAGTTTCTATCTTTGCCGGGATACCATCTTTATTTCTTTTAAAATCAATCAGTCGAATAAATTGTTTATGGCCGCCACCTTGATGCCTTACAGTGATTCTTCCAGAACTATTTCTTCCAGATCCTCTTATCTTCTTTTGAAGTAAAGGGCTAAATGGTTTACCTTTATGAAGCCCAGATGTCACTACTTTCTCTAACCCTCTTCTGCCTGGTGACGTTGCTTTTACTTTAATTATAGCCATTTATTTATTCCTTATACCCTTATTCGCCAGTGAAATTTATTTCTTGTCCAGCTTTTAGACTTATATAGGCTTTTTTCCAATCATTTCTTTTGCCCATTAATCTCCCAGCCCTTTTGGTCTTTCCATTCATATTTAAAATATTGACCGCCGTAACTTCAACTTTAAACATAAGCTCTATTGCTTCCTTAACTTCTTTTTTTGTTGCATCTTTTTTTACTTTAAATGCAAATTGATTATGTTTATCAGCAACCATAGTTGCTTTTTCAGTTACCTGGGGTGCTAAAACAGCTTGTAATGATTTATTTATGCTCATGCGAACATCCCTTCTAATTGTTTAATCGCAGCTGACGTTGCTATAACCTTCTGAAAGTGCACCAAGCTAACGGGATCTGCATATCTAGCTTCAACTACAAGTACGTGTGGTATGTTCCTTGAAGATAGGTATAAGTTCTCATTAAATTCATCAATTAAAATCAATACATTATTTTTTATTCCCATTGTATTGATTTTTTCTAAAAACTTTTTAGTTTTTGGAGTTTCAACATTAAACTTTTCAACCACAGTCAATCTTTCTTGTCTAACAATCTCAGATAAAATAGATCTCATACCTGCGCGGTAAGCTTTTTTATTTAGTTTTTGAGTAAAATTTTCATCCGGTCTATTTGGAAATGCTCGACCCCCACCCCGCCATATTGGGCTTGAAGTCATTCCAGCTCGAGCTCTTCCTGTTCCTTTTTGTGCCCAAGGTCTTTTAGTTGTATGACGAACTTCTGCACGAGTTTTTTGCGACCTTGTCCCTGTTCTTCCATTATTCATATAGGAAGTTACAAGTTGATGAATTAAACCTTCATTGAAATCTTTAGCAAACGCGTTGTCAGAAGCACTAACGGTTTTTTTTGTTTCTTTTCCTTTGCTGTCGATTAGTTTTAATTCCATTATTTACCTACCTTTACTTTAATAGCTGGTTTGATCTCAATATCAGAGCCTTTTGATCCAGGAATTGCACCTTTAATCAGTATTAGGTTCCTTTTAGAGTCAATACGAACTACTTCAAGGTTTTGTGTTGTTCTTCTCTTTGAGCCAAGTTGGCCAGACATTTTTTTACCAGGAAACACTCTACCAGGATCTTGGCAATGTCCGGTTGAGCCTAAAGAATTATGTGAGACTGAGACGCCATGTGTTGCTCTTTGTGATCTGAAATGATGTCTTTTTTGTGCGCCAGAAAAACCCTTACCAATAGTAACTCCCGTTACATCAACTTTTTGTCCTTTTTCAAAAGTATCTACAGAAAAAATTGAATCGATTGAGTGGATTGATAAATCATCAGTTGAATTGAGTTTAAACTCTTTTAGACCTGCTCCTGCTTCTTTAGCCGCTTTAGCGTAATGACCAGTAGTTGCTTTGTTTAGCTTAGATGGCTTCACACTACCATGCGCAACTTGCAATGCTTGGTAGCCATCAGTTTCATTAGTTTTAATCTGGGTCACCCTATTTGGAACTACTTCTAGCACTGTTACAGGAATGGATATTCCATCATCAGTAAACACGCGTGTCATTCCGACCTTGCGACCTACAAGCCCTAAGCTCATGATCATTTCCCTTATAATTATTATTTTACAAACTAATTACAATTGATTAGCTTGTTTTAAAAAGAGCGCTATTATAACCAACGCTAATTAATTTTACAACTTTATTTCTACATCAACTCCGGCTGGAAGATCTAATTTCATCAAAGCATCCACTGTTTTATCTGTTGGCTCAAGAATATCCATTAAGCGCTGATGAGTCCTTATCTCAAATTGATCCATCGCTTTCTTATTAACATGAGGCGAGCGTAATAAATCAAAGCGTTCTTTCCTCGTAGGAAGTGGGATTGGGCCTTTTACTAAGGCACCAGTTCTTTTTGCAGTATCTACAATTTCTTGAGCAGATTGATCTATTAATTTGTAATCAAAAGCCTTTAAACGAATACGTATTTTTTGTGAAGCCATTTATAATTTTCCTTTTAAGAGCGAATGTTCATTTCAGAACACTTTTTTTTAATTTAACTTATTCTATAACTTTTACTACTACACCTGAGCCAACTGTTCGGCCACCTTCACGAATCGCAAACCTTAATCCTTCTTCCATCGCGATTGGAGCAATTAGCGTTGCTGTAATTGATACATTATCTCCTGGCATTACCATTTCAGTTCCTTCTGGTAACTCCACAGCACCTGTTACATCTGTAGTTCTAAAGTAGAATTGTGGACGATACCCATTAAAGAATGGTGTATGACGACCGCCTTCCTCTTTACTTAAGCTGTATATCTCAGCAGTAAATTTAGTATGTGGTTTAATTGAACCTGGCTTACAAAGTACTTGGCCACGCTCTACATCTTCTCGTGCTGTACCTCTTAATAAAACTCCAACGTTATCTCCTGCTTGGCCTTGGTCTAATAACTTACGGAACATTTCAACGCCTGTACATGTTGTTTTTACCGTATCTTTAAGACCAACAATTTCAATTTCTTCGTTTACTTTAACAACACCTCGCTCTACTCTACCTGTTACCACAGTTCCTCGTCCAGAGATTGAGAACACGTCCTCAACTGGCATTAAGAAATCACCGTCGATTGCACGTTTAGGTTCTGGAATATAGCTATCAAGGGCTTCAGCTAATTTTAAAATAGCTGGTTCACCGATATCTGATTGATCGCCTTCTAGTGCTTTAAGTGCTGACCCCATCACGATAGGAATGTCATCACCTGGGAAATCATATTTACTTAGTAGTTCACGTACTTCCATCTCAACGAGATCAAGAAGCTCTTTGTCATCTACCATGTCTGCTTTATTTAAGAATACAACAATATGTGGAACACCTACTTGTCTTGATAAGAGGATATGTTCACGAGTCTGTGGCATTGGGCCATCAGCTGCTGAACATACAAGGATTGCGCCGTCCATTTGAGCAGCACCTGTAATCATGTTTTTCACATAATCCGCATGGCCTGGGCAGTCTACGTGAGCATAGTGACGTTTATCTGTTTCATATTCAACGTGAGATGTATTAATTGTTATGCCACGCGCTTTTTCTTCAGGCGCTGAATCGATCTCTGCAAAATCTTTTTTGTCCCCACCAAATTTTTTAGTTAGTACGGTAGATATTGCTGCTGTTAATGTGGTTTTACCATGATCTACGTGACCTATCGTGCCAACGTTGACATGGGGTTTGTTACGCTCAAATTTATCCTTAGCCATAATCTCTTATCCTTATAAAACAGTTTTTTAAAATTCTAATTTTTATTAATTACCGCTTCCGCAACATTTCTTGGTGCTTCTGAATAATGTTTAAATTCCATTGAATAGGTTGCTCTTCCTTGAGAAAGGGATCTCACAGTAGTGGAATATCCAAACATCTCTGCTAGTGGAACCTCACATCTAATAACTTTTCCGGTCGCATTATCCTCCATGCCTTGAACAATTCCCCTTCTTGAAGATAAATCACCCATAACATCCCCCATATACTCTTCAGGAGTTTCAACTTCAACTGCCATCATGGGTTCTAGTAAAACAGGGTCAGCTTTTTTACATCCGTCCTTAAAGGCAAATGAGGCTGCCATTTTAAACGCATTTTCATTTGAGTCAACGTCATGGAATGATCCATCAAAAAGAGTAACTTTTACATCTTCAATGGGATATCCTGCAAGGACTCCTGCTGTAATAGTTTCTTTTAGACCCTTGTCAACTGCTGGTATAAATTCTCTTGGTACCGAACCACCTTTAATTGAGTCAACAAATTCATAACCTTTTCCAACTTCATTTGGCTCAATTTTTAACCAAACATGGCCATACTGACCTTTACCACCAGATTGCTTAACAAATTTACCTTCTTGTTCCACTGGTTTTTTAATTGCTTCACGATAAGCTACCTGTGGTGAACCGATATTAGCTTCAACTGAAAATTCTCTTTTCATCCGATCAACTAAAATTTCAAGGTGAAGCTCTCCCATCCCAGAGATAATTGTTTGATTGGTTTCTTCGTCAGTTTTAACCCTAAAAGACGGGTCCTCTTGAGCAAGTCTTCCAAGAGCAATACCCATTTTTTCTTGATCAGCTTTAGTTTTTGGTTCAACAGCAACATGAATTACAGGTTCTGGAAAAACCATACGCTCTAAAATCACCGCATTTTTTTCAGCACACAATGTATCGCCTGTAGTTACATCTTTTAAACCAACAGCAGCAGCTATATCGCCTGCATATATTTCCTTTATCTCCTCACGATTATTTGCGTGCATTTGCAAAATTCTTCCTATTCTTTCTTTTTTACCTTTAACAGGATTATATATTGTGTCTCCAGCTCTAACGACTCCTGAATAAGCTCTAAAAAATATTAACTGTCCAACGAACGGGTCTGTCATTATCTTAAATGCAAGCGCGGAAAAGGGTTCATCATCTTTTGCCTGCCTAACAACAGGTTTATCAGATTCATCAACTCCAGGTATTGCCGGAACATCAACTGGTGCAGGCATCAATTCAATAACCGCATCCAGCATAGCCTGAACACCTTTATTTTTAAAAGCAGAACCGCATAACATTGGTACAATTTCATTTGAAATTGTTCTAATTCTGAGACCTTGTTTAATTTCTTCTTCAGATAGCTCGCCAGTTTCTAGATATTTATTCATTAAATCTTCATTTGCTTCTGCAGCAGTTTCAACCATATTGTCATGCCATTTTTGACATATATCTTTTAAATCACCAGGAATATCTGCATATTCAAACTTTATGCCAAAATTTTCTTCTTCCCATAAAATTGCTTTCATCTTCACTAAATCAACAACGCCTGAAAAAGTCTCAGCTGCACCAATTGGAACCTGGATTGGGATTGGATTAGCTTTCAGTCTAGATTTCATTTGGTCATAACATTTAAAGAAATCAGCACCGGCTCTATCCATCTTGTTTACAAAAGCCATTCTTGGTACTTGGTATTTATTTGCTTGTCTCCATACAGTTTCCGATTGTGGCTGAACACCACCAACTGCACAATAAACCATACAAGCACCGTCGAGGACTCTCATTGATCTTTCAACCTCAATTGTGAAATCAACGTGTCCCGGAGTATCGATGATATTGATTCTATGTTGATCGAATTGGTTGGCCATACCACTCCAAAAGCAAGTCGTTGCAGCAGAAGTAATCGTTATACCTCTCTCTTGCTCCTGTTCCATCCAATCCATTGTGGCCGCCCCATCATGAACTTCACCAATCTTATGGTTAACTCCTGTATAAAGTAAAATACGCTCAGTAGTAGTTGTTTTACCTGCATCAATGTGAGCACTGATGCCTATATTTCTATATCGATTTATTTCAGTTTTACGAGCCACTTTGTTCTATTACCTTATCTAATTAATTAAAATTCTAAAATCTAAAATGAGAGAAAGCTTTATTTGCTTCTGCCATTCGGTGTACTTCATCCCTTTTTTTCATTGCAGCACCTTTATTTTCTGAAGCCTCTAAAATTTCTGCAGCGAGCCTTAAACCCATTGATTTTTCACCTCTGTTTCGAGCTGCGTCACGAAGCCAACGCATTGCCAATGCTGATCTCCTAGATGGTCTAACTTCTACCGGAACTTGATAATTAGCTCCTCCAACTCGCCTACTTTTTACTTCTACAACCGGACGGATATTTTCTAATGCTAGTGAGAAAGTTTCTAAAGGATCCTTGCCACTTTTTGTTTTAATTTGGTCAAAAGCCCCATAAATTATTCTTTCAGCAACGGATTTTTTTCCACTACTCATAATTACGTTAACAAATTTAGAAACTTCTTGACTAGAAAACTTAGGGTCATCAAGTATAATTCTTTTTGGGACTTCTCTTCTTCTTGGCATAGTTTTTAATCTCTTATTAAATTAAGTTGCTTTTGGACGTTTAGCACCGTATTTTGATCTAGCTTGTTTTCTATCATTTACGCCTGCAGTATCCAAACTTCCTCTAACCATATGGTAACGAACTCCAGGTAAATCTTTGACTCTTCCACCCCTTAATAAGACAACAGAGTGCTCTTGTAAATTATGGCCTTCACCACCGATATAACTAATAACTTCATACCCAGTTGTAAGCTTAACCTTTGCAACCTTTCTTAAAGCAGAGTTCGGCTTCTTTGGGGTTGTTGTATAAACCCGAGTACAAACACCTCTTTTTTGGGGAGAAGCATTTAATGCTGGTACTTTACTTTTTTCGATAACTCTCTTTCGAGGTTTACGAATTAATTGGTTAATTGTAGGCATCTAATTTCCTTAATATTTTAATTACTTATATTATTAATTTTTTTTCAAAATCGATAAAAAGACGAGAATTGTATTTTGCTTCTAACATAATGTCAATTTAAATTGATAATTACTTAGCATCATCAACCTTTTCTTCAGTTTTATCTTCTTCATTAACCTTCAAAATAGTATCGTCAACTTTCTCATCGCTACTTGTTTCAAACGCAGCCTCAGCTTCAGCCAGAGCGGCTGACTTCTCGTCAGGCTCGTTAGAAGCATTTTTACTTGCTTCAAGTTTAGCTTTCCTATTTAAATGATGGGCCATGCCAGAACCTGCTGGGATTAATCTTCCAACTATCACATTCTCTTTTAAGCCTCTGAGCTCGTCTCGTTTACCAAGAATAGCTGCCTCAGTTATAACTCTTGTAGTTTCTTGGAATGAAGCTGCTGAAATGAATGAGTCAGTGGCTAAAGAAGCTTTCGTAATCCCTTTCAGAACGTACTCAAACTCAGCCGGTTTTTTCTTTTCAGCAATTACTTCTTCATTGACATTTAGTAGCTCAGCTCTCTCAACCTCTTCTCCTGGTATGAAATGTGTATCCCCTTTTTTAGTGATTCTTACTCTTCTTAACATCTGCCTAACAATTACCTCAATATGTTTATCATTTATTAAAACGCCTTGAAGTTTATATACTTCTTGAACTTCATCAATAATATATCTCGCTAATGCTTCAGGGCCTCTTAACTCTAAGATATCTGCCGGGTCTTCCGGTCCATCAACAATTACTTCTCCTTTATTTACTATCTGGCCATCGTGAGCAGTCACATGTTTATCTTTAGGTATTAGAAATTCTTTCGCTTCTCCATCTTCAGCAGTTATTACTAGTCTTTGCTTACCTTTAGTGTCCTTTCCAAATGAAACCGTTCCAGTCATTTCAGCTAATACACCAGCATCTTTTGGTGAGCGAGCTTCAAATAATTCAGCTACCCTTGGGAGGCCACCCGTAATATCTCTAGTTTTTGATGCTTCTTGAGGGATTCTTGCTAATACGTCTCCTACAGCAACATCTTCATTATCCTTTACGGTAATAATATAACCTTTTTGAAAAGTAACATTTACTGGGCTATCCGAATTTACTAACTTAACCTCTTCATTTTTTTCGTTCATTAGTTTTATTTGAGGTCTGGTGCCCTTAGATGAACCGACTTTTTGTTTTGCATCTATTACTTCTAAGGTTGCTAATCCTGTAACGTCGTCAATTTTCTTCTCTACAGTAACTCCTTCCTCAACATTTTCAAATTTAACCTGTCCTGCATATTCAGATATTATTGGTCTTGTATGAGGGTCCCACTGTGCCAAAATACTTCCTGCTTCTACTTTATCACCATCAGAACCTAAAAGAGTTGCGCCATATGGAACCTTATGGCTCTCTTTTTCTCTGCCGTTTTCATCCTCAATGAAAAATTCACTATTCCTTGAAATAATTACTTTCTCCGATTTCGCATTTGTAACATAACGCATCGTTGCAGTAAACCTTAACGTACCTGAAGATTTTATTTCAATTTGATTTGCTGAAGCAGCTCTGGATGCAGCTCCACCTATGTGGAAAGTTCTCATTGTTAATTGTGTTCCAGGTTCACCAATTGATTGAGCTGCTATAACACCAACAGCCTCACCTTGATTTATTAACGAACCTCTTCCCAAATCTCGCCCATAACAGGTAGCACAGATACCGTAACGAGTATTACATGTTAGAGCTGTCCTTACTTTTACTTCATCAATACCAAATTTTTCGATCTGATCAACTTCACCTTCAGATAAGAGGGTGCCTGCTGCAAATAAAACTTCTTGC
>MDSV01081440.1_pt1 | contig 13261 bp, 13 predicted proteins | sample 810851 | NCBI WGS metagenome assembly MDSV01 (sample SAMN05326640, study PRJNA326480) | marine metagenome | isolation source: seawater | place: Atlantic Ocean: North East | collected 2012 | reverse complement strand
CCAAGGTACAATTCTCTAGAGTTGTCAAGTGAGGAAACAAATTGAAATGTTGGAACACCATTCCTACTTCTGAACGAATCTTGTCAATATTTTTAAGGTCTGTTGTTAATTCTGTGCCATCAACGATAATACTTCCCTTCTGATGTTCCTCTAATCGATTGATACATCGAATCAGAGTTGACTTTCCAGAGCCAGATGGTCCACACACCACTATTCTCTCACCTCTTCGGACCTCGAGATTGATGTCTCTTAACACATGAAAACTTCCAAACCATTTATTCATATTGGAAATATGAATTGCCACCTCGTCTGTAATAGTAGCTTTTGTTTTATCGGCTTCTCTGACTCGCTTATTTTCTGACATTTAATTACCTATCAATTATCGTTCTAATTATCTGTTTTTAGTTTTCTCTCCAAATACTGAGAATATTGGGACATTCCAAAGCAGCACACAAAAAACATTAGTCCTATCGCAATATATAGCTCCCAATAGATACCGTTCCATTTCGAATCGGCTCTGATCGTTGACGCCAAACCTACTGGGTCACGGAGACTAATTATTGATACAAGCGTCGTATCCTTAAACAACCCTATAAAAGTATTTACTATGCCAGGTATTGATATTTTTAAAGCTTGTGGCATAACCACTAATCGCTGTGACTGCCAATATGTAAGGCCTAGTGATGCTGATGCTTCATGTTGACCCTTCGGAAGCCCTGCTAAACCTCCTCTAATTACCTCAGCCATATAAGCCGCTGAAAACAGAGTAACCATTATTATTACCCTTAGCACAATATCAAAATTTGTCCCTGGTGGCAAAAAATAGTTAAGCAACACTGAAGCAACAAAAAGCAACGTAATTAAAGGTACACCTCTAACAAACTCAATAAAACCAACACAAATCATCTTTATAACAGGAAGATTAGATTGCCTCCCAAGAGCGAGTAATATTCCAATGGGGAAAGAAGCGACTATACCGGAAACTCCAACAATTAATGACAAAGTAAACCCCCCTAATTGCAGAGAGTCGATAAAAGGTAAATTTATAGGTATCAAGGAAGATAGAAATCTCACCAAAAAACTTGAAAGAAAAAAATAAAATATCAGAGCAAATACAAACGAGACGATTAGCGCCCCAGATGCCGTTTTTAAAAATTTACTCATCAAAGTTAGATAGACCGCTATGCCCAATATTAGCCCTATGTATACTACTGCCACCGACCAAAATGAGCCCCCCCAAAGTAGCCAAACTGCTAAACCTGGATAAATAGCAGAGAACCAGAAAAATTTGAGGTACTTTGGAAACAAAATAGGTACAATTGATAACAATAAGAGTAGAAACGTTAAGGTTGGGCGCCAATACTCTTCAGCTGGATACAGACCAAACAAAAGTTGTTTCCACCTAGCAGTTAACACCGAAAAGCAAGCAACATTGGGATCTAAATCTAAACATTCTCTCAATGATTTTGTCTTCCAATGCCCGCCCCATGCCCAAGGAAAAAAGTCAGCCAGAAGTATTATGATAAAATATAAGGAGAATAAAGTTAAAAAACTGTTAAACCAGCTAGAAAATAAATTCTGCCTTACCCAACCTATCAATCCTACCTCTATCAATGGAGGGGGTGCAGGTGGTATCTCTGTTTTTCTTACATAAGCAATTTTTGTCATTCATCTACCCGCTATTTGGAAGGATCGGTTGAAATAGTTTATAATGGATGAAATTAACAATGAAACCGAAAGGTAAAAGCCCATAAGAAGAAGCATCGACTCCAATTCTCTCCCTGTCTGATTTAAAGTTATACCTCCCAAAGTACCCCTAATGTCCATATAACCGACAGCTATCGCCAACGATGAGTTTTTTGTCAAATTTAAATACTGGGAGATCATTGGAGGGACTATCACCCTGAGAGCTTGAGGTAATACTATTAAATTCATAATCCGATTAGGCCTAAGACCAAGAGCAGCTGCAGCCTCTGTCTGACCTTTCGAAATAGCTAAGATACCTGAACGAACTATCTCCGCAATAAAAGCCGATGTGTAAAAAGCTAGGGCTAGGGTAAGCGCTAGAAGCGAGTTCCGCAAATGAAGGCCATCCTTAAAATTAAATCCTTTTAGATACGGATATTGAAAAGAAATTGGTTTTCCGAGTACAAAAAAAGCTATGATACTCGGCACAGTAATGATGCCTATAGTAATCCAAAATATAGGCAATGCTTTTCCCGTCTCTTTTTTTACCTTTCGACTATACCTTACACAGAAGAACGCTACTAAAACTGATAGTAGCAAACATGACAGCAACCAGTATGCATTATCACCCATGACAGGAATCGGTAAATAGGTCCCCCGATTTGTGACTGCAACACTATTAAAAAGTAACATAGACGCTTCAGGATCTATTCCCTTGAAGGCTTTCGGAGCAGGAGTAAATTCTGTAAATAAAGCAAAAACCATAACAATCCATAAAAGAACTGGAATATTTCTAAAACCCTCTATGTACACGGACATTAATTTGGCAACTATCCAATTCCTAGACAAGCGTAAAATTCCTACAATCAAGCCAACAAAAGTAGCTATAACGCATCCAAAAAAAGCGACCAAAAGAGTATTTAATATTCCAACCAATGCTGCCCGAGCATGGGTACTATCGTTTGTATATTCAATCAGTCTCTGATTTATATCGTATCCAGCCCTCATACTTAGAAAATTAAAACTGACATCCTTGCCCATTAAGGCTAGGTTTTTCAACGTATTATCAACTAACCAGAAAAATACTGCAACGAAGACTATAAATGTAATTACTTGTAGTGAAGTTCCCCTGTATCGTGTATCGCTCAGAAGCATCCCCCATCTGAACCGCTCTTGTGGAAAATTGCTTGAGCTCATCTCTTTTGCCTAATCTGCCATGCTAGTGATATATGAGAACTAAATAAAGGGGGCGGGATTCATCGAACAGCGCCCCCTTTTTTTGCTAAATATTATCTAAACGGAGGCGAATAAAGAATTCCACCTTTTGTCCAAGAAGCATTCACACCTCTCTCAATATTTATTCCCCCTGTGGCGCCAAGATTGTTTTCAAAGATCTCTCCATAGTTACCACCTGCCTTGATAGCATTATACAAAGCGTTCTTTGGCATTCCAACCATAGCCATCATGTCATCATCACCAGTACCCAAAAGTCTGTGAATTTCAGCATCCTTGGAGTCACCCCAACTATCGATATTTGATTGCGTTATTCCTTTTTCTTCTGCGATCACAAGTGCATTTAAGACCCAACGACCAATGTCAGCCCAGTTATCATCCCCATGCCGTACTAGCGGTCCTAATGGCTCTTTTGAGATGATTTCCGGCAAAACAAGGTGTGAATCGGGATTTTCAAGGTTAACTCGAGTACCATGAAGTGCAGATGCATCTGTGGTATACGTATCGCAAGCTCCCGCAAGGTACTGCTGTTGCGATTCTGCGTTGTCGGCTGTAGGGACAGGCTCATAACTCATACCATTTTCTTTGAAGTAGTCAGCCAAATTTAGCTCTGTCGTTGTTCCAACTTGAATGCAAACAGTAGCCCCATCTAATTCGAGAGTGGAGCTCACCCCTAAATCCTTTTTCACCATAAAGCCTTGACCATCATAATAGTTTACTCCTAAGAAAGTCTGCTTCAAATCTGTATCTCTGCTATATGTCCATGTTGTATTTCTTGCCAAAATATCAACTTCACCAGCTGCTAGCGCGGTAAATCGTACAGCCGATGTTAATGGTACAAACTTGACTGCCATTGGATCACCAAAAATGGCTGCAGCCAAAGCTCGACAATAATCCACGTCAAATCCTACATTCTTACCACTATCATCTACAGTAGCAAATCCAGGAGCCCCAGTAGACACTCCACAGTTGAGATTCCCTCTGGCTTTAACATCATCCAATGTTGCAGCGCTAGCCATTCCAACGGTCATCCCAACCGCTGTAAAAAGACCTAATATAATTGATTTTTTCATTTATCCCTCTTCCAGATGTTTTTTCCTTAATATTTATCTAGTTAGCCAATTAAAGAAATTGATTCCGATCTATATGATCAAGGATCCTTTTTAAAGTGCTCACGCTACAGGTCAAGTATTGTTTTATTTTTGGCAAACAAAGTTTGTCAGTTAGCTCACTGACCATCTATATGTTGTACTTATTGTACTAGTTCTACATAAATATAGCATCAGCTCATTGCCCTTTGCTGCTAAAATTTAGTTAAGGAGAGATAGAAATTGGTACGCAAATTTGAAATCCTCTAATTTTCTTTGTCTCGCATTCCTTGATTCTTCATCATGTCCCCATTTAGAACAATGCCAAACCTCATCCAAAACTGATTTTCTCCAAGCCTCGTCCGGTTTTAAAAAATTATGATAAACTGCTAACGCTAATAACAAGCTGCCTGAAATATTTACTAACTCTGAGATTCCTGTTAAGGCGAAACAATCTGGTTCATTTAATTGGATTTGGATTTCTTTTAGTGCCTCAATAGATTGAGGTACATAGCGAAGGCCATAAACACATTTAAGGTCGATTCCTAAATCTTTTCGTGCCCAATGCAGAACAGGATCCCAATTTTCTTTTTGAAGTTGAACCAAGTCCGCAGGCTCCGTTACCCTGTAGCAAATCAAATCTGTTTCGCCATAAGCTATCAAGTCATCAACAACCGATTGGTGATTCACCTTCACCTGATCAATAGCAGAATTTACTAACCTAGTTATGGGCATTGTAGACGGTTTTACAAACTTTTCCTGCTGCTCCCATTCTCTTGATACTTTTAATGCAAGTTTTTCAGTTTTCAAAATTATAGCCTCATTTTTAGGCGTTAAAAGCCTTTTATCATCCAAAAGAATTTCAAACCCCTTGCGCGAATTTCTTATGGAAACTTTTCTCCAATTTCTTGCATTTTTCCAGTGATTCATTTCATTTCCTTCTAATAAATTATACGCGCCCGCTTTCAAATCAAATATAGAATAGAGTTGACTACCTTTTGCAAAATACTGCTCAATTTAAAACAGACAAGCGCTCATCAGGCAATCAAGCTTTAATATTTGGAAAAACTAGCCATTTGTGTATCAACAAAAGTTACTTTAACAATAATCTGGCATACAACAGCGATATTTGGGCTTTCTAAAACTTCTTTAAAAATTCGCATCGTAACTACCTAACCGTTTAGCAGAACTGCACCAATTTCTTTAAACAAATTATAAGTAAATCTCAAAAGGATCTTTAGGAGCCCATTTTAGTTTCCAATTGAATGTATTCCATGCATGCCGCATGTGGTCCGGTAGTTCGGCCTCAAGCAAAATAGTTTCATGCGTTATCGGATGATCAAACTCGATGGATCTTGAGTGTAGATGCAACTTCCTACTAATTATTCCACCTATTTTTGCTCCCCAACCATCACCTTGGTTAATTTGTTTTCTAGTACCATATTTTGTATCTCCTATAATCGGGCAACCAATAGCAGCCATATGCACGCGAAGTTGATGTGTTCTACCAGTTATTGGCGACAAGCCCACCCACGTGGTGCGCTTCGCAACTTTTTCTATAACAACGAAATCTGTCGTCGCTCTTTTCGCTTCTGGGTTTTTGACTTCCTCATAAGGGGATATAGTTACCATCTTTTCCTTGCCATGGGAAAGCTTCTTTTTTAGCAATGGCAACTTGATTGTTCCAATATCTGTCGTAGGTGTCCCTGCCACAAGAGCCCAATAAATTTTTCGAACACTTTTTAACTTAAAGCTTTTTGTCAGAATCTCAGCAGATTTTCGCGTCCGAGCTATCAATAGCACTCCTGATGTATCTCTATCTAATCTATGAACAAGGCGTGGTTTTTCATCTCCAGTTTCTCTCAGATATTGAATTAGTGAGTCTATATGTCTATTATTTTGACCTGATCCGCCCTGTACTGCAAGACCAGGGGGCTTATTAAGTGCTAGCACGTGTTCATCTCTATAAATGACACTGTTTTTTATAAGTTCTAAGTCCGCAGCCGAAGCCTCAGCCTCTTTTTTCACAAACGGCACTAGTGACCGATTGAAAGGAGGTATCCGAACAATCTGTCCCTGCACGAGCCGTAACGCAGGTTTAACTCTGCGATTATCAACTCTGATTTCCCCTCTCCGGCAAAATTTTTCTATTGCAATTTGATTTAAAGACGGGAAATTCCTCTTAAGCCACCGATCTAACCTTTGATCTTCGTCTTGGTACCGGATTTCACGATATTCAACGACTGTCATTTATGATTTACCTCTTTGGAGCAGCATATATCTTGCCATAACTAAAGCCAAGTATCCTTTTAACACTCTCACAGTACTTTGGTATTTTTATTCCCAAAATATGACTATAAAGACAAATAAAAAAATAACATACTGTTGATCGCTTACAACTGCTGATCCATAGCACTGATAAAATAATGCGCCACCTTCAAATTATCACTTTTTTAGAATAACTTAACACTTTAAGAATTTTTTTCTTTGCTCTTGATTTGTTTCCTAAGTTTTTTAAAGTAATTAAGTCTCTTAATTAACTCGCGCTCGTGACCAATATTTTCCGGACGATAGAATTCTTGATTTAAGGTGCCAGGGGGGAAATAAACTTGGCCCGAAAACCTATTAGCAGTTTCATGATCATTTATATATTTTGAACCAGCTCCTGGTCCAAGTACTTTTGATTTTGACTTAATCAAATACGGCGCTGGTTTAGTATTTGAAGTTTCCATAGCATATTCAGTTGCGTCATTCAGGGCTGAGAGTGTTGAATTTGATTTGGGAGCAAGGGCGATATAAATGACCGCATGCGCCAATGCTATTTCACCCTCAGGCCGTCCCAATCTTTCAAACGCCAGCAATGCACTTAAGCTAACTTCCTGAGCCCGCAAGTCCGCTAAACCTATGTCCTCATAAGAGGTTCGCAGTATACGCCGCAAAATATAAAGAGGATCTTCTCCAACATTTAGCAACCGTGCCAACCAATAAAGGGAGCCATTTACGTCAGAACCTCTCATCGCCTTCTGCAGAGCAGACGCAAAATCAAAGTGTTGCTCTCCAGATTTTGCAAAATTATGGGTTCTGAAGGCGAACATACTTAAAATTTGTTCAGTTGAAACTTCATCTTTTGACTGAAATATAATGTCAGCCATATTTAACAACAGTCGAGCATCTCCATTAGACCTTTTTAAAATTATATCTCTTCCCTTCTTCGAAGTAGGAAGTTTTTTACTTAAAATATTTTCCGCACTAGATAAAATGTGTTCTAAGCTATCTATTGAAAGAGAAAAAAGTTCAACAGTTATCATTCGTGAAAGCAGGGCCGAGTTTAATGCAAAATTTGGATTCTCGGTTGTAGCACCAATTAAGCTTAAAGTACCATTTTCTAGGTAAGGTAAGAAAAAGTCTTGTTGCGATTTATTGAACCGATGAATCTCATCAACAAATAAAACCGTGCCTTTTCCAATTTTCCGTCTTAATTCTGCAGCTTCAATTTCTATACGTAATGCCGATAGATTGGTTCCAACTGCTTTCAACTCTTCAAAGTGAAGTCCGATTTCCTTTGCTAAAATTCGAGAAATCGTCGTTTTTCCGGTACCAGGTGGACCATAAATTATAAAGGAACCAACTTTTTTTCCTCTAATAAGATTAAAAAGCACCCCATGTTTTTTAAAAAGATGCTCTTGTCCTACAACCTCTTCAAATGCGTTTGGCCGTATTGTCTCCGCCAACGGTTTTTGAACTGAACTGGTAGGAATGTCCGAGTTTTCAAACAAGTCACCCATGGCACTTAACTCATTGCTGTTAGTTACTATGCAGAAGTATTGAAAAAGTTTTTAAGCTGAATACTCTTTCCCGCTGTTATTCGCTTAACTCCTCCTGTTCAGCATTTCTTATCTTATCATTAGCGCCTTTAGCAGATATATCTCTGTCAACGAGCTCTAATACTGCCATTGGCGCCATATCACCATATCTGTAACCAGCCCTTATTACTCGCGAATAGCCCCCTTTTCTATCCTTATACCGTGGCCCCAATACATCGAAAAGTTTTTTAACCGCTACGTCCTGCTTAATCCTTGCTCCTGCAATACGCATCGCGTGGAGGTTACCTTTTTTTCCAAGCGTTATCACTTTATCAATAATACGCTTTAGCTCTTTTGCCTTAGGTAAAGTGGTAGTTATTTGCTCATGCTCAATTAAACTACAAACCATGTTCGCAAACATCGCTTTTCGATGCTCGTGCGTCCTGTTTAACTTGCGATATCCATTTCCATGTCGCATTTCTCTTCCTTCTGTTCACTTCCTAAGTTTTTCTTTAAAATTTTCAACACTTTTGTGACAAACCGTCAAAAGTCAGTATGTTAAGCTAATAATGATCCTCATATTTTTTTGCTAACTCCTCAATATTATCAGGAGGCCAATCTGAAACATCCATGCCTAAATGCAATCCCATGGCCGTCAGTACTTCCTTGATTTCGTTCAAAGACTTTCGACCAAAATTAGGTGTTCGAAGCATTTCTGCTTCGGTTTTCTGTATTAGATCTCCGATATACACTATATTATCATTTTTCAAACAGTTGGCAGACCTGACAGAAAGTTCTAGTTCATCAACCTTCTTCAAGAGCAATGGATTAAATTCTAAATCATCCTCGTCGTCGTCCTTACCCGTCGTTTCTGGTTCGTCAAAATTAACAAAGATCGAGAGCTGATCTTGCAGAATTCTTGCTGCATATGCTAATGCATCTTCTGCCGAAATTGATCCATCCGTCTCAATATCCATTGTCAACTTATCGTAATCTAGAACTTGGCCCTCTCTAGTTGGTTCCACCTTATATGAAACCTTCTTAACTGGTGAAAACAAAGCATCTACGGCTACCAAACCTATTGGTGCGTCTTCAGATCTAGTTTTTTCAGCAGGAACATAGCCTTTTCCATTTTCGACAGTTAGCTCAACAAACAGAGAAGCCCCTTCATCAAGATGACAAATAACATGCTCTTTGTTAAGGACCTCTATACCGTTAGATTCTGAAATATCGCCAGCCGTAACTACACCAGGTCCTTTGGCTGAAACTGATAACCTCTTTGGACCTTCGACTTCCATTCCTACTGAAACACCTTTGAAGTTTAATACTATATCTGTCACGTCTTCCCGGACACCAGCGATTGAAGAAAACTCGTGCAGAACATTATCGATTTGGACGGCAGTAATTGCAGCTCCTTGTAAAGATGATAATAATATTCGTCTTAACGCGTTTCCAAGCGTAAGCCCAAACCCACGCTCCAACGGCTCTACCGTTATTGTTGCCATTCTGAGCGGATCTGCTCCAGATTTTACTTGCAAACCACTCGGTTTAATTAATTCTTGCCAATTTTTGTGGATCATAGTTCCTCCATTCTTGTCAAAAATCGGATCCCACTGATTCCTGACTCCCGAGGTTAAAATTGTAATTGTGGACCCGTAATACCTCTTTAAACGCGCCTACGCTTTGGTGGTCGGCATCCATTATGGGCCATAGGGGTAACATCACGAATAGATGTTACTATCAGTCCCAAAGCAGATAAAGCCCTTAAAGCCGATTCTCTACCTGAGCCAGGCCCTTGGACTTCTACTTCAAGTGTTTTTACTCCATGCTCTTGTGCTTTTTTTGCTGCATCCTCTGCAGCCATTTGTGCTGCATAAGGGGTAGACTTGCGAGACCCCTTAAAGCCCATTGTTCCAGAGGACGACCAAGCTATCGCATTTCCTTGTGCATCAGATATAAGGATCTTTGTGTTGTTGAAGCTTGAGTTTATATGCGCCACACCAGCCGAAATGTTCTTTCGCTCTTTTTTCTTTAATTTCGTTTTGTCTCTTGCCATTTAAGCCTCCTACTTCTTCTTTCCAGCTATCGCTTTCGCAGGGCCTTTCCTAGTTCTTGCATTGGTATGCGTCCTTTGCCCTCTTACTGGCAAGCCACGCCTGTGCCTCAGTCCTCTATAACACCCAAGATCCATAAGCCTCTTTATATTCATTGACTTTTCCCTACGTAGATCGCCTTCGACAATCATATTATTATCGATGTGCTCTCGTATTGACATTATCTCGGAATCGCTAATTTCATTAATTCTTTTAGATTCGTCTATTCCAACCGAACTACAGATCTGTTTTGAGGCAACTTTTCCAATACCATGTATGTAGGTAAGTGCTATTATTACTCTCTTGTTTGTTGGTAAATTTATACCAGCTATTCTAGCCAAAACGCTCTCCATTTCCTATTTGCGATTCCGTAACTCCAGAATCTTTTTTCACAAACTTTCTTATCCAGCTATTCGTTATACTACTCACCTTATTTGCCGACTCTGCTGTCGGTAGCCAGATCAGAGACCTCTTATATATGTGATTTGCGTCACGTCAAGTTGAGAATCACATTAGTTGTCCAAAATTTTTCTAATTTCTGTATGCGTTTCTCCTATATCGAGCAGACCGTCTACGGTTGATAGAATACCTCGTTCCTGATAGTAACCTATTATAGGCGCCGTGTCTCGATAATAAGTTACTAACCGTGTCCGAAATGACTCCTCATTATCGTCCGCTCTTTGAACAAAACAGTTTTCAGCGAAACAATTATCACAAACATTTTCCCTCAAGGGGGGTTTGCTATCCTTGTGATACACCTCATCACATTGACTACAATTAAATCGTCCAGTAACTCTTCGAACAAGCGCCTCGTCTTCGACTCGCATTTCCACAACGGCTACCAATTCCTTTTTCTTGCTAATCAATAAATCTGACAATGCATCAGCTTGCCCTAAGGTTCTTGGAAATCCGTCAAAAATAAAGCCTTTTGCTCGTTTGTTTATATCTAGTTCCTCTGAAATAAGTCCAATAACTATTTCGTCAGTTACCAGATCACCTTTTTCCATAACGCGAGCAACTACTTTACCCATTGCACTACCAGACGTTTTTGCTGCTCTCAACATATCGCCAGTAGACAGCTGCTTAAGTCCATAAGCCTCCATAAGAAGCCTAGACTGAGTTCCTTTACCGGCGCCAGGAGGACCGATGAGAATCAAGTTCATTTTCGAGCCCGCCCTTTTTTCCTAGTCTTTCCGCCAAGCCGTGACTTTTCTATTAGACCTTCATATTGATAGGCTAGCAAATGAGATTGCACCTGAGTAATAGTATCCATAGTAACCGAAACTACGATTAAGAGCGAAGTTCCACCAAAATAAAAGGGTATTGCAAACTGGGACCGCATAACCTCTGGAAGAAGACAGACCGCCGCTAAATAGGCTGAGCCAAGCACTAGAATCCTAATCACAACGTACTCTAAATACTGCGCAGTTCGTTCGCCAGGCCTTATACCAGGAACAAAACCTCCTTGTTTTTTAAGGTTTTCGGCAACATCATCTGGTTTGAATGATACGTTAAGAGTATAAAAATATGCAAAAAACACTATCATCCCCCCAAAAAACAAATAATACATAAATTGTCCAGGACCCAAGTAGGCAGATATTAGACCAATAAAACCTGAACTATCGTCCTTCGCAAAAGTGCTAATTGTGGTTGGTAGCAGGAGCAAAGATGACGCGAATATCGCTGGAATTACGCCAGATGGATTTAACTTGACGGGCAAATTTGAATTTTCTCCACCAAACATTTTCATACCAATTTGTCTTTTCGGATATTGAATATGTACTTTTCTCAAGGCCCTTTCTACAAATACTACAAAAGCTATTACGACTACAACCATGACTAAAACACTAATTATTACCAAAGGACTGAGTGCACCTGAACGACCTGAGGCAAAGAATTGCGCCAAAGCACTAGGAAGCTCGGCAATTATTCCAACGAATATGATTAATGAAATACCGTTTCCTATTCCCCTGGCTGTAATTTGCTCACCTAGCCACATCAAGAACATGGTTCCACCTACTAAGGTTATTACACAGGACGCTCTAAAAAAAACGCCTGGCTCAGATGCCAAGCCTTGGCTCTCTATACCAGCAGCAATACCGTAAGATTGAAACAAGGCGAGAACTACCGTCCCATATCTCGTATACTGGTTTATCTTTTTTCTCCCTTGCTCACCTTCTTTTTTTAACTGCTCCAAATAGGGAACCATTGACGTCAGTAATTGTATAATTATCGATGCTGTTATGTATGGCATAATACCTAGCGCAAAAATTGCCATTCTGCCCACGGCGCCGCCAGTAAACATGTTAAGCATCCCACCAATACCCTGACTTGCTTGATCAAAAAATAGCTTTAATTGCGCCGCATCGATACCTGGTACCGGAATATATGTCCCAACTCGATACACTATTAATAACGCTAGTGCATACAATATCCTTTGTTGTAGCTCTTTAGCCTTACCAAATACACTCCAGTTCATGTTTGCAGCCATTTGTTCCGCAGCAGATGCCATTATTCTATCTCCCTAAACATACATGTAAGAACAAGCTTTTTTATATTGAAGCCCTTTAGGTCTGTAATATTTTAGAGCCTCATATCCATATAAACCCTGTTTCATCTAAGCTAGATCGTACTCACTCAGAAAAAGAAATTGTCCCACCCACGCTTTCAACCGCCTTAATGGCCGCTTTCGAAGCTCCTGTTACAACCAGATTAACTTTTGCCTTAATTTTTCCTTTTGCGAGCACTCTTATTCCATCAAATTTACGAGTCACCAGGCCGCTCTCAATTAAAATTGCTTCGGATATAACATTTTGATCATTAATTTTCTTTTGTTCGATAAATTTTTGTAAAATCCCAACATTTATTACCGCATATTTTTTTGGTTTTGGTACATTAAATCCTCTCTTAGGCAATCTCATGTATATTGGCATTTGACCACCCTCATAGCCTTTGATTGCTACTCCAGATCTGGATTTTTGTCCTTTTATACCCCTACCACCAGTTTTGCCTTTTCCTGATCCTGGACCCCGGCCTATACGCTTTTTCGTTCTAGTGGCTCCCTCATTATCTGAAAGCTGATTAAGTTTCATTACTTTCTCCATTTAAATATCAAGCTTGAATTATTATTTAAATACCTGGATCGGTATATAGGTAAAAGGTCTCGTTCATCAGCTCTCTTTTTCGTTTAAAACTTCCACAAGATGTTGAACTTTGTTTATCATACCTCTGACTTCTTTAGTATCCTCTAGCACTCTGGTCTTATTCATCTTGTTAAGACCTAGTCCAATCAACGTTGCTTTTTGATCACGCGGCCTTCTAATTGGCGAACCCACTTGTTTAACAGAAATTGTTTTCT
>MDSV01114311.1_pt1 | contig 13262 bp, 9 predicted proteins | sample 810851 | NCBI WGS metagenome assembly MDSV01 (sample SAMN05326640, study PRJNA326480) | marine metagenome | isolation source: seawater | place: Atlantic Ocean: North East | collected 2012 | reverse complement strand
TACAATTTTCATTTACTATGTAGGTCATTATATTTTTGTTTTACTTTTTCTTTAATATCTCCCACTATTTTATTATCTAAATATAGCAAGCCAGCCAATCGCCTCATCAAATTAGTTTCATACATATCTGCACTTTCATCTGAATAAATAATATTCCATAGAGCTTCAACAATTATTTTTTTATCTTGCTCGCTGATATTTTTAATTTGTTTAGTAAAATCTAATATTTGATTTGAGTCCTTTTCTTTTTTTTCAGCTTCTTTAATGATTATTTCAATATTTTTAGAATCAGCACCCATTTCAATCAGTGCTTCTCTAATAATTTTTTCTTCTTTTTCTGTATAATTTTCATCTATTTTCGCAGAATGCACCAAGAGGGATGCAATCGCTATTAAAGATATATTATTTTCTTCTTCTTTTTTTTTAAATAAATTAAACATTACTTTAAATTTAACTGAGTTAATATTCTAAATGGATTATCTTTAATATCTTTTTTTAATTCTTTCTTTTTTATAATTTTTTTGATTGGTATATATTTAAAATAAATATCTTTTTCTTTTTTAAAAGTTTTATAATTCATTTTTTGTAAAAGTATTGTAAAATTTTCTTTATTACAACCAAGCAAATTTAACATTTCAGGTATAAGTTTAATTTCATTTATTTTTTTATCTTTATTAGAATTTAAAATCATTACAAATAGTCTCTCAAGAATATCTATTCTAACAAAAAAATTATCAAACTTTTCAAATCCACAAATTAACATAAATTCTTTATTACCATTTTTTTTTTCTTCTAAAAAATTTAATCCAAAAGTAGGAGGGAAAAGATTTATATTTTTTTCATAAAAAATTTTCCACAAAAGAACTCTTAATGAAACAGAATTTGGTTTAAATAAATTGAATAAAAAAATATGATATCTTCCAAATTTAACTCCGATTTTTCTTAGTTTTTTTCTCTCATCTTGATTTAATTTTTTCAAATATGAAGATACATTTTCTCTTTTTACAACACCATTATTTTCATATAAATGATAAGCAAGAGCTCTAAGTTCAGAATTGTCGTCTTCTATATTTTTTAAATCTATAAGACTTTTTAGTTCTGTTTTTATTTTTTTATTTATCCATATTTGTAAATAGTCATTTAATTTTATTTTTTCTTCTTTTTCCATCATTTCATCAATAATTAGATGAATTTGAGGATTTAAATAATCTATACCTGGCATTAATTTAGCAATTGGATTATTTTTCCAATAAATTTTATTATCATTTTTTAATTCAATTAGACCTGTGTCTAAAATTTCGTTAATTCGTTTTATAATTTCTGGACTTACATTTTGTTTTGCAGCTTTCTTTAATGATTTAACATCTGTATCTAATGCGTCAATTTTTAAGTCCAGATCTAGTTTCAAGCCTTTTAATTTTCCAATATATTGTTTATTTATCATCACCTTTTCATCATTAATGATTTTTGTATCAAGTAAAATATCCTGCTTTAATCCTCTAGATAAAACACTTGCTCTTTTATCAATAAATGTTTTTGTTAATTCTTCATGTAATCTATCTGACAATTTATCTTCCAGACGTTTTGTTCTTTCAATCCAATAATCTTGATTTTCTACCCAGTTAGATTTGTTTGATACATAAGACCATGTTCTTACATTTGCTATTCTATTTGATAGTGAGTCCACATTTCCTTCTGTTTTATCTAGTAGAGAAAGTTGTTTTTTCATGTATTCATTTGGAATTTTATTAGTATTAGTAGTTAAAAAATTGAATACTTTCCCAACAACTTCAACATGATGGCCATAAGTTTTTTTTACAAAGTCAGGTATTTGGCATGTTTCCCATAAAATGCTTAAGATTTCTGAGTTATCTCCAATATTTATACCCGATGTTTCTTTCAAGAAATATTTTAATACTTTTTCATCTTCACATTCGCCAATTCTTCTTAACCAACTTTTTTCAGGCTTTTCATCTAACGATTTAATTAAACTTAATTTATCTTTAAAATTGAGTTTAGAATTTCTCCAAAAAATACTTATAATTTCAGGAAATTTATGATTTTCAATTGCTTCTATTTCTTCTGAATTAATTTCGCTACACTCTCCTGTAATACCAAAAGATCCATCATTTAAATATCTTCCGGCTCTTCCTGAAATTTGTCCCATTTCGGAAATATTTAATCTTCTTATTTTTTTACCATCAAATTTTCTTATATTAGAAAAATAAATATGGTCTAAATCCATATTTATTCCCATTCCTATAGCATCTGTAGCAACAAGATAATCAACATCACCAGATTGATATAGGTTAACCTGGGCATTTCTTGTTTTGGGACTTAGCGATCCCATTACTATAGCTGCACCTCCTTTTTGACGTCTTGTTAATTCAGCAATTGCATAAACTTCTTCAGTCGAAAAAGCAATTATTGCACTTTTTCTCTCTATTCTTGAAATTTTTTTTTGACCTCCAAAAGTTAATTTTGATAGCCTTTCTTTTTTTATAAACTCAACATCATCATCCAATTTTTGTAAAATATTTTTTATAGCACTGGATCCCATTAGCATTGTTAACTTTTCACCTCTAAGATTTAATAGTCTATCTGTAAAAATATGACCTCTTTCATGATCATTACACATCTGAATTTCATCTATTCCTACAAATTCTAAATCTTTGTTTACAGGCATTGACTCAACTGTGCATAAAAAATATTTTGCGTTTAGAGGTATAATTTTTTCTTCTCCAGTAATCAGAGCTACTTTTGAAACATCAATTTTTTCAATTATTTTATCATAAACTTCTCTTGCCAATAATCTTAATGGAAATCCAATCATTCCAGATTCGAAGGAAAGCATTGTTTCTATTGCTAAGAACGTTTTTCCAGTATTTGTAGGACCGAGAATTGCTGTAATTTTATTTTTTGTCATTTCTACTTTTGGTATGATGTTTTTTTTATTTACTATATGTTGTTACCTAAAAAGAACAAAAATAGACTAAAACGGGTCCGAATCACCATGGAAAAAGTTCTCATTTTAATAATTTATATTTTTAAGGTTATCATAATTTCAAAAAATTAAATATAATTTTTTATGGCTCAAAAATTATGGGAAGCGAATTTTTCTTTAAAGAATAAATCAAATTTATTTAAATTTGAAAAGTTTTTATCTCAAAAGTTTAATTATAAAATCACAAAAAATTATAAAAAACTATTTAATTGGAGCATTAAAAATTTAGATTTATTTTGGAGTTCAATTTGGGATTATTCAAATATAAAAGGGAAAAAAGTTGAGAAATTTAAACATCCAAAAGAATTTATAAAAAATAAATTTTTAGTTAATTCTAAGTTAAACTTTACTGAGAATCTTCTTTCAAAAAAAGATAAATCTAAAGCAATAACTTTTATTAGTGAAACAGGTTATAGAGAAGTAAGATCATGGAAAGAATTAAGATTTAATACTTCTAAATTGATTGATTTTTTTAAACAAAGTAAAGTTTCAAAAAAAGATAGAATAGCAGCCTACATGGCAAATCAAATTGAAACTGTAGAATGTTTTCTCGCTACTTCAGCAATTGGAGCTATATGGTCTTCATGTTCACCAGATTTTGGAGTGCCAGGTTTGATTGAAAGATTTTCTCAAATTAAACCAAAAATATTGATTATTACTGATAGGTATTACTATAATGGTAAAGAAATAAATATTTTAGAAAGACTTCCATTAATTTTAAAAAAAATAAAATCAATAAAAACTGTCGTTATAGTAAATTATCCTGGAAAAAAATATTTAAAATATAAAAAAATAAAAGGAATAAAAATTTATAAATTAATTGAAATAAAAAGGTTTAAAGCAAATGAATTAAAATTCAAAAAATTTGATTTTGACCATGAATTAGTAATTTTATATTCAAGTGGTACGACAGGTAAACCAAAGTGTATTTGTCATAGAACCGGGGGAGTTTTATTGCAGCATTTAAAAGAGCATCAATTGCATTGCGAAGTTAAACCTGGAGATAACGTTTTTTATTTTACTACTTGTGGATGGATGATGTGGAATTGGTTGTTAACCTTTCTTGCATCTAAGGCATCTATTGTTTTGTTTGATGGTTTTCCAATGTATAAAAAAAATGATTTGTTATTTCAAATTGCAGATAAAGAAAAAATCACACTTTTTGGGATAAGTGCAAAATATATTGATCAATTAAGAAAATTAAATGTCAAAATAAAATCAAAATATAAATTAAATAAACTAAAAACAATTTGTTCAACTGGGTCACCTCTTTCTGATGATGGATTTGAATATGTTTACAAAAATATAAAAAAAAACGTTCATTTGGCTTCTATAGCAGGGGGTACTGATCTAGTTTCCTGTTTTGTTTTAGGTAATATTTATTCACCAGTTTATAAAGGACAAATTCAAAATAATGGTTTAGGAATGGATACAGATGTTTTTTCTGATAAAGGAAGATCTTTAATCAATAAAAAAGGAGAATTAGTTTGTAAATCACCTTTTCCTTCTATGCCAAAACTATTTTGGAATGATAAAAATAATAAGAAATACAAAAGAGCATATTTTAATAAATTTAAAAATATTTGGCATCACGGAGACTATGCTGAAAGAAAAAAGAACGGTGGTTATATAATTTATGGTAGGTCAGATGCCACTTTAAATCCAGGTGGAGTTAGACTAGGAACAGCCGAAATTTATTCTGTTGTCGAAAAATTTAACAATATTAAAGAATCTATTGTTGTATCTCAATCCTGGGATAATGATGTTAGAATAGTTTTATTTTTAGTTTTAAATAAACCTAATTCTTTAGACAATATTTTTATTCAAAAACTTAAAAAAACCATAAGATCAGAAGCTTCCCCAAGACATGTTCCTGCAAAAATTATTGAAGTTACTGATATTCCGCGAACAAAAAATGGTAAAATAGTAGAATTAGCAGTCAAAAATATAATAGAAGGAAATAAAATAAAAAATATTCAAGCATTAGCCAATCCAAATATATTAAAAGAATATAAGGATTTAGAACAATTAAAAACATAATGATTAAAAATAAAGTTAATAATTTAAATTTATCTGCAACATTAAAAATAAATGAAATTTCAAAGAAATTAGAAAGAGAAGGAAAAAATATTATAAAATTTGGTTTTGGACAATCACCTTTTCAAGTTCCGGAAGAGGTTGTTGAAGAGTTAAAAAAAAATGCCCATCAAAAAAGTTATTTACCTGTTCAGGGCTTAGAAGAGTTGAGAGAAGCTATAGCAAAGTATGAATCTAAAAAGAAAAATAATAATTTTACTTCAGATCAAATAATTGTTGGTCCGGGATCAAAAGAACTTATGTTTTTATTGCATATTTCTTTTGATGGGGAAATAATACTTCCTTGTCCAAGCTGGGTTTCTTATAAACCCCAATCTATTATCGCAGATAACAAATTTCATTGGATTAAAACTACTGCTGAAAATAATTGGTATCCAACTGCAGAAAATATTCAAAATTTGATTTTAAAAAATAAAGAAAAAAAATATTTGATGATTTTAAATTCTCCAAATAATCCTTCGGGTCAAGTCTGTAAAAATTTAAATGAAATTAGCGAAATTGTAAAAAAATATAAAATAACAGTATTGTCTGATGAAATTTATTCAGAATTAACTTTTAATAAAAATTATGACTCAATAGCAAATTATTGTCCAGACAATGTTATTGTTAGTAATGGTCTTAGTAAGTGGTGCGGGGCAGGAGGTTGGAGACTTGGTTATTTTGCAATTCCAGAAAAATTAAATCAATTAAAAAATTCAATGAAAGTTTTAGCTAGTGAAACATTTTCAGCAGTTAGCGCACCAATACAATATGCTGCAATATTAGCATTTAGTAAAGATTATGTGGATTACATTTCAAAGTCAAAAATAATTTTAAGCGCGATAGGTGAATATGTTTATAATAATTTAAATTCAAATAATGTAATTATGAATAAACCCATGGGAGGATTTTATTTAATGCCAGAGTTTTTAAATAAAAAATTTAATACCTCAGCAGAAATGTGTACCGATCTTTTAAATAAAAAAGGAGTAGCAATATTACCCGGTTCTGATTTTGGTTTTTCAAAAGATAAAATGATAAGTCGTTTAAGTTACACAGATTTTGATGGAAAAAATTTTATGTCTAAAATAAATTTAGATACAAAAATAGATGATGAATTAATTAAAAAACTTGCTCCTAAAATTGTAGAAGGAACAAAAAAACTTAAAGATTGGGTTGGAAATGCCTAATATTATATTAGAATTATTCTAAAAAACTTCTGGACAATCTAATTAAATTTTGTTTCAATTATTCATTATAATTAACTAGAGAGAGAGGTGAAATGAGAAAAATATTATCTACCCTATCAAGCGCTCTAATTTTTTTTGCAGCATTATTTTCTTTTAGTACTGTTGCAAAATCTGCAGAGTTTTTTACGATAGGAACAGGTGGACCTACTGGTGTTTATTTCCAGACTGGTAATGCCATTTGCAAAATGCTACATAAATCGGCCATTGCAAAAGAACATGGAAGAAAAAAAGGTATAGATAAAGCTTATAGATGTACAGCTCCTTCAACAGGAGGTTCTAACTATAATATCGGTCAAATCAAAGAAGGTGAATTTCAGTTCGGTGTTGCACAATCAGATTGGCAATTTCATGCTGTTAATGGCTCAAGTAAATGGAAAGGAAAACAGTTTAAAGGATTAAGAGCAGTTTTTTCAGTTCATAATGAACCTTTTCAAATTTGGGCAAGCGCAAAATCTGGCATAAAAGATTTTAAAGGTTTAAAAGGAAAAGTTGTTAATATAGGTAACCCTGGTTCTGGACAAAGAGGAACTATGGAAGAGCTTATGAAAGCAATGGGAGTTGATAATAGTTACTTCAAGTCTGTTACTGAACTAACTTCATCTGAACAAGTAAAAGCTTTATGCGATGGTAAAATTGATGCTTATGGTTATTCTGTTGGATTTCCTAATGGAGCTATGGAGCAAGCAGCTACTTGTGCCGCAAAAGCAAGACCAATTAATTTAACAGGTGGACCTGTACAAGGATTAATTGATGGCGCTGATTATTATGCAAAAGCAGTAATTCCTGCAGGAACTTATACAGGACAAACTTCAGATGCTACTACTTTTGGTGTTAAAGCTACTGTTGTAACTAGTAATGCCGTTGAAGCAGATCTAGTTTATTTAGTTGTAAAAGCAGTTTTTGAAAACTTTGATGACTTTAGAAAACAACATCCAGCTTTTGCTCCTTTAAAAAAGGAAGATATGATAGCTGATGGTCTATCAGCTCCTTTACATGAGGGTGCTTTAAGATACTACAAAGAAGCTGGATTAATGTAATCCAAAAATAAATAAAATTAAAAAAGGCCCAATATATTTGTTGGGCCTTTTTTTTTGTAGTAATGTAACTTTCTTAAATGAGTCAAAATACTAGTACAAAAATTACAAGTAAAATTCAGGAAGATTTATCTCCTACTAGAAATCTTTCTGGTTTACATTTAAAATTTGTTGCGTGTATAGCAATAGTTTGGTCTCTATTTCAGCTTTGGTACGCCTCCCCTTTTCCATTTTGGTTTAATATAGGTATGTTTAAGGGACTACCAGCAAGAGCTATTCATTTAGGTTTTGCTTTGTTACTTGCATTTTTAATATTTCCATATTCAAGAGGAAAAAAAATATCAATTATAGATATTTTAATAAGTGTAATTGGAGCTTTTTGTTGCCTGTATATTTATTTTTTTTATGATCAATTGGTAGATAGAGGAGGTATCCTTTTAAAAATAGAACTAACTGAAAATTTTATAATCCCAATAGAATTAATAATTGGAATATGTGGAATTTTAATATTACTTGAAGCAACAAGAAGAGTAATAGGAATCCCATTAGTTATAATAGCAATTTGTTTTTTGCTATTTTCATATTTTGGAAAATATGCACCCGATATGATATCGCATGGAGGTTTATCATTAAAAAGACTTGTTGGATTTCAATGGTTTGATCAAGAAGCTATATTTGGAATACCTATTGGTGTTTCAGTAGATTTCATATTTTTATTCGTACTATTTGGTGGCTTATTGGAAACAGCCGGTGGTGGAAAATATTTTTTAGATTTAGCTTTTGCAATGGTAGGAAAAATGAGAGGTGGTCCAGCTAAAGCTGCAATTTTAGGCTCTGGTATGACTGGCTTAATATCAGGATCTTCAATAGCGAACACTGTTACAACTGGAACTTTCACAATTCCCATAATGAAAAAAACAGGATTTTCAAAAGAAAAAGCTGGAGCCATAGAAGTTTCTTCTTCTGTTAATGGTCAAATTATGCCTCCGGTTATGGGAGCTGCAGCATTTGTGATGGCAAGTTTTATTGGTGTAACTTATTTTGAAGTTGTTAAACATGCTTTTTTGCCAGCAATTATTTCTTATATTGCTTTATTTTATATTTCTCACTTAGAAGCATTAAAATTAAATCTTAAAGGAATGGATGACAAAGATGTTCCTAACTTAAAAAAAACTTTTTTATCAGGACTTCATTTTTTAATTCCAATTTTTGTTTTAATTTACTTGCTGGTTTATATGAGATTTACGGCATCTTATTCAATTTTTTATGCAACTTTATCTTTAATATTAGTAAATATGATAAATAAAATAATTAAAGAAGAAAACTTTAAGAATGCACTTATAATTTGGTACAATCAAACAATTGTAGGATTTGAAAAAGGTGCAATTAATATGGTTGGCGTAGGTATTGCTATCGCTACGGCAGGAGTAATAGTTGGAGCGGTTGGATCGACTGGTTTAAGTACGAACTTAATAATTGTTATAGAGTCAATAGCTAAAGATAATGTGATGATTCTTTTATTTTTAACAATAGTTTTATGTTTGTTGTTAGGAATGGGCCTACCAACTACAGCAAATTATGTTGTTGTTGCGTCACTTATGGCAACTGTTTTAGTTGATGTGGGTAACGCATCCGGGTTTATTTTTCCGCTTATAGCAGTTCATTTGTTTGTTTTTTATTTTGGTTTAATGGCTGATGTAACTCCACCAGTTGGCTTAGCATCTTATGCTGCGGCCGCCATATCAGGAGGTGATCCACTTAGAACAGGAGCACAAGCATTTTGGTATAGTTTAAGAACTGGTATTCTTCCAATAGTATTTTTATTTAATCATGAATTGTTATTAATAGGAATTGAAAATATTTGGCATGCACTTTTGGTAATCATAACCTCTTTAATAGGTATTTTAGTATTTACAGCAGCAACTCAAGGATGGTTTGTTAATAAATTAAGATGGTATGAAATAATAGTATTTCTTGTAGTTTCAGTCGCATTTCTTTCTCCAGAATTTGTTTTAAATAAATTTTATCCTAAATATAATTATCTAGAACTAAATAAAATTGAAAATTTAACACTAGATCCAAAAAAAGAAGTAAGAATTAAAGTTACAAGAGTAAGTGAGTATGGAGAAAGATATAAATTATTTGTGATTGAAAAAAATACTTTCGATGAAGAATTTAATTTAGAAAAATATGGAATTAATTTAACAACTGAAAATGAAAAAATTTTAGTTGATACTATTCAATGGAATGGAAAAGCAAAAAAATCTGGAATTGAAATGGGAGATTATATAACTGAATTTAAAACTGAAAATTCAAATAGACCGAGTAAAAATATTGTATATCCTTTTGCATTTATAATATTATTAATTTTTGGTTATTTGAATAAGAGGAAAATTAATTAACCACCAAATCCTGCATTTGGTAGTGGTTTTTTTAAAATTTTCCATATTCCCGAAGCAGTAGCAATCAATTTACCTTTGCATTCTAAATGGCAGATTAAGAAAATCATACTTTTTGTTACTTTTTGAATTTTTGTAAATCCAACTATTTTATCACCTAATACAGTTGAACCAATAAATTTGATATCTAACGAAATAGTAACACAAGGCTTACCGCCTGTTGATTTGTGAGCACCAGTTCCTGCTCCTGCATCTATTATAGAAGCTATATAACCTCCATGAGTGATACCCGCCATATTTAAATGATTTTTATCTATTTTAGTTTTAAACTCATATTCATTTTTTGAGATATTTCTAAATAATAAACCACCATTATGCTTCATGAATCCAGGTTTAATACTTAATTGTTCAAATTTTTTAGGCACTAAATAATTATTGTAATTAAAATTAATATTATAAACACCAAACAAAAGAAATATACCACAGCTTTTTGTAAAGATATTTTCATTTTACCTATTTTTCTATATTTAAATATATAGATATAATAGCTAATATAAAAAAAAATCTATAAATATAATATGAAAAAATATTTACTTAAACTTTACGATATTTGCCTTTCTATCATTATGTTTTTTTCTAATTGGGCATATATCAAATATAGAAAAAGAGGTCCCAAAGAACTTCCGTTTACAACAAAATTTTTAAAAAAAAAGGGTATTTTTCCTATAACAAATCATTACTACGATCCAAAATTTAATTTTACAGAAAATGATAAGAATATTTACATTGAAAGAAATCTAACTTCTATAAAATTTGAAGAGATGAAACAAATAAAGTTTTTAGAAAATTTTGTTTATACAAAAGAACTAGAGGAGTTAAATATAAAAAATGGATCTACAAATTATAATTTTAAATTAAAAAATGGATCATTTGAAGAGGGGGATTCTGAAATTTATTATCAAATGATTAGATATTTAAAACCAAAAAAAATTATTGAAGTTGGCAGTGGTCATTCAACATTAATAGGTCTAGAGGCAATAAATAAAAATTTGAAAGAAAAGATTGACTCAAAACTATTATGTATAGAGCCATTTGAAAACAAATGGTTAGATAATTTAGATATTGAAATTATTAGAAAACCTTTAGAAAAAACTAACATTAAATGGGATGAAGTTTTAAATAAGGACGATATATTTTTTCTTGATAGTTCACACATCATTAGGCCAGATGGTGATGTCTTAAAGTTTTATTTAGAAATTTTACCAAAATTAAAAACTGGTGTGATAGTTCATATCCATGATATTTTTACTCCAAAAAATTATTTAAAAGAATGGACTTTTGATCATGTAAGACTCTGGAATGAACAATATCTTCTTGAAGGTATCTTATCAAACTCTAATAGATACGAAATTTTATTGTCATTGAATTTACTAAAAAATAAATATTTTAGTAACTTAAAAAAAGCTTGTCCTTTTATAGAAGACAAACATGAACCAGGTTCAATTTATCTCAGAGTTTTATAAGTTTATAATAATTTTAATTTTCTAAATTGATTTTCAAAATTAAATGTACCTTTGAAAGCTTTTAAAGAATTTTTTTTAAGATATTTATAATTATTTTTATTTTTAAAAATTAAATTTATATTTTTAGCAATAGTTTTTGGTTTTAAACTTGTTGTAACACAACATTTATATTTAGATTTAAATTTTAGCATATCCTTAGATCTTGAAACTAATAAAGGAATGCCCGCAGCCAAACATGCATTAATTTTTTGTGAGGCAGGAAACATATATCTATGACTTAAGTTTGAATTTTCATATAATGCTATACCTAAATGACTGTTTATCATTTTATTTTTCCAAACATAATCTTTGACATTATTTTTTATAATTACTTTTTTTTTTAAGTGTAAAGATTGAATAATTTTTTTAATTTCTAAAAAAAAATTTTTATCCACAATCCATCCAAAAATAAAAAGATTATAATTTTCATCTAAAAATTTAAAAGATTTTATTAATTGCAATAAGCCATGACCTGGTCCTATCGAACCAAAATAGAATATATTTTTTTTCCTATTTTTTGATTTTTTTTTTATTTTATATTTTTTAAAATAATCTAATGGTAAAGAATTGTAAAAAGTAATAAATCTAATATTTTTGTTTGCATCTTTTAAAAAACGTTTAGCTCTTTGTTCGTGTGAAAAAATTAATTTATCAACAAATTCAACTGCACAATATTGTATTTTGTTTAATAACTTATGAAATAATCCTCTCTCGTTAGGATTGTAATCAAGATTATGATAAATAATTTTTTTTTTTGAAAAAAAATTTATTAATAGAACTATTAATATTGGGTATTTATTAATGATATAGATGTATTTTGGCCTTAAAAATAATATGAAAAATAATGAAATTAAATAATAATATATTAAACAAAATTTATTCAAAAATTTAAAATTTTTAAAATAATATACTTCATTAATTTTACAGTATTTAGAGTAGTTACTATCTTTTTTATCTAAAGCATCTATTTTTTTATTGGCCTGAGATATTAAGTGAACTTCACTTATCTTCGAAATTTTTTTAACCAACGGCAAAATAACTTGATGAGATCTTGGGTTTTCCCAAATTAAAAAAAGTGTTTTATATTTTTTTACCATTAATATTTTACGTTTTTTTTGGTGCGCCTGCTAGGAGTTGAACCCAGAACCTCCTGGTCCGTAGCCAAGCGCTCTATCCAATTGAGCTACAGGCGCAAAATTTTAAATTTATTAACATTATTTTTAATGTAAATTATTTATTTAGCAATTAATGATATATATTAAATAAAAATATGAGTTTTAAATTATTGGTGCCAGATATAGGAGATTTTGAAAAAGTTGAGATAATAGAGGTGCTGGTAAAAAAGGGAGATAAAATCAATAAAAATGATCCTGTAGTAACTCTTGAAAGCGATAAATCTAGCGTTGAAGTTCCATCAAATCATGAGGGTGAAGTTGAAAATATTAATGTCAAAATAGGTGATAAAGTTTCCAAGGGAGATTTAATATTAACTTTATCTTTAAATGAAAAAAGTAATGAAAGTGAAAAAAGTAATGAAAGTGAAAAAAGTAATGAAAAAATACCTCCAGTTACTGAAAAAATAATTCAAGAAGCAGAAAGTTCAATAAATAAAAATAAAATAATTGAAACAAAAAAGCCAATAGAAGAATCTAAAATTATAGTTAATAATCAAGATATTGATCCACTAGAAACAAAAGATTGGTTGGAATCTATTTCAGCAGTTCTTCACAAAGATGGAAAATATAGAGCTCAATTTTTAATAAAAGAAATAATTGAACACTCATATAAGGAAGGTTCAGATTTAGTCTTATCTAGAAATACACCTTACATAAATACTATATCTCCAGAAGCAGAGTCAAAATCTCCGGGAGATCAAAATATAGAACGAAAGTTGAGATCTTTGATCAGATGGAATGCAGCAGCAATGGTTGTAAGAG
>MDSV01148191.1_pt1 | contig 13263 bp, 14 predicted proteins | sample 810851 | NCBI WGS metagenome assembly MDSV01 (sample SAMN05326640, study PRJNA326480) | marine metagenome | isolation source: seawater | place: Atlantic Ocean: North East | collected 2012 | reverse complement strand
GTTGGTGCAGCAGCTTCTGCAGGTAACAGTGGTACAACATTAGGTAGAATTGGTTTAGGTTATCTCTACACTGATTTTCAACCTCAGGTTACATGGACATTACCTGATTTAGGCGGTGGTTTTGGCGCTAAAATTGGTGTATTTGATCCAAATGATGTTCACGCTGATGATACAACTTTCTCAGCAACTGATAAGCATGCACCTAGAGTTGAAGCTCAGATTACTTGGTCAGGTAGTTTACTAATGACTGGCATAGGTATGAATGCTTGGGTTGATGGTTCTTATCAGAACACTGAAAGATCAACAGCTGAAGCGAATGCTTTCACAAGTCGTACTGGTGGTACTGGAGTAGGTATTAATGCACAACCTCATGATGACACTGACGTTGATTCAGCTGGTGTTGCTTTTGGTACTAAACTTACTTATGAAGGCTTTTCACTTGTTGCTTCCGGTTTCTACGGTACTGCAATGGGTATGAGAGGTCAGCACTCAGTTGGTGCAGCTGGAACTGGTGCACTTGATGACTTCGGTAAACCAAGAAATACGTATGGTGGTTATCTTCAAGGTACATATGACTTTGGTCAAGGTACATCTGTAGGATATTCTTATGGTGGTAACTACTTAAACAAAACATCTGGTGATATTGAAACAACTGGTACTATGAATAATCAAACGATGCATTCTGGTATGATTTGGCACAATGTTACTGACAACTTCAGATTAATTGCTGAAGGTGGATACACTGAAAAAACATGGTATCTTGCTGATGAAGATCAAGAAGATTCATTCGGTGGTATTGGAGCATTCTTCTTCTGGTAGAATTAGAAGTATCTAATACATTCTTTATTTTAAAAAGGAGAGCCTTGAGCTCTCCTTTTTTTTTTGTTAAAACTATATTGGACTTATAAGTCAAAAATATATGACAAAAATTATTTCTCTTTTTCTATTCTTTATCATAGCTAGTTGCTCAACTGTTTCAGATTTTCTTTCAGAAAATAAATTTTACTACAAGAGTGGATATAATAGAGTCCAACTTGATATAGAAGATAAAAGAATTAAAAATGCTCATCCGATAATGATTGATCCAACTAGGATTGAAGGAGCTTTGAAACTTGTACTGACAAGATTTGGAGGAAAACCTCAGCAACTTTTCACAGAAAGAAAGGTTTTTGATTATGCAGCTGCAATAAGTGAAGCCTTGGTAGAAGCTAAACCTAATCAAGATGTCGTATTTACAATTGAGGGATGGTATACGCAAAAAGGTCTTTCAGACAACCGAGTTACTTCTGGAAGAATTTTTTATAATCAATCAGGCCTAAATCTTATTTTTGGCTCAATACTAAGAAAAGGCGCTATCCATGAAACTGATCCAATGCTGTCGGCTGGACTGGAACGAGATTTAAAAAAAAATCCATATTCACCTGGATCAAGATTCCAAACAATAAGAAATAAATTTAGACTGAGTGCTCTACCAAATTCAGGAGTATTTCGACCCGCTGCAGCAAAAAAAAGGCCTGATTGGTTAGTATTTACAAAAAAAGCTTTAAGACCAAGAGGCTTTCTAAGTACTGGTGAGCAAAATATTGCCCTCAGATCAAATATTGAAGTTGAAAACCTTAGAAGCGAGTTACAAAGCTTAAAAAAAGAATTAAGGTCAATTTCTCGTCCTAATAGTCAAAGATATCAATATCCGCCTAATTATAGACAAACTCCATATAATATGAATGTTCAAAGACCTTATAATAATCAACCACCCTACCCTAATCAACCTAATACAGGGTACTATAATCAAAACGCACAAAATAATAATAGTTATGAAAATCAACTTTCTTTAAAATCTCTTGAAAGCATGAGAGAGAGAGGACTTATAAGTGAAGAGAGTTACCTAAAAAAATTAAAAGAACTAGGTTATTAATAACCTTAAAATTCTAACTCCATATTCCATAAAAACATATGATTTGTTGAAGCATCTGTAAGACCGTGCAGATATGCCAAAGATATTTCATACTCAAGAACATACAGTTCAAATTCGGATTCTAGTTGCAAACCATAAAGGTGTTCTTGATTACTAAAAGTACTAAATTTAGATACTTCGCCAAAATCACTAAAGCCTAAAAAACCAAAATTTAAATTTTCAAAAAAAAATTTTTTAATCATTAATTGATTACTTAAGTCGAAAGAAGTGGAGCCAGAGGCATTGGCTCCTAATTCTTTTTCAAAAATAAAGTTTGTTATAAAACTAAATTTATCATTATTGAATTCATTTAAGTATTTATATTCAATTTCGTCAGCTTTTTGTTTTTCTGACACAAAATTATAAGAGAAGTAAAGTGCTCCAGCATAATTTTTGTAGTCAAAGATTTGAACTTGGTTTTGAAATTCAGTTTTCTCCCAATCAAGAGGAGTATCACCCTTGTCAGCCACATGAAATTCCAGTTCTGATTGCCAAAAGCTGTTCCAAGAGTACTCAGTTTCAAAAACATGATGATGCTCTTTATTGAACTCATCTCGATCATCATGATTAAAATGCCCTCTCCATTCCAAAGATTGTCTTCCCTCTTGAACTCTCGGGCTATATATCTTGTGATGAGAAAATGATATTTCTTGGTTTAAAAGTAAAAAAAAAAAAATGAATAAAAAGTACATCAGGTTTTAAGGTCATCCTTAAGAATTGTCATATGAAACTGATAGTCCTCTTCCCCTTCATCTGTTTCTTTATAAATTAATCCTAAAAACTCTTCTTCTAAATATATTTCGCATGAATCTTCAATGGATTTTCTTTTTTTAACCTGAAAATGATCTGTTCTGAAAACCTTATTAAGATAGTCTTCTATATTATTTAATTCATCTTCTGTCATTGCATGAGACTCCCAAATGTATATGATAAACAATTAATTTAATCAAGCAAGTATATATGTCTGACCAGAAAAAAAGAGTGATTTTAACAACTTATCTCGGTTTAATACCTTTTTACACAACTTCAGTACTCGAAATCTTAAATTATAAAGATTTATTTTTTAATAACATTTCAAATTTTGAAAAAATACCGTTTATTTATGGCTCAATAATAGTTTCTTTCATATCAGGCATGCAATGGCAAAAAATGATTCAAAATAAAATTACGAATCATATGTTATTACCTTTGTTCCCTTTAATTCTTGTAGTTACATACGAAAATGAATTCTTTAAAAATTATTCTATTATCGTGATAATTTTTTCAATGTTTTTAAGTTTATTAATAGATATTCTTGTCTTAAAAAAAATAAATGAGATATGGTTTAAAAAATTGAGAGTAAACGCTACTATTTTGGCATCAATATCCTATTTAATATAATTAATCTCTTTTATTTTCAATTACTTACGAAAAATAAAGTTTTTTTTTCTTGAATTAAGATTTTTTTTAGTCATCCTATAAATACTAATATGGGGAGGTTTTTTGGGCAATAGCATATCGTGCCCACCTAATCTGCTTGTGTAAACTTAAATTTTAAATCATGTTGATTTTGAAATTTAATAATTAATACGAAAGGATAAACATATGGATTATATGCTAAAACCTGAAGATTTCGTTGGCGTTACTTTTTGGATAATCTCTGTATCCATGGTCGCATCAACCGCTTTCTTCTTCCTTGAAGCTAACAGTGTAGCTAAGCACTGGGCAACTTCAGTAAGAGTTGCTGGTTTAGTTACTCTTATCGCAGCTGTTCACTATTACTATATGAGAGATGTTTGGGTCTCAACTGGAGAGTCACCTACAGTTTATAGATATATTGATTGGTTGCTAACAGTTCCATTACAAATGATTGAATTTTATTTAATTCTGGCCGCAGTTGGTGCTGCAACCGCAGGAATTTTCTGGAGACTATTAATTGGTACTATTATAATGCTAGTTGGTGGTTTTATGGGTGAAGCCGGCTACATTAATGCTACTGTCGGATTCATAGTCGGAATGGCTGGCTGGATTTATATTCTTTACGAAGTGTTTGCTGGTGAGGCTGCTCAAGCCAGTGCATCAAGCAACTCTGAGGGTATGAAATCTGCCTTTAATGCCTTAAAATGGATTGTTTCAATTGGATGGTCAATCTATCCAATTGGTTATTTCCTTGGTTATTTATCAGGTGGTGGAGCAGACGCTTCAACTCTTAACTGGGTATATAACCTAGCTGATTACATCAACAAAATAGCATTTGGTGTTATCATTTGGGCTGCTGCTAAGTCTGACTCAGCAAAAGCCTAAAATTATGTAAATAATTTATAAGGGAAACATCAAAGCTGATGTTTCCCTTTTTTTTGATCATGCAAAAAACATTCACATCAAAAAATGAAACACAATTCCAATTATTGTCTGACAATGAGAATTGGTTAAAATTACAAGATTTCCAGAAAAATATTGATTTAAGCTTCTTTGATAGAGCTTACTACAGACAAGATCTAAACCAATTAGACAAAGAGATGTCAAAGATGCTCTGTGATGATACCTGGATGGGGCATTGTGCTAAATATCAATTAAAATCTGGTGGCAAAAGATTTAGAGCCATCTTAGCATTTTTGTCTTCTAAGATTTTTGGACTAGAAAAAAAAATTTCTTTAAAGATAGCAATGTGTTGTGAATTTATTCACAATGCATCCCTTATACATGATGACCTTCAAGATAGAGATTTACTAAGAAGAGGTCTTCCTACAATCTGGAATAGGTTTGGAGACCACACTGCAATAAATTTAGGGGATTTTTTTATATCTGCATCCTTTGAGGTTTTAGCAAATATTGAGATTGACGCAAACCTAAAATGTGAAGCAATACGAGAGTTAAGTAAAACTATTAAACAAACAGTTAAAGGTCAGTCTGTTGAGATTTTAGGCAGATCTGATTTTAATTTAAAGATGCAAGACTACGAGTCTACTTCTAAAGCAAAAACTGGTGGATTGATATGTCTACCAGTCAAACTAGCATTGATTCTTTCTGGAATTAATTTTAAAGATGATTATTTCTCTCCTTTATACGAAACAGGCCTTGCTTACCAAATTCAAGACGATTTATCAGATTTTCTTGGACTAAAAGATAGAGGATTGCCAGGGAGAGACTTAAAAGAAGGTAAAATGAATATTTTAATAATGCATTTCATAGAAAATGCTACTAATGGTGAAAAATTTATTCTCCAAAAATTCTTAAAAAAAAGATACGACTCAATTTCTGAAGATGAAATAAGTTTCTGGCTCGAAAGAATTAAAGCTAAAGGAGCTCTTGATCTCTCATTCTCGCACTTGAGTGAAGTTTCCAAAAAAGCAATTGATAGTTCTTTTAAAACTGATCAAAGACTTTCTCAAATTGTGAGTTTTGTGATAAGTTCGATAATTACTAGAATTACTAAAACTAAAAAAAAATCTGAATGAAGAAAACTGCAATTGTTGTAGGTTCTGGATTTGGAGGAATATCAGCTGCCCTTAGGATGAAATCTTTAGGTTATGATGTATCAGTTTTTGAGAAATTAAATCAACTTGGAGGAAGAGCTAGAGTTTTTAAAAAGTCAGGGTTTACCTTCGATGCTGGGCCCACTGTAATTACAGCTCCATTCCTATTTGACGAATTATTTGAACTTTTTAAAAAAGATAGAAAAAAATACGTTAAATTTGTAAAACTTGACCCTTGGTATAGATTTTATTTTTCTTCAAATAAAAAAACTTTTGATTATTCGAAAAGCTTAAAAAAGACAGAAAGCGAGATTTCGAAGTTTAATACTAAAGATGTTGAAGGTTATCACAAATTACTTAACTTCTCTGAAAAAATTTTTAAAGTCGGATTTGAAGAGTTGTCATCTGTTCCATTTCACAATTTCTTTTTTATGATAAAACAAATTCCAAAGTTGATCAAACTAAAGAGTTACCTAAGTGTCTATAAGCTAGTATCCAGATTTATTATAAATGATCAAATCAGACAAGCTTTTAGCATTCAACCTTTACTTTTAGGTGGAAATCCAATTGAAACCACTTCGATATATAATCTTATTCATTTCCTGGAGAGAAAATGGGGCGTACACTACGCTATTGGAGGAACTGGACAAATAATTAGAGGCTTTGAAAAACTGATGAAAGAAGAAAAAATTAATGTTTATAAAAATTCTGAAATTACAGAAATTTTATTCCAAGATAAAAAAGCTATTGGAATAAAAGTTAATAAAAAAAAAATAAATGCAGATAAAATTATTCTTAATACTGACCCAGCTTTTACTTACAAACACTTAATAAATTCCAGAAAAAACCTTAAATGGAATAAAAAGAGAGTTGATAAAATGGATTTTTCAATGGGATTATTTGTTATTTATTTTGGCACAACAAAAGTTTATAAAAAGGTCGCTCATCATACTATATGGATGGGAAAAAGGTACGAGGGGTTGCTTAAGGATATTTTTAATAATCAAATACTTGCTGACGATTTCAGTTTGTATCTTCACAGACCTACAGCCACAGATAAATCTATGGCACCAAGAAATTGTGATAGTTTCTATGTCTTATCCCCAGTGCCGAATTTAAAGAAACCATTTAACTGGATTAATTACGGTAAAGTTTACGAAAAAAAGATTTTGAAGGCTCTTGAAGAAACTATATTACCAGATCTCAATAAAAATTTAAAAGTTTGTTTTCATATGTCACCAGATGACTTTAAAAAAGATTATAACTCTCTTTATGGAAGTGGTTTTTCAGTTTCTCCTATTTTCAGACAATCAGCATGGTTCAGATTTCACAACAAATCAGAGAATTTTAAAAATTTATATTTTGTTGGCGCTGGATGTCACCCTGGAGCTGGTGTTCCAGGAGTAATAAGCTCAGCTAAAGTGCTTGAGAATATTATCAAAAATGAATGAGAGTTATATAAATCTCTCAATTAAAAAAAGAGCAAAGACTTTTTATTTTGCATCATTATTTTTTTCTAAAAATATTCAAAATGATATAGAGGTTCTATATTTATTTTGTAGACTTATCGATGACATCGGAGATAAAGACCATAAAAATATAAAGTCCACGAAAAAAAACCTAGAGAAAATTAAAAAAGACATATCCAATCTTAAATCGGATAATAAAATAGTATCAAGATTTATTAAATTGATGTTTAAGTATAAAATAAATGCACTTATTCCTAATGACCTGATTGATGGAGTTATAAGTGATTTGGAGAAAGTTAATATGAAAAATTTAAACCAATTAATAGAATATAGCTACAGAGTTGCAGGAACGGTTGGCCTAATGATGTGTAAAATAATGAACATACAAGAGAAGAAATTGAAAAAACATGCTATTCAACTTGGTATTGCGATGCAAATTACAAATATTGCTAGAGATGTAAAAGAAGATTTACAAAGAAATAGAATATATATTCCTAAAGAATTTAGATTAAATATAAATAAAGATTTAAGTTTCCTAATAGATGACAAAGTTTTACAAAATAAATTCTCGCATGATCTCGAAATACTTTTACAAATAGCAGACGAAATTTATAATCTATCTTGGAAAGGGATATTACATTTACCAATAAAATTTAGGATTCCTATAGCCATAGCTTCTTTTTTGTATCAATCAATTGGAACAAAAATTAGATCAAAGTCTTATGATATTTGGTCACAAAGAATTTACTTAAGCAAACCAGAAAAATTTATAAAATCCATACAAGTTATCTTCAATTTATTTATAAATCAAAAACTCAAAAGAAACATTAGACTAGAAGAAGATATTAATAAAATACTTTTTAAAATAAAATCAGTTCATTGTGATTAAAACAAATTACGATATTATAATTATTGGTGCTGGTGTTTCTGGTCTTATTTTAGCAAATGAAATAATTGAAAGAACTAATAAGAATATATTAATTATTGAAAAAGGAAAAAACAAACTAATTAATAAGAATTTATGCTTCTGGAATCAACCCAGTAATATATTGACAACCGTTGCTGAAAGTAGTTGGGAAAATATTTCTATTTATATTGATGGCAAGAGAATATCTTTGGCATCTCAAGGAATAAAATACCTTAGAATTAAATCTAGTAATCTTAGAAAATTTTTTATTAACAAATTAAGAAAAAAGAGAAATTTTACTATTCTTAATAATCAGAATATTGAAAGTGTTACAAATGATAAGATAAATATTTATATAAAAATTAAAGAGAATATATATAGTTCAAAACTTTTATTTGACAGTAGAGTTGAGGAAGATAATACTGAAAAAAATGATCTTCTACAACATTTCTATGGAATTGAGGTGATGTTTAAAAAAAATATTTTAAATAAAGGCGAGGCTGTTTTAATGGATATACAGAATAAAGGTAATCTATTTAATTTTTTTTATATTTTACCTTTTAGCAAAAATAGAGCATTAATTGAAACAACGTATTTTTCCCAAAAAAACCTATCTTTAAATGAATATAAAACAGATATAAAAAGATATATTAACAAACATTTTAATGGATATGAGTATAAAATCAAATCTTATGAAACTGGTATAATTCCAATGTTCAAGTATAAGAGGTTTAACTCGCACAATCACATAAAAATTGGGTTGGCAGGCAATTGGGTAAAACAATCCACTGGATATTCACTACAAAACTGTTTTTTATATTCAAAGCAATTAGTTGACTGTATAATTAAAGAGCAAAAGCCTGAAATTAAAGAAAAAAGAATTCTTAATTTTTTAGATAAAACTTTTTGTATTTTTATTAAAAACAACCCTAAAAAATCAAAATTTTTTTTTGAAAACTTCTTCAAAAGAAATAACCCTGAAATTCTGGTAAAATTCATGACTAATTCTGCAAATATTTTTCAAATATTTAGAATAATCATTTCACTTCCAAAGTTTCATATTATTAAATCACTGCTTATAGACAAATGAAATTTATAGAAACGAAATTTTTTATAACCTTTATAATTCTAATGGTTCCAGTAGTTTTTCTTTATGATGACCATCTATCGGGAAATTATTTAAATCAAATTCTTCTTTTCTCACTTCCACTTTTATGGCCAGGACTTGCTCATGGGAGTTTGGATTTACTAGTTGCTAAAAAGAACCATTTAATTAAAAATAAATTTCAGACATTTCTCTTCTTATTTATTTATATTTCTATTCCACTAATATTTTTTTACTTATGGATTATGTTTCCTAACATATTATTTAAAATTTTTTTATTATTATCAATCCTTCATTTCGGGATAAGTGATAGCATTACGAGTAATAAAATAATTGAAACATTAATTAGAGGGTTTTTGGTAATAATTCTCCCATTCAAATTTCATCTTGAAAAAACTATTGAGATATTTTCATTTTTTTATATAGAAGAAAACGAACTGTTAAATTTAAGTAAATATTTTAATTATCTATATATTATTTTAATTTTATTAATAACCTTTTTCTTAATTCAAAATTATAAGAAAATATTTTCGCACAATAAATTTTTGATATTTATAATAGAAATGATTTGTTTATTTTTTTGTTTTTGGTTTTTTGAACCTCTTATATCCTTTTTTATCTATTTTTGTTTTCTTCATTCTACTCGTCACTTAATTGATGAGAAAAGAAATTTAGAATTAAATAAAAAGAATCTTTTTATTAAAACACTCCCGATGACAGTACTAACAATAATATTTTTTACATCACTATTTTTTTATTTTAATGATAATCCAAATAATTTGAACATAAGTATTTTAGTTATAGGACTATCATCATTGACTATCCCGCATATTCTTTTAATAAATTTTACAAAAAAAGATTAATAGTATTCTTGAGTCTCTAAATTTCTAAACCATTTTGTTTTTTTTTTTTTGCTCGAAGAGTCTAAATTAGCTGGAATATTATAAAGATTAATATCATCTCTGTCAGCAATCCTGGTTTCTAAATTAATTCTTTGATTAACTCCAATTTTACTTCCGTGTAGATGATGTCCGGAAAAACAAAGCACCTCACCTTTATTTAGATTGAATTTAATTTTTTCTTTTTCATTTATAATAATTTTTGCTTCTGGAACGGATTTGTATTTTTTTGTTTTTTTATATAAATCATAACTCCAAGATGAACTATTATTTTCTACTTTTTCTTTAAAATACCTAGGAACAATAAAAATTGAATTATCCTGTTTTACATCATGTATTGGAATCCAAAGGTTTATCTGATTAAATATATTTGATGCCCACGTATCTCTATGAGGAGGAGCAGGTTTAAGACTTCCAAGCTTTTCTCTTCCTTTTGGAGGACTATATCTAAGAGTTATCATATCCATGAAGGTTTTACTTGATGTAAAGCCAAGTTTTTCTAGAAATATTTTAAAATTATTCCTTAGTATTTTACAATTCTTCACTCTGCTCTGAAGAATGTTAAAAAATCTATTAAGTTCATGTTTTGATTTAGAATTTATTAGATTATTTTTGGTACTATCAAAAATTTCAAAGAAATATCTGTTAGTTACATCAATGATTTCTTTCATCTCATCAGAAATATTAATAATTATGATTTTTCCCTTAAATATTTCTTTTTTAAAAGAACTCTCTGATATTTCACAAATTGATAATTTTAAGACTTTATTTTTTGAAATATTTATCATTTATTGAAGAAGTTTTTTTTAAGACTACTCTTCGTAATATTTATATTGAAGGTCCAAGTAAGACCCTCCTTCACATTCAAGCACATTTTCAGGACCTTTATTACCATTAACTCTTTTTTGTGAGATCAAAAATAAGTTTTGATAATAAATTGCCTGCCTTTCTTGAAGCGTCCAAAGTGTTCTTTCATCTAAATCAATAACTCTGCTATCATTTTTTTGATAATGGTGAACCAGTTCATGCAGTATAATTGATCTATCGCATATACTCTTTTCTGGCTTTAAGCTGTCAATATAATATATGCCATTTTCTTTTACATAGTATGCTTTAACCCTGCAATTCTCAGAGGAAAAGCAAGCTTTATCTGACATCTCTTTATTAGAAAGTTGAAAGAATTTTGGATCATCTATCTTACTTTTAAATTCAGTATTCTCAATTATCCACATACTTAAGAAAATAATTAGTTTATCAGAAATCATTTTGTTTTTATTTCGGAGATTTTTTTTCCACTTTTAGTTTCATAAGTTCTAATTAACTGGCTATTATCATTTATGTTTTCAAGATATATATGTATTTGACTCTTTTCAATTTGAAAATCTTTAAATTCATAGACGTCCTCAATTAATGGGTTAAGAATTAATGAATTGGATAAAATCTTATCATCGTTTTTATATTTTTTAAATATCACTATAATTGTAGTAGATAAGAGAATAATTATAAGTATACCCAAGAAAACAACTGTAAATTTAAGGAATTTCTTCATTGAAAAAAGATTATATAACTATTTTGATCACTAGCCAAGATTATGGAAAAAGAATAGATTCCTTGATTTGTAGCAAATTAAATAATTATTCTAGAAATAGACTTCAATCACTTATTCTTATGGGTAAATTAAAATTTAACGAACAAATAATCAAACAACCATCCTTTAAATTAAAAAATGATGGGATTATTAAATTAGTAATACCAGATCCCGTCATATCCGCAATAACCCCTCAAAACATAAAAATCAATATTGTATATGAGGATAATTATCTCATAGTAATAAATAAAGACCCTGGAATGGTTGTGCATCCCGGTTCTGGGAACAAAGAAAACACATTAGTGAATGCATTACTTTCTCACTGCAAGAACAATTTATCAGGCATCGGAGGTGTTCTAAGACCAGGCGTGGTTCATAGAATTGACAAAATGACAAGTGGTCTTCTCGTATTTGCTAAAGATGATCAAACTCACAAAAGCCTTTCGGATCAATTTAGGAGAAAAAGCACTGAAAGGGAATATGATCTATTAGTCTGGAACCTTCTTCCAAATAAAGAGGGTATTATAAATAAGAACATATCGAGATCAAAATTTAATAGAAAAAAAATGTCTGTTTGTGATTCAAGCAGTGGGAAAAATGCGATTACAAGCTATAAATTAATAAAAACGTTTTTAATAAATGAAGATATCAAAATTAGTTATTTGAAATGCCAACTGCAAACAGGAAGAACCCACCAAATCAGAGTTCATATGAGCCACATTGGAAACCCATTAATCGGTGATAAGACTTATAGCAGAAATAGTTATTACCTTAAGTTACCTTTGCAATTAAAGAGTTTAATATTCGAAAACTTCATCAAAATAGATAGGCAAGCTTTACATGCAAGATACCTTGGTTTCTACCACCCAGTAGAAAAAAAAAAATTATTATTTGAATCTAAATTACCTAATGATTTTATTCAAACTCTTGAAAATCTAGGTAATTTAAAAGTTTAATATAAGAAATATGAACAAAAATTAATATTTTGTTCATGTTATATTCATTTTACTCTTGACATATATATTTTTATTTTTAATATAATAAATTATGAGTTACATAAGAAAAAAATTTAATATATCCGTTGATCAAAATGATATCTCTGTTTATTTAAGGGAGATTCAAAAATACCCTATACTGACCCACGAAGAAGAGATAAAGTTATCTACAGAGTGGATAGAGAATAAAACAGATTCTGCAGCCCACAAACTTGTCAATTCCCATTTAAGACTCGTAGTTAAACTAGCAATGAAATATAGGGGCTATGGTCTTCAATTAAGCGAACTTATATCAGAAGGAAATCTAGGCTTGATTCAATCTTTAGACAGGTTTGACCCCAAAAAAGGATTTAGACTATCCACTTATGCTATGTGGTGGATTAGGGCTTCTATTCAAGAATACATTCTGCATTCTTGGTCTCTTGTAAAGATTGGAACAACAGCCGCACAAAAAAAACTCTTTTTTAACCTTCGCTCACTTAAAGGAAAGCTTAAAGCATTAGATGATGGTGATCTACCCCCAGAAATGGTAACAGAAATAGCCGATAGACTTGATGTTGCCGAAAATGAGGTGGTGGATATGAATAGAAGGCTCGCAGGCCACGATCATTCTCTTAACAACCCCTATTCTCTTGATAATGAAGAAGAATGGATAAACGGACTTCCAGACGAAAGAGACAATCACGAAAATTCTTTTATACAGAATGATGAGCTCTTCAAAAGAAAAGAGATTTTAATGGTAGCATTAAAAAATCTAGATGAAAGAGAAAGAAGAATCCTTACACAAAGAAGATTAGTTGATGACCCTCTAACTTTAGACCAATTAAGTAAATCTTTTGGAATTTCTAGAGAAAGAGTTAGACAGGTTGAAGTTAGGGCCTTTGAAAAGCT
>MDSV01088550.1_pt1 | contig 13263 bp, 19 predicted proteins | sample 810851 | NCBI WGS metagenome assembly MDSV01 (sample SAMN05326640, study PRJNA326480) | marine metagenome | isolation source: seawater | place: Atlantic Ocean: North East | collected 2012 | reverse complement strand
GGATTCCATAAACATTATTTACTACATGGAAACATTAAAGATCAAATCAAACAAATCGGAAATGCTGCTCCACCGACTCTTATTTATATTTTAGGGTACTTCGGCGTTTTACCATTATTAGAATAATTATTATTCCGTTACATCATCATCAAGACATGTTGTTTGGAACATCATAGCAGTTACCAAATAAGGATCACAATTAGAACTAGGACGTCTATCCTCAAAATAACCCTTTTTATTTTTATTATTTTCATTACCTATTCTAATTGAAGCACCTCTATTCGCAATACCATAAGAAAAAGTATCATATGATGCGGTTTCATGTTCTCCTGTCATTCTATCTATATTACCTGAACCATACACTTCCATATGTTCCATATGTTTTTTGGATAATTTATCAATAGCTTGATGTATAAAAACAATACCTTCTTTATCATCAAACCCTTCACGCATTTTTTTTGTGCTATAATTTGTATGACATCCTGAACCATTCCAATCACCTTTTAATGGTTTTGCTTCAAATGATACAATAGTATCATATATCTCGGCAACTCTCTTGAGTATATAACGTGCCATCCATAAATGATCTCCTTGTTGAATTCCTAAACATGGCCCTATTTGAAATTCCCATTGACCAGGAGCAACTTCGGAATTTATACCTGAAATTTTAATACCAGCTAAAATACAGGCATTTAAATGTCTTTCCGCAATTAATCTACCAAAAGCATTTTCAGAACCAACCGAGCAATAAAATTGACCTTGTTCTTTATTTTCTTCATATCCTAATGGTTTCATATTCTTAGGGTCAATTAAAAAATATTCTTGTTCTAATCCAAACCATGGTTCTTCTTCAGGTTTTTGACTAAAAATATTAGAAGCCCAAAAACGATTATTAGTTTCAATTGGATCATTATTGGGTGTATAAGTATCACAAAGTACCATTTTATGTTGTGCGCCGCGAAATGGATCATTAAATAGTGCTCTTGGTACAATAATAACTTCAGAATCACTTCCATATGCTTGTCCAGTAGAGCTACCATCAAAATTCCAATAAGGTACATCATCAATCGTTTTTATTTCTTTGTATAAAATCTTTGTTTTACCACGTAACTCATTATTACCTCCAATCCAAACATACTCAATTATAGTTAACATTCTAATAATAATAATATTATTCATATTTTTAAATTGTTATATTAGATTAATTATATTTCCATTATTTATTCAAATTTAAATGATGATTTCTAACCAAAAATAAGCTCACGTTGAAGAGCATAAATCTCACAATCAATTGTATCTATTTTTTCATTTAACTTATCCCGTTTTTTTTCCAAAACTCCCAATTTCTTATATATTGCCTTTACTCTTTTAGCTTCCGTTTTTTTATATAATTCCTTGTTTTTATTACTCATTTTTTCAAATTCATCGTAAACTTGTTGTTTCTTCTTGGTATATTCCGCTTCCAATGATTTATATTTTGGCATAATGTAATAATTAGCAATGATTTTATACATACATAAAATTATTGAAAAAAAGTATCAATTTTTTATTGATAATCACATTTATTATTTACGTCTAGTTCCACGTCTATTTCTACGTCTAGTTCCACGTCTAGTTCTAGACTTATTTCCACCACGTCTTTTGTTTGCGATTGATCCTTTATGTTGTTTCATAAATTTTTTAATTTTTTTCCCAGCAATTTCCTCTTTTTTTTCTTGTGATGGTGATCTTGGTGATCTGTTGATTGGTGATGGTGATGGTGATCTTGGTGATCTGTTGATTGGTGATAGTGATGGTGATCTTGGTATGATATATTCCTCGTCAAATTGCTCGTTATCTTTTGCTACATACCACTCATAAGGCTCTTTCGCAATTCTGCCGTGGTACATCTTAATATCTGAATTACCAGTTGTAGAATAGTCTAAATGACCATCTTTTCTAATCACATTATCCGAGTCTAGATGATATATAGTCCAATTTTTAGGTATTGGTATTGGTAATAGTCTTTTTCTATTTTTGTATAATTGGTATTTAGACCAATAATGACCTTTATAGAACTGCGTTATTGGTCTAAGAGGTTCGGGGATTTTATCTTGATATATAGTTTCATATTTACCTTCCCAGCCATGCGTTAGGGGGGTAGGAGATTCCGGGATTTTATCCATATATATATTAAATATATTTTATAGAATTATAATTTATGATATTTTAATATTTTTCCCGAATCTTTGAATTTTTACTATAGACGGTTTATCTAATTTAATAATTTTTCCTAATTCTGTTATTTTATAATAATCATCTTTAATCTCTTGTACTTTACTAACAATCTCACCACACGATCCCAATATATGTAACAATTTACATCCATTTTCGACCTTCTTTGTACGTTTTCTCATAAGTTCAAATCTTTCTAAATCTAAAAACAAATAATCTACACATGTCATAAGTGATGGTTGGGCAACACAAATACTATTAACTAGATCCACAATTTTACGTAAAGGTGATGTAACCTGTAAATAATCACCTGAACGTAAATAAACCGGTTGATTAATATGACTAACAATTTCTTCAAATGATTGTTGTTTTCTGACAAAAATTCCCATCTTATGTCTATCACCCACGAACCCACACACTCTTTCCATCCAAAATTTTACCAAATCCTTACTATTTTCTATAGTGTTACCAACAATATTTGTAACATCCATTAATTTTTGATAATTTAGATTAGATAATAATATTTCTTCATCATAGACAAAATTCTTATTTATATTCACAAGCGCATTTTTAATAGAAAAATCATATACTCCTCCTTGTAAATTAATAAAAAACGAGTATTTAACAACTATTCTTTGTGTATTTTCATATAAACTACAATATTTCTCAGTAAGTAATTGTGGTAACATAGTATGTGCTTTATGTGGTAAATACACAGATGAAAACATATCTTTGATAAAAGGCCATAAATCAAAATGATCCAACCAAATATGTACATTTGTAATAAATACATCGACTCTATAACCATTTTCAATATCACAAATAGATAGGGCATCATCCATATCCCTGGTATTTTCACCATCAATGCTAAAAACGAAGGTTTTTTCATCTATTTTTTCGTAATCTTTGTCATATTGAGATAAAATACGTTCAAAATCATATTCACTTTCACTATTTGTAATAAGTACATTTTTTATTTTTTTATGACTAACATATAAGTCATTGGCTTCTAATAAATAATTATAATAATTAATATCTTCTATACAAGTACCGTAATTTTGTAATAATGAACCCTTAGGTGGTTTACTAACTATATCGGCATATTTGAATTGAACATATATATTTTCTACTTTCTTTGAGAAACCGATCTTCTTCTCATATGGAATAATTAAATTCGGAACATCCTTATCATAAGGTACACATTTATAATAATATTTATTGCCGCGAATACCAAAAGATTTATCTAGAAATAATTGGCCACAATAACCCTTATTAAAGACCACATGTTGAGTTGATTCTTGTGGTATATGTTCCTTTATTTCATTGACTGTTTCTGCTATAGAATGTAGATCAATATATTTACTCATTACGTGTATATATATAGTGTAAGTTTTATATTTGTTACCGTAATAAATATAAACACTATTTTATTATCATATATAATAATGTCTGAAATCAAAATAAGACGAGCAACTATGAGTGATTTATTGGAAGTATCAAAATATGATAAGACACAAACCGATGTGAAAATAATGAAAAATCAGGAGCATTTTGGGCAAAGAAAGCGAATAAAGCCATGACGCACGGGGTCAAAGAGCCAACAACAGATTGTCCCGAAAGGGTTTAATAAAGGATTCCGTAAGTAATTTAGATGGTGGAAAAATATATGAATGAACCGTTTTATGGCAAACGACGAAAATATATTTTATAAGTATATAATATAGAAATGTCTACTATTGAAAATATCCACCAACGTATAAACGATTTAATAACAAAAATATGTAACGAACTTATTACTTTTAATACTAGTAATACTAGTAATATTAATAATGATAGTAGACGTAATTTAATATATGTAAGTCATAATAATGATAATAGACCTAATATTATATTAGAAAGGTATTATAAAGTGATTAAACTATATTTTAATTTTTCACAAACTGAAAATATTTTAACTCGATTATATCAGCTCGAATTGACCGAGAGCGAAGATATAACTAGTGAATTGAGACAATTATCTAATGATTTAACTTTGATCGAAAACCAATATAATAATACCGCAAGAACAGGTGGAAATAGAAAAAGAACCACATTAAAAAGAAGACGTCGTTAAATTAGTATAAGTATATATACTCTACAAGTTGTGAAAACAATATAAATATTCCATATCATAAAATATAAAAAATGGACGCATTTTATATTTTACAAGCATCATTAATGACAAAATATATGACCGAGCCAACAAATCCGTATATATTGGTCGTTTTTTTCATTTACGCGGTTTATAAGGCCACACCTATTTATATAATCGCGCATATAAACAACACATTAGAATACTATTTAACTAATGATTATAATACATCATCAATTGTGGTACCCTTTCATTTGAAGATCTATTCAGGATATAACCAAAAATCAATGGTGAAAACCCTATATAGTGAACGTTTCCACGCAATCAATCATCATTTGAAAAAATATCATATTGACAAGATAAGTTCTATGACGGAAATAATAAATTTCGAAAATGGATTATACCTCGATATAAACAAATCGGATTTTATTTTGATTCCGAAAGACAGTCAAGAAATATTAGTAGATAAGGACCAAAATATTTATATAGAATTAATTTACGATTCGGTGTCAGAAGAGAAGGACGACAAAGAGAAGAACAAATCGCTATACTCATCAAAAAAGTATGTATATCGAATATACAAAAAGGGGATAAATGAAGCATCAGTACTCAACGATTTCGTGGAGCGTTTGGAAAAAGAGTATAAGAATGACACAAGCAAATATGAGCAAATTGTGTTCGAGCATAAGAAATCATACCATGATGACGAAGATTGTACATCGATTTCATTCAGCGAGACGCCGTTCAATACTAACAAATCATTCAACAATATATTTTTCGAACAAAAAACTGAATTTATCGAGTTTTTGGAACCCTTCATAAAATCCAAGTGTAAAAGCGTTGATATGTCAAATTATGAATATTATGGAATACCATTCAAGGGTGTATGTATGTTACACGGTCCTCCTGGATGTGGTAAATCGTCGCTAATAAAATCCACTATAAAACACACGGGTCGACATTGTGTATTGGTATCATGGTCAAAGTTGAAAACATGTAGTGAATTCGTGGCGCTTTTTCGTCCTTTGAAAATCGGAAATCGAGTATATGAGCAAAGCGAGTTGGTGATCGTATTTGAGGATTTTGATGCGAATAGTAGCGAGATACTAAAAACGCGTGAAAATTTGAAATTAGCAACAAAAACAGGTGCGAAACCGATTATTGAGTTGAGCGAGGAGAAACTGAAAAAAATATGCGAAGATAATTTTTTAGTACCAATTACATCTGCTCAAAATAGTGACGAATTAAATCTGGAATATATATTGAATGTTCTAGATGGGATTGTCGAATTACATAATAGTCTGGTATTTTTCACGACAAATGATTTGGACGCAATAGATCCGGCGTTAAAACGTGTAGGACGAATAGATAAGACAATAAAAATGGATTATATAACCAAATTGGGGTTAGAAGAGATGTTGCGTTATTATTACAATAAGAAATCATTGCAAAAATATAGTAAAAAGATTGCTACCATCGTGAAATCCAATATGTGTTACGCAAATATTATACAGAGCATTTCCGAGTCAGAAACGATTGATGATTTTTTCAAACGTATTAACAACTAAATAAATTATTAAAAATTCTTTATTTTATCGTTTAAAAAACGTTATAGCTTTTATTGGCTTTTTTTCTCTCACCTGAGTGAATTGCTAAACTACTCCTTAATAATAAAAAGAATGCAGGTATAAAAAATAATTATTAAGAGGTGAACTTTAAATTTGCTTTAGATCTATATTTCGTTTAATTAAAAGTGCTTCATCCGCAATAGGTAGTTTCACGTGACTTTCCCAAAAGTAGCGACAAAATGCCCAGCCGAATTCATATTTCTCAAAAAAATCAATATTTTTCTCACTGATATATTTGCGCAATTGTTGTGGTAATATATTATACTGTCCACCAGGAATGACATAGAGTAGTTGAAAATTGCTACAATATGCCTCCTGATCATTATTAACAAATTTTTTGTCAAAATTAGGTATGTATTGAACTAGATCAGTAAGTAATGGCGGATAATCATATTTATAGCTCCATTTCCAGTTGATACAATCCCCATTATAATAATGATATACCCATTCCAATCCTTCCATATAGTTTATACAAATATTCTTCACTAATTCCGTTTTTCCAGTCATATTTATTCCAAAAAGAGAGAAATAATATCTATTTTCCCAATATTTTTCATTAGGCATTATATACATTTCTTCAGTGCGATAAATGATGGGTAAATTATTGATAAACATTTCTTCATCACAATTCGCCCAACTTTTCCGCGCATGTTTATTGCGTATATCATACTCTTGTAATAAATACTCATGTTCACTCTTACATAATTCCTTTATAAACAGATAAAAGTGGTACCAAACGATTTTCCCATTTTTAACGAAATGTTTCCCTGGTTTATTTCCAAGTACTTTAAGATAGACCTGTAAAAGTGTATCGATCCCATGTGTACGGATATTCAATGCTGGGAAGTGAGGCATGAAATCATTACCCAGTAAAAAACAGAGAAAAATGTAATCATACAATCTATCTTTTTCGTGATTTGGCGAGATTTCATCTAATATACGATCACTCAAATAACGAATATCTAAAAATAAGAACTCAGAATCCAACTCTTCCTGATAATAATCAGGTGTTTCACGAAACGTATATATATTTTTAGTGTTCTGAAGATGAAATATAGACAACATGATCAAATCGGCGTCTAATCCATATAGAGCCACGAGATCGTTACTATAATCACATTTTTTAATATGATGAAATAATTTATGTTCACCTTCACCATGCTCATTTGAACTAGACATAATAAGTTCCTGGACATTGTATTTTGATGCATTTGAAAAATATGTTTCTAATTTTGAAGATAAATAATCCATAAAAGCAGTACCAGGAGTAATATTACAGCTCGACCACTGTGATTTTTCACTTTTTTGACTTGATAAAAAATCGGATTTATAACGTCTTTGTTTTTGTTGTTTCATTTTAGCAAATGGTGCTACTCCATCAAATGCCAAAAAAATAGTATTAGAAGGTTTTATTAACTGAATATAATCTTCTATTTTTGCTATGACAAAATCAACAATATCTCGCTCATAATCAGATGTATTTACGAACTCAATATTTTTCAACGCATCATAAATAATAGAATTACAATCCATGAATAAACTCTGAAAGTATCCAGAATTTGGTGTCTTCATAAGTGTTTTTTCATATTTCTTAATAATATAAGAAAAATAACTCGGGATACCCATTTGTCATATATTATTAATATGAATTGTTTATATTCATATCAAAATATATTAAATATATATATAAATGGAAATCAATATTACAAAAGCATTGTATTTATTTCTCAGATTATCACCGTTTATTGTTGTGTGTTATTTTACATTAATGTCTATTTTCAATCAAGATATTAAAGGGTTGATTTATTTAGCCGGTTTGATGTTTACTTGTGCATTAGCAGTAGGTTTAAATAAGTTCTTCTCCACTGATATAACTGATACCGCAATGAATATGGAATGTAAAATCACATCTTTAGGAACAAATGATGATTCTTTATCAAAAATTCCGCTAGGAATTCTCACATTAGCATATACATTCTTTTATTTATTATACATCATTATCACGTATAACATGGTAAATAAAAATATCCCAATTTTAGTTATTTTCCCAATATTAATAATAACCGAAATGACATTTCAATTAAAATATAAATGTACACAAAATGCTTCATTATTAGCAATATCATTAATACTAGGATCATTTTGTGGATGGATTTGGGGAACAATAATTGATTCTACTGGTCATACAGATTTACAAGTATTCAACGGAATTAGCACTAGACAAGTATGTGATAGACCTAGTGCTACAAAATACAGATGTAGAATTGTCAAAAGATAATTAACAAAAATGATTATAATTATCAATTAACCATTTTTTAACATAATTACATGTATGATTACGTGACATACTATGTATTGTTAATGTATTTGGTATATTATATGCTTTCACGAATCCATTAATAATATTTTTCATATTTGCTTGTTTATATTTATCCAATTGATTTTCAGAAAATAATGGAAAATTTTTACGTTTATTTACACTATTATGAAAAAGATATAAATGTCTTTCTAGATCTTGTTTTTTAGTAATATTATTAAAATTAATACCATCTAAATATCCTTTAGCATGATGAGAACATAATGGACATGGTAAATTTGTACATATTAAATAGACAACTTTCAATACTTCTTGACGATTACTTTGAAAAAAAGAAACACTTATATTGCTAGCAAGACAATGTAAAAAATTCCATATCGGTGTTCCCCATTTCATAGTATCATTAGTGTCAGTTTCATTTATATTTTGTTGCTTAATAGTTTTTTTTACAGAATTTTCAATAATTTGTGTTTTATTAATTATTGGAGTATTATGTATTTTAGTTTTGACACTAAATAATAAAGGCATCGACACAGGGGGTCTATTTTGGGTTCTTTGTGTAGTTTTTTTAAACATTTATATAAATATCAAATAAATTAAAAACAGAAATATATATGTATATATATACATGGATCAAAAAACAAAATTAGTTGAACAAATAAAAAAGTGGGTGAAAATAGATAATGAGATAAAACAATTGAAAAAAGAAGAGAATACTCGCAAAAAATTACAAAAACAAATATCAAGTGAACTAATCGAAACTATGCGAGAAAATGAGATTGATGAATTTAATATAAAGAATGGTAAACTAATTTATTCAAAACAAAATATAAAAAAACCAATAACAAAAAAGAATCTTGTAGATATTTTATCTAAATACTTTGATAGTACAGAAAAAGCCGGTATATTAACAGAATATATTGATGAAAATCGGGAAATAACAGAAAAAGAATCTATTAAATTCAAACCAAATGGTATTTAATATTTATAACGTTAATACAATTCAGAAATACTATAAATATTTTCATTTTTATTATATTTTCCAATTAATTTGGGGCTTTGTGATCCTTCTAATATATCCTCCATTTTATAAATATTATTAAAATCATCTATATAATAAATAATCCCTTTTATATCTTGTGTATAAATTTCCAATTTAGTTGAAGTTTCATGTACACCAATTAATCCATGTGGTACGCTTTTACAATGGGTACCACAAAAATCATTTCCGTCTTTTTTTCTACGTGTACATTGTTCGCCGTTAGAACGTTTTGCTGCGCATCTATTATCTACTGGAATAGAGTTTTTCACTCTTTTACGCTTAATCAACTCCTCCTTTTCAATAGTACATCTAGGGTATTCAAAAATAAACTCATGAATATGTGTCATATTTTCAGGAGATATTTCCAAACCATTTATTTTTGAACATATTTGTTGTTTAAAGTCGGTTATATACGTCTCTATCTTTTTATTAATACGTTTTTCCATGGTATTATATGTTATAAAAAACATATAATATACATTTCAATTTTTTTCATTATTATTATTATTGTTTTCAGTTAATTCTGGATCAGGAAACGCTTCTGCTAACATATCAAAATGATTTTCTTTCATATTCTTAACAGCATTTACCAATATAAAAAAACATCGTTTATAATCTTTTATGCTTTCATATAATTTTAATAAACGTATAGTTTGTTGTATATATAATTCTTTATCCATTATACTATATCATATATTTTTTCAAAAATTTTACGTGACTCTTCGCATGCGGTTTTTAAAACTTTTTCAACCATTACTTTATCCGCAATTTGATTAAATGCTACACGTATAATACTGTGATGATCATGTGGGTGATTTTTTCTAAATCCACAATATGACAATAATTTATCCTTTTCATAATAAAGTGTATATAATAAATATTCCAATACTTTACCCATAGTATAATCTTCATCTTCCAAAAATATATCATAACAATAATCCATAGATGTTTCACTCATCAATATATTTATTAATTTGTTTTCAACACTTTCTGTAAGTAGTCTAAATTTAGTAATAAGAATTTCTGCTCCTTTCTTCACAATTTCCTGATTTTCATAAACACCAACACTTTTTACAGTAAAATCAAAACTATCATCTTTATAATAACGTTGTGCATCTAACAAATAGAAATTCTTCTTCTTCAAATTAATATCTTCTTTTGACGCACTTTCCTTGACCAATTTGGCTTCAGCTTCCTCCCATATTTTATTAATCTTATCTAAATCGGGTGTATTTCCATAAGCACACTTACTTACACTATTAAACATACTACTTTCTTTGGCATTAGATATTGAAAATTCAGATGTCAAATGTAATTCTTCTCCTGGAATAGAATCACTAATCTTTGGTCGTAATCGTGCAAAATCAATAAAGTATTCATTTTGAAAAGGTGGAAATATTTTTCTAAGTTCTTCATTTGATAAATAGTCATTCTCGTCATTTTTACTTCTAATCTTAAAATGTTCTGTTGTCACATATTGAAGTGTATCCGTTTCATTTTTAACATGAACATCTAATATATATTTTCCTGGTAGTTTTTCTAACTCATCTATTTTCATATGAACTGGTATACAACTCAATCTTTGTTTCAATATTTCATTATGTAAACGGCCGGTATTTTTATGAATAATACAATCATTCGTTTCATGATTTTCTGTTTGAAATACAACCATTGGTATATCCATTATTATTGTCCTTCGCAAAGCATTTGCTATACTTACATTTAAACCATATAATGTAAATTTATATATTTGATTTTCTTCACTTACAGATGTAATTTGCGGTTCCATAATTATAAAGTATAATATAATATTATATTTTAAATCAATTTTTTAAACAAACATAAATGTAATTATCACCAATAAAAGCAGTATAAAAGGCAATAATACCAACAACCAAGATACTGATTCATATCCGGCACCACATAATATATTTAATATCCATGTCCAAAATAAAACATAGATAACTTTTATTAAAAAGATCAAAAAAGTATTTGGAACCGGACAACTCATTTCACCTAAACAATAAATATTTACATTACCATAATTTTGAATAGACGAAACTATAATAAAGATAGTAGATATAACCAAATATACATATGCAGGAGTACACAAATTACTCAATAATTTCATTATATATTAAAAAAATAAAATTATTTCAATAAATAAGGTTGTATTGAAACATTTCCATTATCTGTAGTTTTTGCTCCCAATATATCACTCATATTCTGATTACCCAGTGTATTTCCAAGAGCAGTTATGCTACCACCACTAGATAAATTATTAAAATTACCAAATATATTTGTCAAATTGCCACCTTTAATCAATCGCTTATTTATTTTATTAGAACGTCTTTTGTGTGTATTTCTACCACCACCAGTAGTAGAACTAGGATCTTGTGATACGTTCATATTATAAGGTAAAAATTTATTTAACGGTAAGTCAGAATACCCTCCTTTTTTAATATTACGTCTGGTTTTACCACCGATCGAATGAACTACTTTATATGTTTGTTTACCCTTTCCTTTTCCTTTACCCTTTCCTTTACTTTTTTTTTTTCCTTTCATTGAATTATCTTCAATATAATTATATCCACCTTTCATTATATATATCCACTACAAATTATTCTACATCGACATGGGTCAACATATGGCGTCTACAACACGGATCTTTCAAATGTAATTGATCTAAAACTGTTCCCTCTGCGGTTTTTTCTAAATTACTATTTGTCAAATAGATAACTTTAGTTAATGACTGTTTATCTTTCATCTTTATCTCCTTCACTTTATTCAAATAAAGTCTATATTTATCTGCTAAAACACACCCGCAAGTAAAACATTTAATAGGTATAATCATAGTTATTTATATAATCTATATATCTTATATTTTCAAATCAATTTTATTTTAATATTATATATGAACAATATTAAATCGTTTATAACCAATAATAAAATACTCAATTTCATTCCAAGATTAATAATATTATTAGTTCCTATATTTGTATTATTTTTAGTAATATATGATCTGTTTAGTACTAAAGAAAATTTTGAAGGTGACGAAGACGAAGAAGAAGAAGATGTATTAGAATATGATCCTGATAATTTAGATACATCATACAATGAAAGTGGAAGTACAGACTTATCAAATATAAACTTCTTTAATGATAATCAATATTATAGTTCAGAAAATGCCACAACATACACAAATAGTAATTATGTACCAAGTTATGAAGACACTGTATATTTAACTCGCAGTAGTCTAGTATCTAATTCTAAACCCATATATGATAGTCCATCATCTTTAGCAGGATTTTGTGATTATACACATAGTAATCCATCAAAGACTGAAGAAATATGTAATAAAATAGATAATGAAGTATGTGCTTCAACAACATGCTGTGTATTACTAGGTGGTGAAAAATGTGTTGCTGGTAACAAAAATGGTCCAATAATGACAGAAAATTATAATAATCCGGATATAAGTCATAAAGACCATTATTATTTCAATGGTAAATGCTTTGGAAATTGTATAAACCCAACTGAATATTAAAAATACAACTCATCTTCGCTATCACTATCACTATCATGATATAAATTCCGCCGAATACTTTCATTTACTAAAGCATTAAGAATAAATTCAAATTCCTCTTTTTTATCATACTTTTTATTTACATTTAATACCATTATTTTTATATCGCATTTTTTAAAACTAGCAATTCCACAAGTATAAAAATGCGACAAATCCAATGGTACAAGTTTTTTTTGATCAACAATTAACGGGCCATTATTTTCATTAAAAATATTAAATAATAATATAAACTCGTTATTTGACAGACTGAATAAGCTGTCAATATAATACATAGGTTTATATAATGGTATCATATAACTATATTCAAATATATTTATATATTTAAAAATATATATATATTATATC
>MDSV01050778.1_pt1 | contig 13263 bp, 14 predicted proteins | sample 810851 | NCBI WGS metagenome assembly MDSV01 (sample SAMN05326640, study PRJNA326480) | marine metagenome | isolation source: seawater | place: Atlantic Ocean: North East | collected 2012 | reverse complement strand
TCTTTTGATTGAAGATTGATAAAGCCAAAATATATTCCCTTCTCGTCTTCCTGGATAAGAACTTTTTGGAAATGCTTTGGTTCAGCTAATGAAAATGGCATGGACTCATAATATTTGGTCCATTCTCTAGCTTCAGACCATTCTCTATCATCCAAAACACCATCTATAGAAACTTCTAATGCACTGAGATGATTAGGTAAAACTGAAAGTCCTAATAAATAGAAAAATAATGGTTTAAGCTTCCTATGCAATTGTGGTCTCATTTTGAGATGCAGTATTTTAATAGTTCAGAACTTTAAAATCTATATCTAAGTTTTATGGTGAAGTTATCACTCTGGGGATCGTCCCAAGGTCTTTTATATAATTCATTTAAACTATCCTCTTCATCGTACGCAGCAACCCTTCCACCTTTTGTATATACAACATACAAATACGCAAGAGGTTGTATTTCGTATCTATACCTTACTTGAAAGGCTAATTGACTAACTGTAATTGGCGGTAATAATGTTTCGTATGGGTTTAAATTACCATTCAGATCCCCTAAATAGGGCTTAGGGTTCCTAGCCGTAAATGCCAGCATTTGTGCTTTTACTCTTAATTCATGCTTAGTACCTTCAAACCATTGCACGCTTGCGGTTGTACGTCTTTGTTTTCTTTCGTAAGTTGCTAGAAGATTATCACTAATCCAATTTAACCAATCTTTTTCTTCGGTGTGCCTATAACTTAATTTTGCGGTTAAAGTTTCTAAAGGAGATATGCTTATAGAACCTCTATAAGAAGAAGTCCATCCTAATTCTCCGGAGTAGCTGTCACCCTTTTGCCTTTTAATATCTAAGGAATATCTTAGAAAATTTTCTCTTGGTCCATTAAAATCTATCTCAAAGCCATAGCCCTTAGGCAAATTAATAAAAGGTGCTAATACGGATTTCCTAGTAATTCTATTGTCTCTTCCAGTTACTCTATAAAAAGTACCGAATTTCAATTCCGAACTATTCTTAAAGGAGTTATCAATTGAAAATCTAACCGAAGAAGGTTCTTTATCCAAAGAAGAGTCAGATTTTAATGACCAACCAAATTCATATTGTCTGGATCTAAATAGCGAATTACTCTCAAAATCAGTTTTCCTTATTTGATATCTTCCGCCAAACATTAGCCAATCATTTCTAGCCAAATAGCCCATGTCATTAACATCAAGATTTTCATCAAAATAATATAGTCCAAATCCAAAACGACGAGTCTTGTCTGGGTCATATCCAAGTCCAAAATCAAAACCATACCCATTCTTTTCATCTACTTTAGAATGCACCAGCATTCCATTTAACCTTAACACTGATGAAGGCCTGTAATCGAAATCCATAGTATTTACCTGCGCGGTTCTATCTATAACTGGTCTATCTACATAAGTTCCTAAGTAACCTACAGTTAAATTATCGCTTCTTGTTCTAAGCCTAACTGAATAAAATTCCTTTCCTTTACTAAAATTTTCATCCGCTTCAGAAGCTCCCAAGAACCCAAAATCTAAAGACTCTCCTTGCTGAGAATATCGAGCAGCATAATCTATATCGTTAGCACCGACTTTGCTGCTAAAACAATTGTCCTGTTGCGTTGTTTCAAATTTCGAACAATCATAGTCCGGTTCACCACCTATTCGTCTTGTATTAATTACGTATAAGAATCTCCATGCAGTAACATTAAATAAACTATGATTTTCTGAAAAGAAAGGTCTTTTATCTGAATAGAAAGTCTCAGTCGCAGAGAAATTAACTACTACGTCATCACTTTCTACTTGACCAAAATCAGGATTAAAAGCTGCATTTAATTGCTTACTAGAATCTATTTTCCAAAATACCTCTGCTCCAAGCTTATTATCGACTTCCCCTTCTATTCTATCTTCATTAATTGTTAAATATGGAAAGAAATCAATACTAGAAGAGTCATAATTTTTAAAAACATAATCATTAAATACCGATAAATAAAGATTTTCATAAGAGCTACCTTTTATAGTAGCTATTACCCTTTGAGGTCCTGCTAACATCCTATAAAAAGCCATTCTTACCTTTCTTTGGGCTCCAGATTGAGCCTTCATTGGAGCTACTGTCCAAGGGATAAACATCTCTGAATACCAGACTCCCTCTTCAGTAGTAGCTGCAGATAACCAATCTGCATCCCAATCATAGCTTCTTTCATTCTCATTGCTATATGTAGCATCTCCTATTGAACTACTTGATGAAACAAAAAATTGATAACCAGATAATTTGTCAGCATCAAAGTCTATAGTTACGCCATTTTTATCTGCAATTGATCTTTCATCATCTCTTTGGTGGCTTTGAGATCGCATGCTCTCATTAGACTGATAGTTCTTAAAACCAATAAATATTCCTTCTTCTGATTCTTTGATAAGAATTACTGTTTTTATATCTTTAACAGGATTAAGTGTATAAGGAAAAACTTCATAAAAAGTTGTGATTTGTCTTGCATCGTTCCAGTCATCCTCATCAAGCTTTCCATCTATGATTATTTCTGCTTTTATTGCCGTAATTGGAAGGCATAAGAAAAGTACTAGTAAGAAATTAAAAAATTTCTTCATTTATTTTACTAAAATATTTATTTTTTTTGTCGTTATCGGTGGTGAATGTGGAACGTGATACAAATCACCAAGAACTAGTTGCAGTGAATGTTCTCCAGGAGGAAGTTCAATTGAAGTTTCTGTTTGACCTCCTCCAAAGTGTAGATGGTTTTTACTAGAGGGTATTGGCATATAAAAATCTATGGCTTCCACATCTATAAGAAGATGATGATGTCCAGTATTCTCCACATCAACTCCTGCTGGAGCAACTCCCTTTCCTGTAAGGCCAAACTGGATAAAGATTGGGTTCTCTACTGTGTCTCCATCCTTTAAGTTTATAAAATAAACCTTAGATTCTGATGCACCCAAACCAAAAAAACTGATTAGTAGAATTGAAAGAGAAATATATATTTTAATCATTTATGTATCTTCCTGAGCCATAAAGTAAAACTCCTTCATGGTTGTTAATTTTTACTTCCATAACGTCCCCACAAAAAATGGAATGCGTTGAATAATCAATAATCTTTGTACAGTTACAAATAATATTTGAAACAGAGTTTGAATTAAAAACTACCTCACCCTCTGAAACCCAACCTTCATCTTTAAATCTAGACTCTCCTTCTTCAGAACTGCTACATCGTTCAGAAAGATCCTGTTGTTTATTAGATAAAACATTGATAGCAAAGCTTTTATCTTCTTTTAAAATTCCATGAATAGAAGCTTCTTTATTAATACAGATAATCATTGCAGGTGGACTTAAAGATAGTGAGGTGACTGAAGTTGCTGTCATCGCATGACGTTGCTCTTTTGCTTTTGCTGAAATAATATTCACCGTAGAGATTACACCTCGCATGGCGATTAAGAAATCTTCCTGAAATTTTGAATTGTCCATTTATGAAATAATCACTGCTTCAAGTATAGTTACTAGTGATCATAAAAGGAATAATATTGCCCATATGCCTAAAAAACAAGCTACAACTAGAATTATTGGAGGAAATCTAAGAGGCTCTAAAATACCTTATAAACAAAATAAATCTATAAGACCTACTGAGAATAAAACAAAAGAAACTTTATTTAATTGGCTTCTAAACGACTTAGGTGGTATGACTTGTCTAGATATGTTTGCAGGTACTGGCTCCTTAGGTATTGAAGCAATATCGAGAGGAGCAGAAAAGGTTGTATTTGTAGAAAAACAAAAGAGTCAAGCTGATATGTTGAAAGCAAATCTAAAAAGATTAAACATATATGGCTCTAGTCACGTCTTAAATGCGAATACTTTTTCTATAGATTTTGATAATTTACCTTATAAATTTGATCTATTATTTTTAGACCCTCCTTTTAGAGAGAACTTAATTGAAAGATCGCTAAATTTTATTAAGGCTAAAAATATATTATCCTCGAGAGCTTTAATTTACTTAGAATGTGAGGAAGAACTTAAATTAAAAGAAATAACTGAGGATTTGAATTTACTGAAAGAGTCTAAAGGAGGCCAAACACAGTACTGCTTATATGAGAGCTAGACTTTATTTAATCTCAATAATTGTTGCGACAACTGTTTCGCTATTTACTTATGGGAAACTAAATATATTTCAAAAAACTGACGTCACATTTCTAAATAAGGAGATAACCTTAAATTCAGAAATAGTTATATCTTTAATTGTATTAATAACTCTGTTATTAGTTTTTATAATTGGATTGATTGATAAGCTCTTTTTTACAAAAAAGCCGAAAAAAATAGTAAAGAAAGAAGTCTAATTAATTATTTTCTCTTCATGGACTCGAAGAACTCTGCATTAGTCTTGTAGTCTTTGAGTTTGTCTAGGACCCACTCCATCGCAGCAGTGTCATCCATCTCATTTAAAAGTTTTCTGAGAACAGTTATATTTCTTAATTCAAGATCACTTGTAAGAAGATCTTCTCTTCTTGTTCCAGTTTTTCTTATATTAATTGCAGGAAAGACTCTTTTTTCAGCAATCTTCCTATCGAGATTTACTTCAGAATTACCGGTTCCCTTAAACTCTTCAAAAATAACTTCATCCATTCTAGAGCCAGTATCAATCAAGGCCGTTGCTATTATAGTTAAACTTCCTCCACCTTCTATATTCCTTGCTGCCCCAAAGAATCTTTTTGGTTTTTGTAAAGCATTAGCATCAACACCACCAGTTAATATTTTTCCAGAAGCTGCTTGCGTAGAATTATATGCCCTTGCTAGTCGCGTAATAGAATCAAGAAGAATAACAACATCATGCTTATGTTCGACCAATCTTCTAGCTTTGTTTATAGCCATCTCAGCCACTTGCACGTGCCTAGTTGGTGCTTCATCAAAAGTACTAGCAATAACTTCTCCTTTTACAGATCTTTTCATTTCAGTAACTTCTTCTGGTCTTTCATCGACTAGTAGCACCATAATTTTGCATTCCGGATTATTTCTTTCTATTGAATGTGCAATGCTTTGTAGCAGTAAAGTTTTTCCTGCTTTTGGTGGAGAAACAATTAGGGATCTTTGTCCTTTCCCGGTGGGAGCGGTCAAGTCTATAACTCTTGAAGATAGATCTTCAGTACTTCCAGTTCCCAATTCAAAAGACATTCTTTCGTCAGGGAATAAAGGAGTTAGATTCTCAAAAGAAGGTTTATTTTTAGTTTTATCAGGCTCCTCAAAATTAATTTGTTCTATCTTCAAAATAGCAAAATATCTTTCACCATCTTTTGGAGATCTAATTTTTCCTTGGATTGTATCGCCTGTCCTTAAACCAAATCTTCTGATTTGACTAGGAGATACATAAATATCATCTGGGCCTGCTAAATATGATGAATCAGGTGATCTCAAGAAACCAAAGCCGTCTTGAAGAATCTCTAGAACGCCTTCACCTTCGATATCCTCTCCGTTCTTAGCCTTGCTTTTTAGTATTCCAAATATAATATCTTGCCTCTTAGCTCTTGAGGCGTTTTCTACGTCACATTCTTCTCCCAACTGTATAAGTTGTTCGACTGGCATTTTCTTTAATTCTATTAATTGCATAAATTGTTCGGATGCAGAAAAAGGGGTTTTTTTGAAAAAAGATTTTCGTGAAAGAATTAATCTATCACCCTTATATAAGAGAGTCTAGTTTTTTCTATAAATTAGATTCTATAAATTCTGTTAGCTGTGTCTTACTTAAAGCACCTACTTGTTGTGCTACTAATTCTCCTCCCTTAAAAATTGCAAGGGTAGGAATACTCATCACATTTTGTTGAACAGCTGAAGCTTGATTAGTATCTACATCTAGTTTTCCAACTTTAAGTTGATCAGAGAACTCTATAGCAATCTCTTCAACTATCGGACCAACCATCTTACACGGGCCACACCAAGTAGCCCAATAGTCTACCAAAACTGGTTTTTCTGAGGCATTCACCTCACTTTCAAAATTGTCATCAGTTAGTGTGACAACGCTCATAGCTCCTCCTGGGTAGTGTTGATTTGAAAAAATCTTGAAAGGTTCATCTTATATACACCATTATTAGGTCTATTTTATTTTTTTTCAACCAACTTTATAAAATTAATTTTTTGTAGTTACTGCCCCTTGAGAAGCTGAAGTAACTAAAGATCTATATTTCCCTAAAACGCCTATTTCTTGATTTTTTTTAGGACACTTCCAAGACTCTTTTCTTTTTTTTATTTCTTTATCTGAAATAGAAATATTGATTTGATTGGAGTTAGCATCAATACTTATAGAATCTCCATCTTTAACTAATGCTAGAGGACCTCCTTCGTAAGCTTCTGGTGAGATATGACCGACCACAAATCCATGAGTGCCTCCAGAAAACCTTCCATCTGTTAAGAATGCAACTTTATCACCTAGCCCTTTACCCATTATCGCAGAAGTGGGTCCAAGCATTTCTCTCATACCGGGTCCTCCCTTAGGGCCTTCGTATCTAATTATCAATACATCTCCTTCAATTATTTTTCCCTGCATTATTCCTTCCATTGCAGTTTCTTCAGAATCAAATACTCTAGCTTTGCCTTCAAACGTCAGTCCTTCTTTTCCTGATATCTTTGCCACAGCTCCTTCAGGAGCCAAATTGCCATAAAGGATTCTTAAATGACTATCTTTCTTTATTGGATTACCAAATTCTTTAATAATTTTTTGACCTTCCGGATAAACCTTTGAATCAACAAGGTTTTCTTCTAAAGTTTTACCGGTAACTGTCATTTGATCTCCGTGTAAAAGACCCTTTTCAAGCATCTTTCGCATTAGAGGCACGATACCTCCTATTTCTATTAATTCAGACATTAAATAATTTCCGCTGGGTTTTAGGTCAGCGAGCACTGGTGTTCTTTTGCCTATTCTCTCAAAATCATCTAGAGAGAGATCAACCTTAGCTTCATGAGCTATAGCGATTAAATGTAGCACTGCATTTGTAGACCCTCCAAGTGCAATTACCATAGATATAGCGTTCTCAAAAGCTTCTTTTGTCATTATGTCTCTAGGTTTTAAATCAAGGTTAATCAACTGACTTACTGCCTTTCCTGCTTCCATAGAGTCTTGTAACTTTATTTTAGAAGTAGCTTCTTGAGCCGAGCTATTTGGTAAACTCATACCCATAGCTTCTATAGCTGAAGCCATAGTATTTGCAGTGTACATGCCACCACAAGAACCTGGACCTGGGATGGCACTAGATTCAATTTCCAGTAATTCAATATCGGAGATATCCCCTTCAGAATATTTCCCTACTGCTTCAAAAACAGATATCACATCTGTTCTTCCCTTTCCTGGTTTTATACTTCCACCATATACAAAAACTGAAGGTCTATTTAATCTTGCCATTGCCATTAGACACGCTGGCATATTCTTGTCACAACCCCCTATGGTCACTAAACCATCGAATCCTTGACCACCAACTACGGTTTCTATTGAATCGGCTATGACTTCACGAGAAACTAACGAAAACCTCATTCCTTGAGTTCCCATTGAAATTCCATCTGAAACAGTAATTGTGTTGAAAATAACAGCTTTTGAACCTGATTCATTTACTCCTTTAACAGTTGAATCTGCCAATTCATTAATATGCATATTACAAGGTGTAACCATGCTCCAAGTTGAAGCAACTCCAACTTGAGGCTTATTAAAATCTTCATCTTCAAAACCTACAGCTCTTAACATAGCTCTTGAGGGAGCTTGTTCCACACCATCTACTATCTTTGAAGAATGTTTTCTATTGTCATTAGACATAACTTAATTATAAATCAGAAACTTCCAATAAAATATTTTATACAACTGAAGCTGCTAAGAGTTCTTTAGTATATCCGTGCTCTGGCTCTTCAAAAATCTTTTCAGAAGAACCAGATTCAACAATTACTCCATCTTTCATTACGTATACTTGATCAGAAAGAAATCTAATAACTCGTAAATCATGACTTATGCACAAGTAGGCTAATCCAAGTTTATTTTGTAAATCTTTCAATAGTTGCAATATCTGCATTTGAATTGATACATCTAAAGCAGAAGTAGGTTCGTCCAAAAGGATTAGCTTAGGTCGAAGGACTATTGCTCTTGCTATTGCAACTCTTTGACGCTGACCTCCAGAAAGTTCATGAGGAAATCTAGAGTAAGAAGTCTCATCTAACTCAACATCTCTCAATGAATTTATTATCTTAGTAAGTCTGTCTTTCTTGGATAATTTTGGTTCATGAACCTTTAATCCTTCTCCAATTATCTCTCCAATAGTCATTCTTGGAGATAGAGAACCAAAAGGGTCTTGAAACACTATTTGGAAATCTTTTTTAAAGCCTCTCACACTTTTTAGGTCTAAACCCTTAATATCTACTCCATCGAACTCAATTGATCCATCAGCATCCTCTATTCCTAATAAAGCTCTTGCTAGAGAAGATTTGCCTGAACCAGACTCCCCTACTAGACCTGTCGTAGATCCCTTATAAATCTTTATATCTACTTTTTTAACTGCGTTAAGGAATTCTTTAGGCTTTCCGAAAAGACTTCTTTCGACGACATAATTTATATCTACCTGAGTTGCGTCTAGCAGAATTTGACCTTCTTCATTAAGTATCTCTTTTTTTCCAGGAATTGAATCTAATAATTTTTTAGTGTACGCATGGCTTGGATTAGAAAAAATCTCATTGACCGATCCAGCTTCAATTATTTCACCTCCTTTCATTACGCAAACATCATCTGAGAACTTTTTTACTATATTTAAATCATGCGTTATGAAGAGGATGGACATATTAAATTCTTCTTGAAGTTCAGTTAATAACTCTAAAAGAGTTTTTTCTACAGTTACATCCAATGCAGTAGTAGGTTCATCAGCTATTAGCAATTCGGGTTCATTTGCTAAGGCCATGGCGATCATTACTCTTTGCCTTTGGCCTCCTGAAAGCTGGTGAGGATATGAACTGACCTTTTTACTGGGGTCTGGAATTTTCACCTTTTTTAGAAGTTCTATAGTTCTTTCTCTAGCCTCCTTAGAATTCAGACCTGCGTGTATTATTAATGTTTCATCAATTTGATCTCCTACCCTTTGGTACGGATTTAGTGAAGTCATGGGTTCCTGAAAGATCATTGATATTCTATTTCCCCTTAATGAGGTTATAAAACCCTTTGAGCTTCCAATAATCTCTTTACCTTCAAATTTAATTGAAGAATCTTGATTATGACTAGCAGAGCCTTGAGGTAAAAGCTGAAGAACTGATAAAGCAGTAACAGACTTTCCAGATCCTGATTCACCTACTAGCGATAGCGTCTTCCCCTTTCCAATTGCAAAAGAAATATTATTTACGGCTAGAAAAGAATCGCCTTTTGAAGAAAATTTAACTGATAAATTCTGCACATCTAATAAATTATTATTCATTATTTAGAACCTCAAAAGTAAAAGGAATTTCTATTCCAGCTTTAGAAGAAAAGTTACACATTAGTATTTTTTCTTTAAATTCTTTTATCCCAGAGAACATTATATGTTTTGCTCCTGGCATAAAATCTACATGCGATTCTGAATCTACAGAAAATAATTCTATCTTCTTCATTTTTATACTGCCTTCTGAATCTATGGTTGTCTCATGGATGCTAGCTCTTACTTTCTCACATTCTATGGAACTAATTACTATTTTTTTAGTTAGATTATTTTCCAACCTCAAATAACCTGCAGCCATATCAGTACCTTTTAATGGGAGGTATAAGTGAGCATCCTTTATAATAATGCTAGGCTTACTATTATCATTGCATCCAGATATGATTAAACAACACATAAAAATGCTAAAAATTGTAAAGAATTTATTATTAGTACTTGGTTTAACCATTTATTCTCCTTACTTTATGTACGCAGACTCTTTACTCAGTTCTTCAATCAAAGAGATCTTAAAAGGTCCTCAAGTCATTTTATCGGCTGATGAATCTTTTGAATTCTCTGCTATACAACAGGAAGACCGAATCATACTGACATGGGAGTTGAAAGAAAACTGCTTTCTTTATAAAGATAAATTTCAAATTAATACTCTTCCAAAAAGTAAGCTCAAGATTAGCACTTTAGAAATGCCATTACTTATATCCGATGAGTATTTTGGAGAAGTAGAAGTTTTTTATGAAAAAATAACAAAATCTTTTATTCTTAATCCACTTACAAAAAAAATTATAGTTAAATATCAAGGCTGTAATGCAAAAGGGTTCTGTTACCCTTTAATCAGCAAGCAATTAATAATAAGTAATGGTGAAATTTTGATTAATAAAGGAACTTAAAGGTATCAATAAGGTCTAAAATTATTTAAAATTCTCAAAAATCTTTAAAAAAGCGCTAAAAATGTCTAAATTCATGCTACTTAACGGACCTAACCTTAACCTTTTGGGTTCTAGGGAACCGGAGATATATGGTTCGGTAACTCTGGACGAAATTGAAAAGAAACTTAATTCTATAGCATCTGCAAGTGGACAACAGCTGATATGTTATCAAAGTAATGCAGAGCATGAATTGGTAGAACAGATCCATCTTGCAAAAACAGAAAATGTTAAATGCATAATATTTAATCCGGGAGCATTTACTCATAGCAGTATAGCAATTAGAGACGCTCTCTCTGGTGTTGGCATACCTTTCATAGAGATACATATTTCTAATATTTATAGTAGAGAAGATTTTAGGCAAAAGTCTTTTTTATCAGATATAGCTGAAGGAGTTATATCAGGCTTGGGTGTAGAAGGTTATGAATTAGCATTAGATACGGGAATAAAAAAATATTCTTAAACAATAGAGGGAAGAAATGGATATTAGAAAAGTAAAAAAGTTAATTGAAATGTTAGAAAACTCAAATCTTGAAGAAATTGAAATTCAAGAAGGTGAGGAGTCAGTTAGACTGGTAAAAAGTAATGGAAATATAAATAATTCTTCTTCTGCTCAACCAATAATAGTTCCTCAAACTTCCTCTCCTGACACTCTAGTTGAACAAAGTCAATCTGATGGTACAAGCGAAGAAAACTTAGATGGTAATTTTATTAACTCACCGATGGTAGGAACTTTTTATGCCTCCGCATCACCTGGAACTAAACCTTTTATTAATGTTGGGGATTTAGTAGCAGAAGGAGATGTGGTTTGCATTGTTGAAGCAATGAAAATGATGAATGAAATTAAATCAGAATTTTCTGGAAAAGTAGTCGCCGTAAAAGTAGAAAATTCAGAACCCGTTGAGTACGGACAAGCTCTATTTGAAATCGCCAAATAAATGATTAGTAAACTGTTAATTGCTAATAGAGGTGAAATAGCTCTTCGTATTTTAAGAGCTGCAAAGGAATTAAAAATTCCTACAGTAGCTGCATATTCTGAAGCCGATAAAGATCTTATGCATGTAAAAATGGCAGATGAATCAATATGCATTGGCCCCGCAGATTCCTCTCAAAGCTATCTAAATATTCCGGCGATTATTAGCGCTATGGAGTTATCTGGGGCTGATGGAGTGCATCCCGGGTATGGTTTCTTATCCGAAAACCCTGATTTTGCAGAAAAGATTGAAAAAAGTGGATTTGATTTTGTTGGTCCTCCAGCTTCTGTAATAAGGATGATGGGAAATAAAATTTCTGCGAAAAAGTTTGCTGTAGAAGCTGGTTTACCAATAGTACCTGGCTCTACTGGTCCTATCGAAGAAGATCCATATAAAAAAGCTGAAGAAATCGGCTACCCTATAATCATTAAAGCTGCTTCTGGTGGAGGCGGTAGAGGAATGAGGGTAGTGAACTCTAAAGAAGACTTAGAAAGTTCGATAGAATTAACTCAGCAAGAATCAGTAATAGCCTTTGGAGATTCAACCGTATACATGGAAAAATTTCTTGAAAATCCAAGGCATATAGAAGTGCAAGTATTAGCTGATAGGCAAGGAAACGTATTGCATCTTGGCGATAGAGATTGCTCCTTACAAAGAAGACATCAAAAGGTTATTGAAGAAGCTCCGGCTATGGGTATAGAAGAAGAGAAAAGAGAAGAAATATATACTAAGTGTATAGATGCCTGTAAGAAATTGAATTATGAAAGTGCAGGAACATTTGAATTTCTGTATGAAAATAATAATTTTTACTTTATTGAAATGAATACAAGAATTCAGGTAGAACATCCTGTAACTGAGAGTGTAACTGGATTAGATCTAGTCAAACTCCAACTAAGAATAGCCAGGGATGAAGAATTGAAAATTAACCAGGAAGATATTGTCATGAAAGGACATGCCATTGAGTGCAGAATAAATGCCGAGAACTCTGAAACCTTTATCCCTTCTCCTGGAAAAATAATTGAATACCATGCTCCAGGAGGTATTGGGGTAAGAATGGACTCACATTTATACAAAGATTACATCGTCCCCCCTTATTATGATTCATTAATTGCAAAAGTTATTTGTAGAGCGAATGACAGAGAAGATGCTAGAGCCAGGCTAGAGAGAGCTCTAGAGGAAATGTATGTTCTAGGTATAGATACAAACCTTGATATGCATAGAAAACTAGTAAATGATCCTAATTTTATAAAAGGCGGTTTGAGTATTAACTACTTAGAAAATATTAATAAGGACAAAGAATAAAATGGCTGATATAGATGTTCTTTATGATCATGCCAAGATAGAAGAAAAAATACAATTATACTGGAAGGAGAATGAGACCTTTTCAGTTACAGAAGATCCTGAAAAAGAAAAATACTTCTGCTTAAGCATGTTTCCTTACCCTAGCGGGTCTATTCATATGGGTCATGTTAGAAATTACACCATTGGAGATGTAATAAGTCGATTTCAACGAATGTTAGGGAAGAATGTTCTGCAACCTATGGGTTGGGATGCATTTGGTCTACCGGCAGAAAATGCAGCCATTAAGAACGAAATTCAACCATCAGAATGGACTCAAGAGAATATAAAAAATATGAAAACCCAACTCTCGAGAATGGGATTTGCTTATGATTGGAAAAGAGAATTTGCAACATCGGATGAAGATTATTATAAATGGGAACAATGGTTTTTTTTACAATTAGTAGAGAAAGGCTTGGCCTACCAAGAAGAAGCAGAAGTAAATTGGGATCCAGTAGATCAAACAGTTCTAGCTAATGAACAAGTTATTGATGGTAAGGGATGGAGGTCGGGTGCTGACGTTGAAAAGAAGACTCTTAAACAATGGTTTCTGAAGATTACTGATTACGCAGAAGAGTTACTTGAAGGTACAGATAAACTTGTAGGCTGGCCAAACCAAGTAAGG